>Ga0307507_10008275_pt1 | contig 14500 bp, 13 predicted proteins | sample 7_EM_MG_FD_207223 | JGI IMG/M metagenome (GOLD analysis project Ga0307507, IMG submission 207223) | Populus trichocarpa ectomycorrhiza microbial communities from riparian zone in the Pacific Northwest, United States - 7_EM | ecosystem: Host-associated > Plants > Roots > Unclassified | place... | reverse complement strand
TCCATTTGTAGCTTAAAATCTCAGCAAAAACCTGAAGAACCTTTCCACAAAAGATGGCACCCAACAGACCAGTATTGCAGCCAGCAGAAATAATTTATATATTTTGAAAAAGGACCCCAGACACCCTCGGAATGATGGTATGGTATGGTATGAGGTCAAATGGTATGGTATAAGGTGACATGGTATGGTATGGCGACATGGTATTGGAATGAGTGGGTATGGTATGGGTTTTCCATTCCATGGTACCATGGTATTGGTATGGTGCTCATATACCACCCCCAGAATGGGTACCCTCAAGGTACCCTAAATCAAGGAATTGATGTACCTCATAGGTACCCAAAAATGGGTGACTGAAGTGCCCAGAGCCAGATTAGTGTAATTGTGCGGTGGATGGTAATAATGACCCTCCAGTTGTCCACACTAAGCTTACCCCTCTTGGTCGTTCCCCAGTTGCGAGGAACAGAACCGACCCAAGAGGGTAGCTGAGTAAACGACATGTCTTCCCAGATAGCTTCCATGACATCTTTACCAAGCAAAGCTCTATCAGCAGAACTCTTCTCAGGAATGGACGACTGGAGATTTGTGATGTTGTTTGGTCTCCATCGACCTTTAGCATGGCCTGCATCATTAGGCACTAGCCAGACGATTCAGACTTACAGCATTGATGAGAATGTCCCATACAGTGGATTTTGCTGCTCTTTTATTTAGATCGATATGGCTGTAGTCGTCACCTATGATATCACAGAGATTGCTGAATATTAAGGTATTGCCTTGCTGGTATGCCTCTCGCCTTGATTCTTGTGCATCCATCTTGTCTATGATGTGCTGGATAATGTGCGGCAATTTCGTATCAACACCTGCAGAAGCAGTTTCACTGGCTGTTTCACTCATCGGCTCCATATTAAGGCTAGCATCTTCACCCCCAGATGATGAAGATGATTCATCATCTGAGAAGATTTCCCTGTCTACATCTTCGGAATTCTGATCTAACAAGAATACCTGTACATTGGGGTTTTCACTATTCCAATGCTAGAATGGAGTTAGAAAAGCCATGCTAAGGAATAGCTACACTTACCCAAGCCTCAATATTGTTTGCCAGGACCCATCGTGTTCCAACCAACAGGTTGCAATTTTCGCCTTTAATTTTGTTGTCGTCGCAGAAGGTAAACAATACTTTGCGGTTGAATTTCAGAAACTGGTAAAGGAGGTCTGGATCATTCTTTTTCACAACCTTTATACAGGTAGATAGGGAGGCTTGGTCTATTTTTGAACTGACGTGTTTCCGTTTTTCAGGACAAGGTGTGATTGCAGTGCCATCCCCACCTTTGGCAGAGAGATTGATCTGAAAATTATTGCAGATATGCTGCTGGGAGAGATTCAAGTCCAAAACATGCATGGACTTGATGATGGAGTAGATTATTGGCTGCCAGTAAGGTAGACCGAAAAGAGCAGACCATCGCACGCCACAAGCCTTGAATATATCTTCTTGATGGTGCTCGCAAGCCGCATCTTTCCATAGTCTTGCAAAATAGCATATGTGATCTGCATCTTTTGCAGGCCACTCCCTCCAATCAAAAACCTCTATGTCATCATAATCAAGATCACAAAATGTGCAAAAGTAGTGGGCTGTTGTAGAACCTGGGCTTCCAATGATTTGCCGAAGAGCCAACATATCTGCTACAACAGGCACAAGCATTGCTTTAAAGAGTCGTCCAAGCCGATATTGATATGTTCAAGAGAAAAATACTCCAGGATCCCAAAAGTCAAGCAAATCATTAAGAATCAGTTGTATGTAATGATTCGTTTGTTCATTTGAAGGTTTATCTGGTCCTTGAATCACACCGGCAAGGAACACGTTTTCTTGAAGGTAGCGCATATGTTCTGGGAAGTTCAAACAGACAAGCCACATTCTGGTAGATGAGGCACTTTGCTTAGCAATCTTCATACCAAATGGATCAAAACTATCCATCACGAAGCTGAACACTAGATGTCCCTCACCCACAAGAGCAGAAAGAAAGGGTTGACCAGAAGAGTCTTTCAAATTACGAAAGACAGGGGAGAGCCAAATGTCATCAATAGGTGAATCTGGATCTGGGGGAGGAGTACGCAGTGGCCGATCTAGAATCTCCTCAATTCCTTTCCGTAACAGAAGACGACCAAGCCATGCCTTCAAACCTTGGTGAAGATACTTTTTGCAAGGCTTGAAACATATTAGATCAGGTCCAAGTTTGTGTTGCATCCACAAAGGTGTATTACAAAGCGAGCTGGATGGAGTCTTTTTAAGAGGGCAACAGGGAAGAGCAAGTTGATCAATATTAACAGCACTGTCACCCGGTTTGAGAGGATAAAGTGAATGACATGAAGAGCAAGAGATGTACTGATGGGTAGCGCCTTCCAAACGAAATTGAGAAGAAGCCATATGAGGATCTTTGGGTATTTCCTGAATTAATGAGGGATGGGTTCCCATGGATTTGAGAGTATCTTTCAAGCCCCCCAGATGAACTTGTACAGCTCTCCAAGGTGTGAAATAGATATATTCTAGTGCAAGAGATACGAGCGACACCACCTTCAATACAGGATTTTTGGGACCGTATTCATAAAAGTGGATCTCTGGAGAAGTAGCGATCGTAAGACAGTAGATTGGCCTTCGAATATGAAATTTCTGACCTGTGACAACAACAACTTTGTCATTGACAAGGGATGACTGCTGTTGAACCCATTGAAGCTCTTTCCCTCAATGCATATGCCACACTTCATCACATAGATGGTCTGTGAGCATATTTATTTCCTCTGTGGATTCCATTCTGGTTAATCTTGTGAGAAGCTCACAGAAGCAAAGTTCCATCTCAAGGAAAGCGCCGTTGGCAAAGGAGTCAGGTCTAAGTGCATGGACACCTGAGTTGGGTCATATTATATCTGCTTCAGATGGAAAGATATAGTCTCCGTGAGTGAGAGGATCATTGGCAAAAATGAATGGAGTCATAGGGCTAGAGACAGGGAGCTGGCAACGAAGATTCAACTCATCTCTGATTAGCTGGATCCCATTTAAAATCTGTTGGCCAGGGGCAGAAACATGTTGAGCATCAACACCAGTGGTGAGACTAGCTCTCTCAAGCCTCCGATCATCTCGACTATGTTGATCATGAGTACTGCGACTCAACTGGTTACCCTCCCCTTCGTAAACCCCTGTTGATGGATTGTAGATGGTACAGTGCGAACGGCACTTGCAAATGCAATCTTTTGGACGAACAGACCTCTGAGAACTAGCATGAGCTGAATACATTGAGGGCAACCTTGCAACCAATTGAGTATGTAGTCGAACTGTTTTCAGCTTGATGTACCTTTTGCGTTTAAGCTTTGATGTGGAAATGAATAACAATCAATTGAGTTGACTGCCTGCACGTGATCCAGATTGGCTTGACATACTCGAACAAATCAAATCAATAGAGGCCAAGAAAACAAATCGATTGCAAGATCTAGATGTAGAATACAGTATTTGAATTCTCATTAGGTGTCTTATCTTTCTCTTGAAATCCATTCACAGGTGAGGTGTGTCATGTCAGGATGGTGTTCGTTCAAGAACTTAAGTGCCAGCTTTTCCATGTTTTGATTGAGGGAGCGTGTCTCTTTGAAGCCCCTCAACTGGTCCCGCCATCTTGACACAGGCTCTGGTTGAGCCCCATGTTGCTCAATATCCAACAGACGACGCCTATATCTGGCTTCCCGGTATTCAGTCCACCAGCCATAGTTCTCCGCGCAGTCTTTCTTCTCAAACAAGAAAGCTGGTGGAAACCAAGACTTGTATGCTATGACAGGACCTTCCCCTGGAAAGGAGGAAAGTTTTCAGTGGCTGATCCACTCAAAGTATAATTACATACCTGTGTCACAAATGTATGTACCGCACAACAAGTCCAGTTCCAAATCTGTTAGGTCATCGTCAACAAGCACATCACCAGAAGGGTGATGAACTTCTCACATGGGACCACCACCCACAGGACCACCCAATATCTTGTCAGGATGCATAAAGCTGATGACTAGCCGCCATGGCATCCCCCCTCGAAGCAAAGCTGCATGGATACGTGGTTGACAGACTAGAATCTCTCAGAGATGAATGTAACTATCAAAGTCGCGCTTGCTGAAAACATAATTAGGGCTGTGAGAAGGGAGCTGATAGATGATGGGCATACTTGAGGGGGGGCTAGGCATTATACTTTTCCACACCAGGGTACGGAAAGGCACCCCACGCTCAATCAAAAAACAGGCAATATCAGCCTCCCTATAACATGGATCAAGTCTACAGACCAGAAGTACATCGGCAGCAGTAGTCACCACGAGCATCCAAGGCACGGTCACCTCACTCTTCAAGTCGAAAACAAAAATCCAACGGTGGTTGGCTTGAATCTGTTCAAAAAAGGATAATGACACTGATTTCAGTTGCTTGGAAAACACCAATGACTCATGGTTACTTGGTGAAAAATCCCAGTAATCACTCGATGGACATTTGCCAGCCACCAATAGTTTAACGAAATGCAAAGACAGCCAAGCTATATTGGATGCCTGAAATTGTCGGCACACTTCTGGCTTGTCATCTGTGTCCAAACCAAGCCAGCGGCCAAAGCGTTGTCCATCCTTCTCAGAGAATTCAGAGTGTGATTGTGGAATTGGGACTGGAGGAATCAATCCATAGTGTTCATACAATGTCTCGCAGACGCTAATTTGCAACAGCTCCAGCAGAGATGTCTGATGCAGGCTGTTGACAGCTTCAAAATGATCAGAAGGAAAATCTGTTGCAACATATGGCTCAGGATTTATGGGTGGAGTTCGGGCATGGAGGGGAGTATTTAAAATGGGAGGGGGTTCATTAGCTAACCACATCTGTTCAAGCTCCTCTCTCTCCTCGTTGGTGAGGTGCCCAAGGAATATTCGATAGTCCTCCAACTCCTGCCATGTAGATGGTTGGTCAGCTCCAAACTCTTCACAGATATGCCATGTATTATTGAATGAATCATATCGTTTGTACTTGTCTTTGTACATGTCCAGAATGTTGACATGCTCTGCCACTGTTTTTTCCTCTGGAATGAGTTGGTTTCCACCATTTATAGGCTGAACCCACTCAATCACCTTGGCACTCCAGGTTGGTGGTTGGTGCTCGCAGTTCAGTCATCTCTCACGATCTCTAGCAGACTCCACCTTTGCTCACTCAAGGTTTTCCTTTTCAAGGTCTGCAAAGTACTGCTGCCATGACTTTGAACCAGACGATCTTGCAGGTGCAGCGGTCACAGAGGCGGGCATAATGGCATGTTGCAGGTCAGTGAACAAGGATGGAATACCCGGATTGTCTGTTAATGGTGCCAGACCTCGATAGAATTCACTTTGCTTGGCTAATTCATGTTCTGCAGGACCCCATCTATACCAGACCAGTATACCTCTCTGACAGAACCACTGAATCGAAGGCTGATTGTAAGAAGGTCCCTGATTGGGTAGCTTAAGGAAGATCCCCACCTGAGGATTATTAATTGAAAAGTCGCAAACAGTTGAAGTGGAGATGGCATCCACCCAGGTAGAATCAAAGCAAAGTTCATTTGGGTAATCAAGGCTTCACTCTTTCAAAAATGATCGCCACTCAGGTACTCCAAGAATTGCATCTTTTCCTTTGTCTTCGCACCACTGTCGATAATCTTTCTGTGCCTCCAGCGAGAACTCTGCTCGAGCCACCCCATAAGATAGTAAACCCATCCAAACAAAAAACCAATCTCGGGAAAGCATTGCAGCTTTTTTGATAGAATGGGGTTGTTTGAAAGATCCCCGATAACCCTTGGCCCAAGGAGAATATGGAGCAATTGCTGTTATTCTGTAAGCTCCAAGGAGTCTTCGGGTGACATGGAGCAAATTGAGATCTAGCCTTGCCCAAGAATCAACAATTTCTCGCCGCAGTTCATATTTTCCTTCTGATGTTGAAGTATAAGTTTGTGGCAGGCGAGCTAGGTGATCGAAAGGAAAACCAACTAACATTGGTTCGCGAGGAACAAAGGCAAGCCAGCCATGAGTGTCTGTCCACCATCTTGGCTCTGTAAAGTCTTTCCATCCCAAAGTCAGAGGAAACTGCTGCTCATTGGGGTTTGTTTCTTTTGGAACTTGAATCGTCTGTGAGCAATTTGGTGAATAGTAATCCACACCAGACATGTGAATCAGTCGACCACAAGAGCGATCAAGCAGCCTCCACAGCCAAAGTGTCAGATGTTTTTGTCGATGGCATTCAGCGAAATTGCTTACATGGACTCGTTAGCACATGATGGAACTTTCTGCTGAGATAATCCACCCTCCTGCCAGGCACCTCTCCAGAACTCGTGTTTACTATGTGAATGAGTCATTAGTTCCAAATTACGATTCTCTACAAAAGGTGTCCTTACAGCATTTCAATTGAAAATCCATGAAGTCACAACAAGATAGAGTTTAGTCAGAGTTCCAGGGAGACGTGGAAAGAAGAGGAAGGGTGAAAGAATGTTTGGCAAACAAGAGGGTGGAGAAGTGAGAATCAACATTTGTCAAAGCTGAAACGAGGCCTATTCTGAGGAGAGGCTGAGCGATAGGTGTACAAGGACCAAGGCACGTTCAGTGAATCCAAGACGCACAGAGAGAGAAGGCAAAGCGCCAGAAGAGAGGGTGTGAGGACAGCATCCAGCAAAAATGAGATATGATTCTTGAAGGATAGTGTGCGTATTTGAGAGATTCAGAATTCACATTTGGCAAAGCCGAGACACAAGAGAGGCAGCGTTCTGAGAGAGAAGGTCAAGCGGGCACAAAACAGAAGGGCAAGTGTGGCGGAAGGTGAGGAAAGCCACTTCGCACACGTTCGGCAAAGCCGAGATGTGCAGAGTCTAGAAAAGGTATTTGTGGGGAGGAAGAATGAGGTCTGAGGCCTGCTAGGATGGATAGCCTGTTCGGCAAAGCCGAGACGTGCAAAAACTGGATTAGAGATGATGGAGTACCTGTGAGAAAATGTTGAACTTGTTAAGGCACTGAGTGGAGTGATGGCAACCTTAATTACTAGTGTTCGACATTGTTCCAATGTCAACAATTACCTTGCTTGTATTTCAAGGGTTGGACTTTTTTATTTATTTTGATATGCTTATTAGGGTAAAACCAAGACAATAAAATAAATCTAGCATTTTTTGTTATTGGATAAGTCACATTAAAATTTTGAATTTAAGCGGATTTGTTAAAGCCAGTAAATTTGAGTAAGTATCTTGGAAATCTCTCAGCAACCAGGGATGATCCTCAGATTTGTTTGGCCCTCAGGATTTGAGCAATTGTTGCCTGCTATGGCAAGAGGAAACACTACAGTGGTCTTGATGATTTTTGTGATCATCTGTCTCTAAGAGCAAAAAGATATTATGAAATTGATCATTTTATAACTTGATAGGGATTGAACCCAGGACAGCCAGCAAACAGCATGTTTAACCACTGAGTCAAGTTACAGCTGAAGGCAAAACAATAGGCCAACCCAGATTGACACATGCACAGGGCAGACTCTCAAAATTTCTAAGCAACGTGATGGCTGGGCTCTCACAGTGTGTAAAATTTCAATCTCCGAATTGATGTCATGCAGTACCTTGAGAGTCTGCCCTGTGCACATGTCAATCTATTGTTTTGCCTTCAGCTGTAACGCTTGGAAGTTGGGAGCTATCACGGAACCATCACCAAGCCATCGACTCAGGTCTGACGGGCTTAGTACTATAAGCAAGAATCATGTTTGTGTCTTGTGAATCAATGTAGATGTTAGGGGTGCGCACCGTGCCATAACGGTGATGGCCATAACAAAACGGCCATATTTCAGTCAATGAAAGAGGCTCATTGTATGGCATGGGATAACACCATGCTGTACCATATGCCATAGGAGGACAACACCGAGCAATGGGAAGATGCGGGAAATCCAGCCTGGCTGCAGAAATAGCATCAAATGGAGAATCCAAACCCAAACGGGATGGCTTGAGCCTCGACCAGGCAATATTTGACATAGCCGTCATTGCACCATAAATATACGGCCATAAATCTTGATGAAAATATGGCTTATGGTACAGCATGGCAACGGCTCATGGCCGACACTTCACTGTAAATATGGTGATGGTGGGCAGCCCTAGTAGATGTGTTGTAGTATTTTCTATTGGTTGCAATGAATCCGTAGCAGATGATGGGTGGGTGGTGTAACGCACTATCTGTGTGTTAAATGTGGGAGCTGTCGATGAAAGTCGTATGGCGAGCTGAAATGACAATGGTGTGGAGACCCAGCTATGATCTCAGTCAAAGCTTGGTCCAAAGAGAGGAAGAAAGGAGAAAAGAGACTGGACGCAGGTGTATCCTAGTGAGGACTGTTATTGCTATGGAAATCCAAAGCTACAGTCCCTACTACCTCTTGGGAAATCCACAAGAGGCTGGATACAGATGCAGAAAGGATATCACTGCAGATCTGATAAGATCTGCCCTGATCAACTGGTGCTGGCACTTGTTCTCTTGGAACAGAGTGTCAGTGACCTGATAATACACAATAACACTTGCCTATTGGGTTGAGCTACGATAGCACGCCTGCTGTAAAGCAATAGATGCAGTGGTGGTAGAGATGTAAGAAGGTCAATTGTCACATGACTACTACTGACAAGTATGGAAGAGAGTCATGTGATACAAATGCTAAGTAATGGAAAGTAAATGATATAAGGGAAGGATAGCATCCCATATCCTTGCTACAGGTGGGGTGATGATGGTTAATGTGCAGTATTGAGAAAGATTTAAAAAATAAGATTATGATAATGTTTTGACCCCGAGAAGCCGACGAGAACGAAGGGGGTAACAGATGGCAGAAAGGAGACGTGCACTATGTTCTATTTTTCCCTGTGCTCAATGATGAAGATTGCATAGGGCATTTTATAGGACTCACCTTTATAAACCCTCAACTCACACATGGTTGAAACGATAGGAAGAGTCATCGAGATCCACTCAGACAATGATGACCTGTTCTCAGGTTGTGTAGAAGGCAAGCTTGGTTTGCCCCTGATAAAGCAATGGCAGCATTAATGAGAGAAGATCTTGTTAAATGATCACGATAAGGCAATGTTGGCAGTGGCCATGCCATGATGATTTCTGAACGAGTATATGGGGCGAGACATGAAGTTGCAGTTGTTGTGTCCCACAAAGATAAATGAGATGTATCAAATTGCATAGAGAGAAAATGAGGTGAGGTTTCATAAAATGAGATTGGTGATAACCTCTCAAGATCTGGGGGAATTGTGCTATAGAATTTTAAAGATTTTTTATTTATTTTTCGCAGCATCATTAAGGGTTCCACAAGATGTGGCCGAAAATAGTTAGAGAGTTAACATGGTCATGAGGATATTTAGAAAAAGTTAGATAACTAAGTGGATGACTTCCCATAAGATTTAGAAACCTAGATTATTTTTCTAAACTGACGTGCCGCCATGCCGTTTGCTAAATGGGTCACGATCTGTCAAAATTCAACTCCGCTTGTCATCAAGCACCCTCTTCTAGATGAAAATCTAGACAAGGCCTCTGACCCCCTCTTCTAGTTCTAAATCACTTGAATAAACCCTTTTTTCATTGTCCAATGATCAATCCCTGACCATCGCATCTGTATCAGGTAACACATCAAGATGCACCAACCTATGTGGTAGGTCTTCGAGGAGACTATATCACTAAGTCTTTCTTGTTTTCTTGAGAAATAGTATGTAAGGAGTAAATGGTGAATGATGATCAAGTTATTTTCTCTTGATATTCATCATGAACTTGGTTTCATAGGATGTTCATTGTTTAGCGCAAGTTCAGCACATTGACATGTGCAGCCCTCCTTCAAACCACACATTTGAGGTATCCAATTGTATGGAACCTCACTGTACACATTCTAGGTCAGTTCTACTTATGTGATTCTGTGCCAACTGAAGTTGGAAGTGCAGTGGACATGGAATGAGCTCGGGTGGAGAGATCCTGAATGAGATCTCCATCCACCAAAGAAGAATTGATTGTATTTCTGTTGTTTGGTTTATGGTTTAAAAGATGGTTGAATATATTTTCAAACTCCGACCATCAAACATTTAGAAATAAATCTAGGTTTCTAGACCCTATGGGAAGTCATCCAGTTGGACATTATGATGAATACAAATTGCATGAGTTGGCACCCCTTAAGGCAGTGTGGTGAATGTGTATGTTTTGGTTCAGCAACTGCAAATCAGCATTAAAAAAATGGATAAATGACCTTCAGGCAAATATGGCTGTGTGTATGGATGGGTTTGACAACAGGGTCCCCACAAGTCGGCACCAAAAAGATGGATAAATGACCTTGGGACAGTACAGCTGTGTGTATGGTTGGGTTTGGTAATGAAGCCAAAGTCAAGAGCAATCTCCTACACTTTGGCATCAATACATGTAACGGAGGATTCAACTCCTCAAGGATGGTATACTTTTCACTTACAGTTATCTCATTACAAATTGTGGTCAACATGTAGGATCACGTGTTTTTCTTAGTTACACATGTTAGGCACATGTTGAAAATTATCATCTCTTATCTCAATACCACCACTGCAAGTTGTGACTGAAGAGGCGTGCTACCATACTTCACTCATAACAAGTAAGTGTCATTGTTCTAAGATTGGTATAACGCTTCTACTCCTTGAGTATACGCATTATCACATTTATAGGCTTTTATCCACACAATCCACTCGAGCGTCCATTATCCAGTTCCTCGAGGATTTCCCGAGGAACAGCAGAGATTGTAGCTTCGGATTTCCATAGTAACATCAATCCTTGCTAGGATATGCCCGCAAACTTCCTAATTGACAAGAAAGGTCATTACACCTTTGACCTCCCTCTACAAACCTCTGTTCAAGAAGTTCACTAGATACGTGAAGCGTTGGTGAGTTCTCTAGTTAAACCCATAACTCACAGAACACCCACTACAAAGGTGGACACTGTGGGATCACTGACGCACCCTGGCTGACACTACAGAGGTCTTATCTCCAGACATCAAACAAGATGTGGAAATTACTCTACATCAGCAGACTACTAATAAGGTTACGATGACTAGGCCTTCTTACTCTTTCGGTAGAGCAGATTCTATGAGGAAGATTGAGGCTCGCAAGAAGACAACCGCCATGGACCGTCCTTGATCATCTTCACCCACTAAAAAGACAATAACACTGCCTCTGAAGACAACCAGCCAGGAGCTATCTTCACACTCACACAAAAGAGCCCACGTTAACGCAATCACCAACGCATCTCAATTCCATTCGAAAACCTCCCTCACCCCACGTAGCGTTGATTTTTTCAACAACACGCCCAATTCCCCTATCCACACCCTCAATTTCTCAACGACTTCGAAAACACCTCAAGCAACGACATCGTCATCCAACATTCACGCCACAGGCGAATTTCAACCCAAGTTAACTTCACCAGCCTCTTCTTGTTACCCGATTGAGACAATCATGGAGACAGATAAGGAACCTCCCACAGGTCATCGGTTTGGGATGGAAGACGGGTTCAAAAACTCGCCTATGGCCAAGCTGCTCCAGGAGTATGGGTCACAAGATTTAGAAGCACAAGGCCTCTCCACAGAGACAAAGATTCAGTTGATCACCGAGGTAGAAGAGTTAGGGCCGGAGATGATCATAGATAGAGGCCCAGACAGACTACCTGGACTCCCCCGCTACCATCTGTCCATTAACGACCTAAATAGGGTACAGAGTGCTGTGACAGAATTGCAGCTCTTTCTGCAGCAAGCTGCCAGGCTGATCGAGGAACGACAGAGCTACTTTTTCGTCGACCCAGGGGATACACTACTACCGATCCTAGCTGGGACATCAAGTTTGGGCCAAATGAATGCCGCCTGGAAAGCCTTGAGGTTGCGAATTGAGCTGGGTACGAAAGCTTGGAGAAAATATGTTGCAGAGTACAGACAAGCCTCTGACGACAATCTTATCTTGTCTCCTCTATCTACTCTACCAGACCTATACAATGAATTGGAGGGGATCGAAGACAGCAATCAGAAGCTACGATACTTATTTACAAATGTTCCTCATCATCAACAGCAGTTGTCAGAGGAGGGCCGTACTTCACTACAAAAAGCACGGTCATCATGGGTACACGTCCTACAGATGCCCGCGAGTATACGAAACGCGTTTCGCTTAGACAATAAGACGACACCCAAGCCCACCCCAAGCCTCCAAACGGCAGAGCTTCCCCAACCAATAGTAAACAAAGGGAAAGCGAAAGATCGTGGGGAGAATCTAGTAGCATCTTCAATACCGAGGAGACCAAGGGAAACGGACAATTCCAAGGATGAACCTTCACATGGAAACCGATCTATCTGGATGGGCATGGACACCCCTTTCAAGAGTGCAAACACTTGGTTCACAGAACCGGGTAAGAGTAATCGATCGTGTCAGGAAGGTACTAGTAGCCAACAAACACTCACCCAAGACATCCTCCTGGGTATAGCCACCCCACAGCCTTATGCTCCGTCAATGGACCCGTCATATTGGAGAGGAAGAGAGACACCGCCGCATATGCCTTCATCCAGCAATCGTGCTAGGAACGCAAGAACATTGACTGAGCCATCTCGAGTGGTAGAGGAAAAATCGCGAGAGCAAGACCACCACGACAAGTCACCTCGCCGGCCTAGTGTGCAGAACGTGGCCAGGAACCAGTCGGTGGATGAAGGACCGCCTCCAGATGGTGGGGATGATGATGGATCTTCAAGCTCCCATGGGTCTTGCCGAAGGAGGCAAGAACGGAAATCTCGTACCCCAAGGCCCAGACATCGCTGATCGTCCATGCCACGCCCCAGACGACCATGTCACGACACAGACGACGATGACGGGGGGGGGGGAAGTAGTAGCGACAGCAGTGGAGGCAGCTCATCATGGGGGAGCTATTCTTCGCATTCAAGTTCGTCTTCACGCAGTTGAAGGTCGAGAAGAGGACATAAGGACAGTGACGTAATCATCCCTTACGGGACAATTCCGCCTACAATCAAATCAGAACTGAAACAGGAAGACCTCCCCTCTTGGGATGGGAATCCTAAGACGGCCATAGCTTATTTTTGGAAAGTACAAGAACGGGCGACATTAGGAGGGTATATACCCGCAGCTCTAGGATATTGGCTTTGGTTGAGATTAAAGGAAGGTTCTGATGTACAAGGATGGTTTTCTACACTACCTCCTCAGGAACAAGCGAAGATGCACAGTCATTGGATTGATTACTTGAAAGGAATCAAAGAAGGTTACCTAGGAAGACAGTGGCAATTCGACATAGGGGAAGAGTATAAAGCTCAGTATTTCCGCGAATCTGGACATGAGAATGAATTACCAAAGACATTCATTGCACGATGGATAATGTACACTAGAATGCTGGTGAAATCAGACAACGGGGGGCCCCTGGAAGTTCATCTTGTCATGGCAAGAGCACCTTTAGCTTGGAGGACTATTTTAGTCCTCGAGAATATTAAATCCACATCGTTACTTTATACAAAAGCATCTGAACATCAGGAATCCCTACTGGCCCTCTCCAGAACAAAACCGTCGACCACTATTACGTCGGAAAATTTAGCTTCCAATCTACGGAGGTTGGGATACACCCTACCGAAACCCAGCTTTCATCACAACTTTCCAATGGATAGGAGAGCGAATTTGACACTAGGAGAGTTGGACATTACAATAGATCCCTCTACAAATCATAAGGAATCGTACCTCTCTTCTCAAGAAGCCTCTAGTCCGGACAGGACAGAGGATCAAATACTCACCGAAGTGTATCAAGTCTTGAAGAAGCGACAGAGAGCACCTCCACCTGGTGGTTATATGTTCAGTAAGAACAACCATGTTACAACCAAGATGGGTAGACTACCCCCCTCACCTTGCAAATGTTGTGGGAGCAGCAACCACTGGGACAAGGAATGCCCAGATTGGGCCATATTCTTGGAAAGGACAACAAAGTCAGGGTATACAAACGAACAGAGCACGTTCATGGACGACGAACCTTACCAGAGCGCATATGGAATCCTATTGTCTCAGTGTCTCGCTTCGATGCAGGTAGACGAGTCTAAACTCCAGCAGGATTTTGAAGAGGCAGCCCACTACGACCAATCAATAATCGTTGATATGGAGTGTAACCATACACTCCTAAAAATGCGAATTTTAGCATTTTTACCAATAAGTCCCTGTAGTAGCACTTAATACAAATTACATGATCATAAGGATCAATGGACAAGCCCTGTCCAGTTGATTAAAGTATCAGCCAAGAAATGTGCAGTCTAAGGCGGTAGAAATTGCGGTCGGTTCGCAGACCAGGCCACTTCAATATGCTTGAAGACCTGTCAAAGACAACACTACCACGAAATAGTACACTAAAAAGGTGTTCTAAAGTAGAAACACCTCGGCACAGGGTGTTGGACTATACATTAAACATGGGCATATATTTTACAAGGGTTAAAATGATTTAATTC
>Ga0307507_10008273_pt1 | contig 14502 bp, 23 predicted proteins | sample 7_EM_MG_FD_207223 | JGI IMG/M metagenome (GOLD analysis project Ga0307507, IMG submission 207223) | Populus trichocarpa ectomycorrhiza microbial communities from riparian zone in the Pacific Northwest, United States - 7_EM | ecosystem: Host-associated > Plants > Roots > Unclassified | place... | reverse complement strand
TCTGATCCACACTTTTTAAAAATTTACCGAAAATGTGGACCAGGGTGGATCAGGGTGGACCAGGAGGACCAGGGGGACCATAACCCCCCTTGGTGGACCAGGAGTGGTTTTTACATTTTGCTGATGCCGCGGCCTGATATATCGCTGCCCCTAACCCTATGTTGTGAACCCCGGGTACGTCTGCTAGGCTGATCACGAAAGAGAGACTGATCGTCCTCTGAACAGTGTCCGCGCCGTGGTTCAACACTGTTTATATCATCGTCCTTGGTGTTTGATTAGCTATAGAGTTTGTATCCAGACATTGAATGAAAAGCGCATTGAACACAAAAACCTACAACTTCAATGATATCAGTGGCGATTAGGCATCGGGCTATCTCCCAATGTTTCCTCGTTGTCGTTGTCATCATAATTGTCTTCTTCGTGGTTGCTGATGTCGTCGTTGTCCCCCTCGTTGTCGCTGTAATCTTCTTCTTCCCCTGTGTCATGGGCTTGCCCCCAGCGATCCCAGGCCTTTCGGTTGAAAAAGGGTACCGCCCGAAAAGTGGCGCAGGGGGCGTATCGCGGTTCCCGCCTTGGCCCTGACGGGCCTCGAGTACGAGGAGATCCAGAGGACCTTTGCCCGGGTTGGCGAGGGGCCATGCCCGGATATCATCATCATTATATAAAAAGATGAGCTCTGAGAGAGAGGGGGGATCCGAGGGTTGCAGGCGTAACGAGCTGGCGCCCTGTCCGGTCCCCCCAATTAAGTATCGGGGGTATCCGATTGCCTGATCCATTTGTTGTCGCTTGAGCACCCCAAGCACCATTTACATGCTCGGTGAGGCCAGGACACCCCATGCGATCCCTTCCCTGGGATCTGTGCTATACCAGTGGTGGTGCAAGAAGGGGTGCCCAGCTTCAGGAGCTCCTGTCTGACGGATAATGTGGAGTCTTATCCCTCTTGGGGAATAGGGAGATGCCCAATCATATTGAGATTCTAGAAAATAGTTGGTACTAGTCGCGGAATAGCGAAACGTACTGTAGACAGCCATGAGTACTTACTTTCAGGTTCTGTGTCTTCGGTGGCCAATGCACCCTCTGCTCACTCCGCGTAGAGACGATTGTTCGTCGCCTGGAGCATTCTACCAATATCCCGAACTAAGTATTTTATTTGACCTTCGACTTCTAAGATATCTTCTGGGCGGTGCTTGATTATAATAAGCGTAATTCGGTAGCTGACTGGGGGAAGGGAGCGTGGGCAACTGATGACAGACTTCATTTGCTAGTCGGTCAGGCATGTCGGGCTCCATGACAGCGCTGTGATGTAGGCCTTAACTTGGTCACGGGATGTACTGTATGTGCCCTTAGTCTTCCGAGGGTTCAAGAACCGACACCAGCTTTTCGCGTACGCAATGTCGCCATAGCTCCCTCTGATTTCCACCGGCAGTTAGGTCCCAAATTTCTGGCATACATCAGCGAAATGTAAAAACCAGTCCTGGTCCACCAAGGGGGGTTATGGTCCCCCTGGTCCCCCTGGTCCACCCTGATCCACCCTGGTCCACATTTTTGTTAAAATTTGAAAAAGTGTGGATCAGAATGGATCGGAGTGGATCAGGTGGTCCACGGGGACCAAGACCCCTATTTGGTGGACCAAGAGCGTTCAGGACCACGTTGGACCACGCTCGATATTTTCTTGATGCTATGCGTAGGTGTATGTCTGCTTTCACTCACAAATCATCCTCCACTTCAGGTTCCAATGGGGGCTTTTCAGCCAATGCCGATGAACGACTGCTCACGCAAATAGTCAGTTGATAGGTCGAAGTTCGAGAATGTGCGATCTTAATCCTCTAGGTAGATTTCTTACGTTCTCGACACCTCATCAGCGATCGCGGCTGCTCGCGGATAGCTTTGTCTGCGTTTCGCACGGGTGACTTCGTCTGCCGGCGTTTGAACGGCAGGACGCCTGGGAACAACAGAAATGTTAAGAAAATGAGCTCTCAATTGACGTAGGGGTGGTCCTTACTGTATATTTTTCCCTGGCGCTTGTGTTTGTTTCAATGGAGGTATTGCAAGGAAAGAAAGATCCCAACAGCGCTTGGAGGTGTGTGGCCCCACAGGTGATCAAGGAATGTTTGTCAGATGAAGGACTGACAAGGGAAGATCTGTGCGGAACTGAACGTTGGGCGATCATGGGGGGATGGGCCTGCTTATACTGCTCGTGGGTGTCCACGAGGGTAGTGCGGAACAGTGTGACTCCACGTTGAAGAAAGTTTTGACTGACAGGGCTTGCATGGGTGCGATATGGGTCGTTCTGTCATAATCCTATAGACTGCACGGTCAATTTGTGTGGTGGGTTGAAAGTTCAATCAGCTTTTGGCTGTAATAAGAGCCGCGAAGCCACGTGAGGTCACGTTTCATTCGGATTCCTTCCTTTGCCCAATCATCAGAAGTCAAAGTCTTGGTGTACCATCATTGATGGATCGCCCATGGCACATCACCTATGCGCTATACATGCGCGATCTAGAATGAAGGATCAAAGCTTTCTTTTCAGCTACAGTATCAAACTAAAATACTATTACATGCTTAGGCGCATCCGGCAAACAATCGACACGCTGAACTCATCGCAAAACCGAAAAGTAAACAAACATCCTCGGGCCTATGTAGGGTAAAAGCTAACCGCTAACCCCTCCATTTAGTTTGAACGGGCGAACAATCAACGCTCTGATGAAACTCTTCCGTCGGATTTCAAACCCTCAATTGTAACAGAATCCTCACGCAGCCTCTTCATCTTGGGTTCTTCACTATTTTTGTCATCGAACTGAGCACTGTGCATCCGTCCCTCCTCGGCTCTCAAAAACCCCTTAGCAATGGAACTCAAGCGTACTCTCTTGGACGTTTCATCCTCACAATTTTCAGTATCGATCTGAGCGCTGCGCTTGCGCTCCTTGTCAACTTGACCAGAATAATGAAGCAAATGCAACGGCAACTGTCGATTCAGCAACCTCGACGATGTGACGGCAAGGGGGAAATGATTCGTCGGCGATTCAGCACGTTCTCCAACGGGGGATGGGAATATTCCAGAGAGGTCATCACGTGCATCCAGAGCTTCGGCGGCGTCTGAAGTTGTGTCCGAAAAATGAGATCTATCATCCTCAAACGCTTCCTCTGCCTCATTAGCCTGCCCCTCCTTAGCCTGCCCACTATCAGGTCTTGCGTCTGGTTGGAGTGCTCGGAAATGGACCTGGCCTATACGTGCTGCCAGGTCACGAGCCCAATTGCGGACGGCATCTTCAATGAGATACAGGAAGACTCTCGGTTCTGCCATGTTTTGTCTATTGTCATTCCGATCAAGGTAACAATACACCATGAGTTCGAACAGGTCGTCGAGAACGGAATTAGATAGAAGCCTGGTGCGTACACCTTCATCGTTGTAGATAAAAATACTCTCCAGGAAGGTTAAGGGATCGTTGGGAGACGTGCGCAGCTTTGCACGACCTTCGCTAGTAGCGCCAATTATGTAGCGAATTCGGTGGTGGTGGATCTTTCTGTAAATCATTGCTGACAGGCCACGGATGTCATAGGAATCTAGCTCAGCGAATTCTACACCATGGATATGGGGGGAACGCCAATGGAGTGCATGATAGTTTGGCCGGACGTTCACCGTTAACCTTTCTTGGTCTGGTAGTCCTTGGCCACCTCACGTGGGCAGGACATAAACGATACGCACGGCACGTGGACGCCCAAGTGGAGCGCTCCAATCTATATTCTCTTTGTCAGTAAGTGCAAGTATGAAATATGCAGATGATAAAAACTAACCTGTTGGCATATAGTCGGCCATTAGGTGATTTGCCAGGAGACCCAGCAAATCTGGTGCCGGCGCAGGTTCGTCAACTAGGGGGGCAGGGTCGTCAACTGGTGAAGCAGGGTCATCAACTGATGAAGCAGGGTCGTCAACTGGTGGAGCAGGTACTTGCACTAGGTTGATTGCAGGTGGAGCAGGTGCTTGCGCTACGTTCGGTACAGCCGTTGCAAGACCCCACGGAGCCAGATTGTTCGTTGATAGTAAAACCTCCGGAACAACCACTTACGCAAAGGGGACTCCTGGCTGACCTTAGGGTGGTGCATGAGAGTGGGTTATCCATGTGTTAAACCACTTCCTGGCACAATCCTGAATGATATGAATGATTGCCTCATCGATATCCTGCATACGCTGCTAATTATTCGCGGCGGATGCTGTGGCCAGCTGATTGCAGACAGGGGGCAATCTCCTCATGCCGGCGAAGATTGGCTGGAAGTCGGCGTCAGGATATTTCATCACGGTGGCCCCTGGCACAAAGTTCCTTGCTATCATCAGATCTTTCACAATGTTCCGCCATGCATTATACTGAGCCTTCCCGGGATTATCCATAAGGAAGCCCATGTTTAGTTTATGATCGGTAGTTGATCTACCCTCAGGATTAGAGCGACCCATACCGATATGCCCTGCGAGAGAGTTCGGCAGAAGTTGATAGGTTTGCCCCGGGGGAGGAGCCTGCTGCGGATTCGCCATGTCGACGTTCTGTACGTTGTTGACATTTTGCGCCATGTCCAATTGATTTTGGTCTGTATAGATAGTCGTCTTGGAGATAGGAGTTTTATGTTGTGAATACGCTGGATGCTGTGGATATTGGTGGATATTGGGGGCGTTGTGAGATTGTTCTTGGTATGAGCTTCCTTCCGCCGTGATCAACCTGCACTCTATATACAACACTCAGACTTTCAAATAGGGTTGAAACCATCATAAAGTGTTTGAATTCATTTCAAGATGAATCAAGAATTGACAGATCAGGTGTTCATTATTTTTTCGGTCATTATCTGTTTCAAGACGGACGAAACTGATAAACAGCGGAACCCACGTGATGGCACGACAAACAACGCTAAGCCGATTCCACAGCTTGTTATTGTTCGAAGCGTGCGCCGCACCTGGCCCAGTATTTCATCCACAATTACCACGACTTTACACTAGCCCTCAGAATATACACATGACTCCTGAAACCTGAAATCTACTATGCTGGGCCAATGTTTGTTTTGTTGTTAAAGATACACACGTTGAGGCGCATACGAGACACACCTCCGAGAAGCGCATGCAGATCTCGATATCATACTTGCTTCCACGCTACGATATTCTCCTCCTAATCGCATCAATGACCCTGGAACAGACATATTAGATGAAGAACCAAGCGAGCGCCCCGATTCACACTACGAATCAGATCCTGCTAATTATCCGGCTGGATATGAATGAAGTGCAATTAAGGAGGAGCAAAGGCACGAATCTAACGCCGAAGTACTCAGCAATAAAACGCCCTGAGTAGCTGCCCAACAGACCTATTACTATCAGGGCGCCGGGGAACCCATTGGAGATGTGGAGGGGTATGTAGAGGAACACCGTAATTTGTGCGAAGACGCATGGGCTCCATTTACTAGTGCGGAACGGTTCAAACTTGCATCTTAGTTCATTAGGAGCAAAGTCTTGAAGTCGGATATCAACAATTACTTTTCGAATGGTCTCAGCAACCTGGGGTCAGTTGGCTACAGCTCCATGCATACGTTGGAAAATCATCTCTGATCCTTGGATCCCTATGGCCAATATCTACTGTGGTTCGAAAGACAGGTTCTGGGCGACAAGCGAACGTTACCATTCTTCTACCGTGACATCCTAGACTGCGTGTGATATGTCTTGCGGCAGATAACCTACCGGGATAACCTAGTCTATGGGCCGCGCCAAGATTACGACCAGAACGGACAGAGGATATATGCAGAAATGCATCCGGCCAAATTGTGGTGGAACGTCCAAGTATGGTTTCCACCCTCTTTCATCAGGAAAGTTGCTCACAGTGAATAGGAAACACTTCCTGATTGGGTGACAGTGGTTCCGATCATTGGGATGTCTGATCAGACGCATCTGACCAACTTCTTGCGGGACAAGAAAGCATAGCCCGTCTATATCACGATCAGAAATCTTCTGTCTTGTGGGCGTGACAGATCTGGCTCAACGGCCGGTCTCCTTCTTGCGCTACTGCCTGGCCCGCCCAAGCTACCTAAGTCCTCTGCGGCAGACAAGCTCCAGAGATGAATTAATGTTAAAACACTACGGGGCGTATTCAAACTCATCTTTGAGCCCTTGAAAGATACCACACTAGAGGGCGTCCCAATAGACTGTACGGACAGTAAGATCCGGAGATGCTTCCCAATCTTATCCAGGTGCATTGCGGACCTTATGGACAACACTACGCTACATGGGATAAAATCCAACGCCTGTCCCAAATGTGAGCTACGTCCCGAAGAATTAGGAACTGGCGCCAACCGCCATCGGGTGAGAGATTACGCGAGATATGAACGTTACAAACGCGAAAATGTGTCCCTTGACTCTAAGTCAGACGAAGCCTGCGACACGTATGAAACTCTGGGTATCAAGATGGGGCAAAATGTATTTCAAGGACTTGAAAGAGTTTCCATGTCCGATCTGCACATGACGGATTTGCTACATACTATTTATCTAGGACTGTTCAAGCATATGATGGACTGGATTCAGGGATTTCTCAAGAAACACTCCCGACAGGAAGCGTTCGACGACGCCTGGAAAGCTTTGCCACCGTACTCAGAATTCTTTGTGCCCAAAAAAGCCTACAGTGAAGTTACGCAGTGGCAAGGAAAGGAGATGCGGAATCTCGGTCGTTGTCTTTTGGGAGTTCTCGCAGTGGCGCTAAGACAACCTGATAATAGCCAGATACACTCTTTCAAACGTGCGCTCACCTGCGTCCGGTCACTGTGCGACTTGACCATGATGGCTCAGTACCAGAGCCACACAGCTGAGACTATCCAGTATATGGAAGACTACGCAGAACATTCAAGTTTTCATGAGACGAAAGACATCTTCTTGGAGTTTAGGGGATCTAAACGGACGCAGGCGAAGGCTGATGAACTACGCCGTGAGCTGCGCCGCCAATGAACACTGGTGAACCAGTCAGTTGCCAAATTGACTCGCAAGAGGCCCGGATAGAGGAGTAAGATCGTGGAGGAGAGAACAACCAGCGTATGGACTTGATCAATGCTGAATCCCATTTCACCTTTGTTAAGAGGCATCTGATAAGCCACTTTGGCGATCATATCTACCAGTTTGGCAATATTCCCATGTTTTCTACCGAGTATCGAGAGCTCGCACACAAGGAGCAAATCAAGGACGGGTACCGACGTTCAAATAAAAACAACCTGGCGTGACAGATCCTGAGCAGCTACGGACGACAGCATGCGATCCGGATGAGGCTTTTGAACCTAGAATTCCTTCGACGCGCCGGAGCAGATCTCCCAGCTGAGATGGTCAAACATTTAGAGGAAACCTTAACTGCACCGTCAGCCCCACCCAGCTATCGTAGGATGCTGTAAGGACATCATGATGATGTGCGGGACGTCGCTGATTTTGGAAGAGCACTCAAAGTCTCACCGGAAACAATTTGTCAAGAATTGATCCGATATAGCCGACTAAGCCTTCCTCTCGGACGCCGGCTTCCGGCAGGTACAGTGATACTTTGATCACTGCCGGTTGAACTAGAGACGCAACTAAAAATCTCCGGGCTTGCGTTCCAGGAAATCGATAATTAGAACATACACAGAGCCCAGTGCACTGGTAATCGACTCTTCCCGAACCAGTCGAGTCGGAACAATAGTTTTTGGATACAGGCTGCTGGTGAGCACATGTATGGTGCGCTCAGGGGGCGTCTGTCCGCCAAGCTCCTCGCTCTATTCAAAATTAGGGACTACAGGCACCAGGAAAAGGTCTACCGCCTCGCATGGGTTCAAATGATGAGTGTGGTAAACTCTTCCCGCCCGTCATAGGTACACAGCCTTGTGACGGTTCAGCTAAGGGAGGACGCCCGAGAGTGGACGATCATGGATATAGGGACGATCTTAGGCCAGATGTATCTCATCCCAGTGACGAGAGACTGGCGCTGGATCGTCAACAGCCGGATTGATTTAAGGACGTTTAACGAGATCTATTGAACTAACGCAAGGCGGGAGCCCGGACGAACTATTGTGTATATACGTAAAGAAATAGAATTCGAGGAGCGACTCAGCCAGCACGTTAGGAGGAGAGCAGTAGATAGTATAGAAACTAGAATTGAAATGATGAAAGAATTATGCTCGAGTTACAAATATAGGCGTAGGATAGACTGAGGGCTACACTACTACTATGGCGCTCGATTATGATCGAGAAAGTCAGGACGTCACGAAGGTACCCAGAAGGGGGAGGGTAAGGGAGCGTCTTGGAGAGATGTCCGGACGTGGGGAAGGAGTGAGAAAGGAAAGGGGACGTTAGAAGGAGGGATTGAGGTTAGAAGAGGTGGGGAGGCGACAGGACGTCGGTAGGATGCGACATAGCTTCCAGACGAAAGAGGCGTTGAAAATTGCGTCAGGACGCACGGGAGGTAGAGGACGCAAAAAACGGTATCAGATACGTCAGGACGCGGCGCCTGCATATCAGACGCCGGATTAATTTTTGCTGATGCCAGAGGTGTAGTGGAGATGGTTCGTGACCCAAATCCCACACCTTTTTTCTCTCTTTTTTTTTTTTCCTTTTTTTTTTTTTATCATGTGTTCATTGTTTTTTAGGTACAAGAAGCTTCGTGCAGCGCTAGCTATGGAAAGAACAAAACCTATAAATCAAAACAAATAACAAAAGAAACCAACTCTTCGTCCCTCTGTCTCGACTGAAGTCTTTAGGCCAAAACCTTTTGCCTGTCGTTCCTCTCGGAAACAAAATATATGGAAAGCACAACGCACAAACTACATCTCGTTTACGCGTTACTTGAAAGGAAAGATAATCGTAAGGGAGAATAACAACAACCAAATTACCACTAGGAAACAATAACTAAGGACACTTCCGCGGGCAAACCTGGTCTAGTCTCAGGTGAGGGGTGGGGAGGGGCTAGGGTAGTGTTCAGGGATCAGGTCCGGGGGAAAGCCGGTTTTTGTGTCTGTGATGTACTTGCCTAAGGCTCATATGAGAAGGGGTTCGGACCATAGCGTGGCGTCACGCCCGAGGGAGGAGACTTCTTTCAGTAGGAGGTCTCGGGCCTCTGAGCGGGCGGGGAAGGTGAGGATGGCGTGCTGGAAAGTTTCTGGTGCGGTAGTGCAGCGGGGACAGGTCAGGTTTGGGCTCTCGGCTAACCAGGAGGGGTGTGCAACTAGGTGACCTTTTGCCGCTCGCATCTGGTGAATCCTCCCTGCCACGAACTTCCCCAGGCCCATGAAGGGGTGGGGGGTGAGGCAGGGGGGGTACTCGTAGTAGGGTGGTGTGGGGGCGTCGGTGGTCCAATCTTGAGGGAGCATGTTCCTAGCGCGGGCACGTAGGACTTGGTAGGTTCTTCTCATGAGTTCTGGAGGGGGGAATGTCTGTTCTGAGCGGGGGGGGGGTGTGCAGGACAAGGGGGAGGCGCGAGAGGCCTACTTGTAGGGGAAGGGTGAGGTGGGCCAGGGCGTCAACCGGGAGGTGCTTTCTTATTGGCGGTGAGGAAACCTCTGTTCGCCAGTCAAGGGGGAGGTAAACTGAGGAGAGTTCTATCGTGAGGGGCCTGGACGAGTCCTGGGCTCTGAAGGAGGAGAGGGAGGGGAAGGACTGCAGGAGTCTGGCTGAGGCTGGGTTGGAGATTGGGGGGGGCGCAGGCGACTCTGAGGACAGCTAGGCGTCTTCGGTATCTGCAGTAGGAGATGATTGGGGGGAGGCAGGCCTCGCGGGACAGGATGGAGGTGGGGGTAGAGAAAAGGTTATTCGTTATCCACATCAGCAAAATGTAAAAACCACTCCTGGTCCACCAAGGGGGTTATGGTCCCCCTGGTCCTCCTGGTCCACCCTGATCCACCCTGATCCACATTTTCGGTAAATTTTGGAAAAGTGTGGATCAGAGCGGATCCGAGTGGACCAGGTGGACTACGGGGACCATGACCCCCCTTGGTGGACCAGGAGCGTTCAGGACCAGCTTGGACCACGCTCTGACATTTCCCTGATGCATCTCTGGACTCTGTGCCAGAAGCTGTTCATGCCTCTGAGCGCGGTGTAGTTGGGGGTGAGGAGGTCGGCTCCGTATGTGAGTATGGGGAGGAGGAGGCTGTTGGCGATCCGGTGACAGGGGAAGGGCCTTACGCCCGCTCCTGGGGAGGAGAGGCGCTTGATGAAGGAGAAGATTGCTTGGGCTAGGGATACCCTGTGGCTAAAGTGGTGGGTGGAGGTGAGGGCTGGGGTGAACCAGTATTCAAGCCACCTAACGACCCCGGAGGGGTGGAAGAGGTGGTCTTCCAGTTCCATAGGTGCTGTAGACGGAGGGGTTCTGTGGCTCGGGGTGCGCCAGTGGATCAGTTCGCTTTTGGGGACCGAGAAGGAGACACCTATATCTCGTCCTTTTGTTGATATGATGGAGAAGAGTCCTTGTAGATGGCGTATGTTCTCTCTATGGGAGGTGGAGGCCACCGTTAGAGAGAAGTGGTCCACGTACGAGATCATGAGGCCTTTGGGTATCGACATGTGGAGGGGGGCGACAAATAGGAGGAAGAGGAGGGGGGAGATGGGGGATCCTTGGGGGGGGCCTACTGAGACCGGGGAGGTGAGGTTGGCGGAGCCCTGGAAGACTAGGGTGCAGGTCCTTTCCGATAGGAAGGAGGACACCCAGTCGACCATGTAGTAGGGCACGTGGGAGGCCAGGAGTCCGGCCCTGAGGGCGGTAGCATTGACGTTGTCGAAGCCAGCTTTGATGTCTAGGAAGAGGGTGGAGACCTTCAACCTAGGTCTCTGGAGGGTTCTTATTTCATGCGTGAGGGCCAGGCATGCGTCGGAGGAGCTGAGTCCCGGCAGGGAGCCGCACTAGTTTGGGTGGAGGAGACCTTTGGACCTAGCGTTGGCGGACAACTTGACCCTCATTACCCGTTCAAGGACTTTCGAAATGGTTTTAAGGAGGATAATCATGCGGAAGGACCCCGGGGAGTCATAGGAGGCCTTGCCGGGTTTGTCCAGGACCACCCCATTGGCAGTTTTCAGTGAGGGGGGGTGGTAGCCGAACGCCACCAGAGGGGAGAGGAGTTCGAGGATGATCGTGGGGTTGATAAGGTTGACCTTTTTCCATACTGAGTAGGGGACCCCGTCGGGGCCTGGTGCTGAGGAGGGGGAGGACTTGGTAAGGGCGAGTTTGATTTCTTCCTTGGTGAGGGGGGTAGCGGAGGGGTTCCTCATCAGGGGCCCCCTGCTAGGCAAAGGGTCCTTGGGGGGAAAGAAGTGTTCCAGAAGCACATTGTTTACCACGACTGGGTCTGAGGCGTCAGGGAGGGAGGGGAATCTGGGGGTCTTTCTCGGGGTGACCAGTTGCTTGGCTGTCCAGATGTTGTTCGGGGAGGTCTTAGCAAGGAAGTCGGCCCAGTAGGAGGCTTTAGCTCTTTTGATGGCTTTAAAGTAGCCGAGCTTGGACTGTCTTGCCATGGTATAGGAGTCGGGGGTCTGGAGTTTTTTGGCCCTTCGGGTGGCCTTTGTGAATTCTTTCCGGAGGGTAGTCAGTGGTGGGGTCCACCAAGCTTTGGACTTCGAGGAGTGGCGCGAGCGTGGTGCAGTGGCTTCGATTGTCGACCTGAGTGCGGAGAGGGCTGAGGAGAACCATAGGTCAAGTTGGTTGGGGGAGGGGACATCAGGGGGGGGAGGGATTTGCCAGTTTTCGAGTCTCTTCATACGTGCTGGCCAGTTCACTTGTTGCCAGCGCGGTCTACGTTTGTCGCTGTGGGGGGAGGGGGGTCATAAGAAAACTACAATGGGGGCGTAGTCGGAGCCCGTGGAGGGGAGGGACGACGTGTCCCAGGAGTGAAATGCTGGGAACATGTGTGGGTTGGCGAAAGCTAGATCGATAGTGCTGGGTCTATGGGACCCTGTGAAGGGGAACCGAGAGTAGACGCCAGGGGTGTTGAGGAGGATGAAGCCCAGGTCTGAGACTCGTTCGAAGTAGGGGGCGGAGTCCCTTTCTTCCTTTGAGGAGAGTGGGCTGGAGGGGTCGGTTGCTGCGTTGTGGATGTTGAAGTCACCTGCGACCAGGTACGGGTGCCCGAGGTCCAGGAGGGACGACTCAGGAGAAACTCAGTGAGGCAAAGGAGGGAGTGGTCTGGCATAAGTGTTGCCGATCGTAAAGCGAGGGGAATTCGTGCCGAAGCAGCCTTGCGGGGTAAAGACGTCTAACGCCATGAAGTCGTCTGTCTCTGGGGGAAAGAATGGTAGTACTGCAAACCTTTGCAGGAACTTTTGGGATACGTAGCAGGCCACTCTGGGCCTGGCAACGGGGGGAGCAAAGGATTTAAAACCTGAAAAACATGAAAGGAATCCCTTGGAGGAGGAGGGGTCTTGTAAAAGGACAATATCGACAGTGGGGCCCTCCACTAGGGAGGAAAACAAGGAGAGGAACACATCCCAGCTACCCAGGCTGTTGTGCTGAATGAGGGTGAGGTTGGTTGCCAGAGCAAGTCCTTGGCGAGAGGTTGAGCAAAGTGTGTTAATCATTTCCGGGACGAACCCGAGAATTTGGAGAGAGTTACAGGTGGCGGGCCCTGGCCAGTGGGTGCTGGCTGGGACCCGCTGGGAGGGGCGGGGGCGTCTCTAGATTGCTGGAGGGGTCTGGGGGTGAAAAGATAGATGGTCTGGGCTGAATGGGTTTTAGGAGTAGTGGGTGCTGGGCGGCCATCATTGACCATATCCATGGCTTCCTCACTGTCGGAGAAGGTGTCAGATAATTCTTCGTCGGAAGGTGGGGGGGCCTCGGGTTGAGGAGGGGGGATTGGTCTAGCCCTGCATTCTCTGGAGAAGGCACCGTGGTCGTCGCCACAGTTCGGGCAGTGGGGGGGGAGGTGGGGCAGCAGCCGGAGATGGCCTTGGTGTCGCCGCCTTTGGGGCAAGTGGGGTTTTGGCATCTGTGAGCTGAGCGAGTATGATGAAGGGCACAGTAGGGGCAGGTGGGGTGTTTCTGGGTGCATCGGGCAAAGGCGTGTCCGAATCAGTAACAGTTGGTACACTGGGTGTAGCGGTTAGCTTGCATCGTTTTTTCAACCTTGAGCCGCTTTGAAAAGAGGAAGAGGGCTGGAAGGAGGATGGGAACGTCGTCGGGGTTGACGGACCCAACCAGCCAAGTGGCCTGCTTGGAGAGCCTAGCAGCTCGGTCCTTGTTAAGGTACCTGGCCGCGCCAATCGTGACCGCTTTCGCGTTGTGAATGGAGTTTTTGATGAAGGGGAACACTTATTCGTCGTCGTCTGGGAGGATGTGGGTCGGGATTGAGTGAATTGCCAACTGTATAGCGGTTGGCACCTGGGTAAACGTAAGCCAGGGATTGTCTCCGACGGGGAAGGACTGGTTGAGGCGGCGGGTGAGAGCATCGAAGTACGGGGCTTAGGATTCTGCTGCGGTGTCGGGGTTGGTGCCTGTGAGGGAGACAGCGCCTCGGTTGTTAACCTTAGCGATGAAGCCTTTTAGAAGGAGGCAGTTTCATTCGGTGTGGGTGGCAGCAGCAATGTCGGGGAAGGAGGCGGCTATGCATTGAGCAAAGACATGGGGTGCGGGGTTGGATCTGTGGGCGAAGAAACGTCTTGAGGCCAGGGGGAGGGACGACGGGTTTTTATCTCATTGTTCCCATCTCTCGCTACCTCTGTAGCCGAGGCTCCTTTTGCTTTCTTCTTCTTCTTTCCTGAGCCGGCGCCGGCCGCTTGCGCATAGGTGGCGGTGGTTCTCAGTGCGTAGTCCGGGTGCAGGATGGCAGGGGTAAAGATGGACATGTCATCTTGGTTGGCACGGAACTGCTCCGCCTCCCAAGAGTGTGGGAAGGCCTTGGCATAGATCTCGGGGTGGCCGAACATCTTTTTGAGCTTGGTGTCGTGGAAGGGGCAGTGGATGCAGGGGTCGACACTCCCCTGAGGAGGAGGGGGAGCCGGTTTGGCCAATAGGGGGTGTGAGATGGGGGGCGGGGTGGGAGAGGAGTGCCAAATCGTTGGGAGTGGGGGGTGGGCTGACCTCTTGCAGAGAGGCGTTGCGGGAGGGCCGTGGGGGCTGTGGGGCAGGCCGTGGGGGCCGTGGGGCGAGCGGTGGGACCTGTAGTTGTCACACGATATGACAGGTCAGGTAGGGCGGACTGCAGGGGGTGGATGTCCTCATGGGTTGTCGATTCATTGGCTATTTTCGCGGAGAGGTCGTGGAGGTTGGAGCAGAACTCTTGATTTTCCTTGCGGATGTCAGCGAGCTGGGTTGTAACAGTGTCCAGTTGGTTGGTGATAGCCACTATGCCAGAGACTGTGGCACAGAGGATGGAGAGGATGGAGCCTTCGCCAGCGGTTATTGAATGGAGTGTGTGAGGGGAAAGGTCCTGGACTAAGTCGGGGTTCAGTTGGAGGCTGTTCCTGGTCTCCGTGAAGATTTCTGCCAGGAAGGCAAGAGGGGGTGACGGCTGGGCCAAGGGGGAGGGAGAAGGGGGCTCCTGGAG
>Ga0307507_10008272_pt1 | contig 14502 bp, 16 predicted proteins | sample 7_EM_MG_FD_207223 | JGI IMG/M metagenome (GOLD analysis project Ga0307507, IMG submission 207223) | Populus trichocarpa ectomycorrhiza microbial communities from riparian zone in the Pacific Northwest, United States - 7_EM | ecosystem: Host-associated > Plants > Roots > Unclassified | place... | reverse complement strand
CTAAAACCAATGTGGCGTTGCAAGCATTACTCGAGAACCCAAGGCGTTGACATCCGCCACCGAGGCAGTGCAATACGACGACTGAGCGTAACCGAGGGGCGCGACCGTGGCAATCGCTAGGGCGGCGTAGGCAGTAGGGTGCCAGCCGAGTGAGTGGACTGTAGCTGTAATCGAGCAATGGGACGAAACCTGAAGGGGGGAGAGGAGGGGTAGACCCAATAACCGTGGAAACTATCGGTAACCGTGTGCGTGTCTGACTAGGCAGCCTCTAATGGAAATGAAGAGGATGGAGGAATCGACCGTGGCCTGTTGAAGTGTTTTCTCCCACTGCGAACTGTAGTCCCAGCCGTCTGTAACATGGGCGAGAGGGTGTTGCCAACCGTGCGAACGCTAAGCGAGGCAGCGAAGCGCAAGCGAAAAGAGGGGGTGATAGAGCCAAACGACCCCTAGAAACAAGGACGCCAGGGCCCAAGGACATGACGAGGGAAGTAAGGCGGGAGGGGGAGGGTGCAGCTCACGGAGAGTGCGGGTGCAGCTCACTGAGAGTGCGGTGTTGGTGAATGTTGACGATGAATTCTCATGGTGTTGAGTTTTCAATCGCCGGGTGTGAAGGGGAGATGGTTCGTGACCCAAATCCCCTGCCCCCAGGGTGCCCTTATATAGGGGTTCTTCCCTCAACCCTAACCCTGCGTGACTCATACCCTTGAGTCACGTGACTCATGACTGATAGTCAGTCATGTTGTGAAATCCATCAGCTGACTCGTAAGAGTCAACTGCGCCATATCTCGCAATCAATCAAAACCCATTAAACATGACATGTGCTCTAACGGGGTCACATGCGTGAAACCCATGACTCATAACTGCGAGTCATGTGCGAAATACATAAACCACATGACCACAATCGTGTGTCATGTCAAATATCAATCAATAACAATAAACCAATGACACGCTATTGCGTCGTCATGTGAGAACGTATAAGTCAACTGATCTCATAGCGTAAAAGATATCAAACCGATGACTAATAACTATTAGTCATGTGAGAGTCTGCCTTGCTTAGTCACCATTTGTGACAACTAGACCAATATGACAATAATGCTCCAACGGGGCATAAAGTGGTAGTTTGACGCCCTGAAGAGATTCCGGGAGGCAGATTGTGAGTCACCCACCACATGTTCTATGCAATGGAGTACAGCCACATTCACAGGACCTCTCTACCTCATTTAGCAACATCTCCTATCAGAAACAGTTTTTCTTACAATAGGTACAATTGATAACACTCAATGCTATACAATGCAGAATAAAACTTTAAAAAACAAAAATGCAAATTATATCGCTAATCCAGGTAGCATTAGACCTGCAGAAACCTCTTACATCCTCTTCTCAGTTTCAAGAAAGGAATAAGAAGTTCAATATACCCTAGTAATAGATGTGTTTCCTTCATGATTAAGGTAGGTTCTAATAGAGTAGGAATCTTGGATTTTTTAATAAAATTAGTGAAAAGCTGGTAGAATCTAATATGAGAAGTTTGACAGCTCTTAGATTTAATAGTTGCTGAAAGTTTATAATATTCAATATTTTCAGATATGCGAAGGAGCTAAGTCGACTCTACTAAAGTAATAATATATCTTATTCTGACATGTAAGGCTGTTTGTATAATCACATATAAGACTCTCCGACTCGAAATCTATTGTCACAAACAGTGACTAAGCAAGGCAGACTCTCGCATGACTAATAGTTATTAGTCATTGGTTTGTTCTCTTGCACGCTATGAGATCAGTTGACTTGTAGGATTTCACATGACGACGCAATAGCGTGTCATCGGTTTATTGTTATTGGTTGTTTATTGACATGACTCACGATTGTGGCCATGTGATTTATCTATTTCGCACATGACTCATATTTATGAGACATGAGTTTTGCACATGTGACCCCTTTGAGGCACATGACTGGTTTTATGAGCTTTGATTGGTTACGAGGTATGCCACAGCTGACTCAGATGAGTCAGCTGATGGATTTCACACTATGACTCACTATAAGTCATGAGTCGCGCGACGCGAGGATATGAGTCACGCAGGGATAGGGTTGAGGGAAGAACCCCTATATCAGGGCACCCTCAGGGCATGGGATTTAGGTATCCAAAGGTCTACTCCACCAAAATCAATGCGGCTCCCTACCGGGACTCAGCTCCTCCGACGCCTGCCTCACCCTCACACACGAAGTAAGAACTCTCCAGAGACCCAGGATGAAGGTCTCCACCCTCTTCCTCGATATCAAAGCCGGCTTCGACAATGTCAACACCTCCACCCTCAGAGCGAGCCTCTTAGCCTCCCACGTGCCCTCCTACATGGTCGACTGGGGCTCCTCCTTCCTGTCGGAAAGGACCTGCACCCTGCTGTTCCAAGGATCCCCCAACCTCTCCTCCCCGGTCTCAGTAGGCAACCCCCAGGGGTCCCCAATCTCCCCCCTGCTTTTTCTTTTATATGTTTCTCCCCTACACATGTCGATCCTCAAAGGACTTATGTTCTCTTACGTGGACGATTTTTCGATCACAGTAGCCTCCCCTTCCCACAGAGGCAACATCCGCAAACTACAAAGACTCTTCAATACAGTCGCCGCAAGGGGCCAAGACATAGGCGTGTCCTTCTCGGTCCCAAAAACTGAGCTCATCCACTGGCGGACTCCAAGCCAGAGATCTCCACCCTCAATGGCCCCCATCGAACTAGAAGGCCACCTTTTCCAACCCTCCAAAGTCATGAGGTGGCTAGGGTACTGGTTCACCCCTGCCCTCAATACCACCCACCACTTCAGACATAGGCTATCCTTAGCCCAAGCTACCTTTTCCTTCGTCAAGCGCCTATCCTCCCAAGGTGCTCGCGTTAAGCCCTTCCCATGCCACCGTATGGCCAACGGCCTTCTCCTCCCCATACGCATGTACGGGGCCGACCTCCTCACTCCAAACTCCTCCGCGCTCAGAAGCATGGACAGCTTCTGGCACAGAGTCCAGCGATGGACAACAAACAACTTCTTCTCTACGCCCACTTCTATACTTTCCCGCGAGGCCTGTCTCCCTCCGGTCGTCTCATACTGCAGATACAGGAGACGCCTGGCCGCCCTTAAGGTGGCCTGCGCCCCTCCATATGCCAACCCAGCCTCAGCCAGGCTCCCACAATCCTTCCCCTCTCTCTCCTCGTTCAGAGCCCAAGACTCCTCCAGGCACCTGACAGCAGGACTCTCCTCCGTCTACCTCCCACTGAGCTGGAAAACAAAGACTCCCTCACCACCTATAAGAAAACACCTCCTGGTTGACGCCCTCGCGCACCTCACCCTACCTCTACAGGAAGGCCTCACACGCCTCCCACTTGTTCTACACGCCCCTCCCCCCCCCGGGGCGAATATCTCCCCCCGAGCTCATGAAAAGAGCGTACCAAGCCCTGCGCACCCGCGCCAGAAACATGCTCCTCCAAGACTGGGTCACCGATGCCCCCACACCCCTGTACTACGACTTCCCCCCCTCACTTACCCCGCACCCCTTCATGGGCCTAGGGAAGTTTGTGGCCCGAAGGATACATCAAATGCGAGGGGCCAAGAGCTATCTGGCTGCACACACCTCATGGTTCGATGAGAACCCAGACCCGACCTGCCCTCAATGCGGAACAGAGCCAGAGACCTTCACGCATGCCATCCTCACCTGTCCCACTCGAACCAGAGTTCGAGACCTCCTGCTGAAAGACGTCTCATCCCTCGGGCCTGACGCCGACCTATGGACAGAACCCCTCCTCGTACGAGCCTTAGGCGAATACATCACGAACACGAGAACCGGCTTTCCCCCAGACATGACTTCCGAGTAATCCCACCCCCCCCTCCTTCAGCAACCCCCTAGACCCAAATTGTGTGCCCCGCAAGAGAAGATTTGTGTAGTTTTCTAGTAAGGCTATTTGTGGTTCCTATCCTTTATTTGTAGCTTTCCTTTCAAAAGAGCGCGAGAAGTAGTTTTACGCTTGCACTTTATATTTTTCCTTTATACTTATCCATGAGGGATGATCGGGCAGACGGTTTTGGCCCCAGAGTATTTTCAGTCACCGTGGAGGATGAGAAGAGAGGTTTTTTTTTTGTGGTTTGTTTTGATTTATAGGTTTTGTTCTTTCCATAGCTAGCACTGCACGAAGCTTCTTGTACCTAGAAACAATGAACGCATGATAAAAAAAAAGAAAAAAAAAAAACAGACATGGGATTTGGGTTCTTCACGCAATCATCTAAGTTCTTTCATACACTATACTTTCAATACAAGATTTTTACCTATCACACTTTCGGGAAATCAAGACACGACTGTCTTATATGAGCCTAGCGATCGACGTTGGTAGATAGGAGTCAAGGGACTTAGCTATCGCAACAGCTGTCGGGCTAATAGAAGTGATCGTTAGCGAACTATCGCTTACCTGCTGCAAGTATCACCCGGGAAGAGCGGATTGTAACATCTATAGTGGATTAGTGTTTTTCCCACATAGTTAAGCCTGAGTATACTGAGTATGCTGGATCTTACTAATTGGTATTTGAAATTCTGTTAACTTGTTAAACTAAACTTAGAGTAAACTGAGACAGAGATTGATAAAGATAGTCTTGCATATAGAGATAGTAGATTATATAAGTAAAGATAATATTTCAGTGATGAGAGATTGCTTACCGGTTAGCCAAATAACCTGGGGGATGTATCTATTAAGCCTCTTGAATATAGTAAAATCATCTCTTTAATACAGTCCAACCGCCGAGTCTGTGGACTATCTGGTATCAACTTTAACTTGAATATGTTTCCTGTCAGTTATTAAGTATTTATCGGTAAGATATTTTTTGTCTACTTAGTTTATAATTCTCAGATAATTTTGTTTATTATCGACTAAGAAGAAGTGGCTGATAAGTCTAAAAGCTTTGATGGATAAGGCTAGGTTGCTAACCTGCCTTTGTAATGAGTTAATTGTGAATTTCTGTAATATAACTTCCTGACTTGAAGAAAATGTTTCACTATTTAGAGATTGTACTTGTCAGGAAGGCATGGCCTAGATGTGACAATGACTATTTTCAATTATAAGGGTTGGAGTACTCTGATTAATAGATCAACTATCATTTTCCCATATGACTCATAGGTTCATTTTCGTGCTCAAGATAAGCTACTATTAACTATATTCTATCACCATCCTACCTATCATAATTGCCTAACAGTGGGTACAGTTAAGGCTCTTAGGTATTGAAGGTACTTTTGAACATGGAGTTTTATTCACCCTCTGCTTCCCCTTTCTTCAAGTCATTAACGTTTTAACTAAGGTGGATATTAGCACTTTTTCTGGTAGTTAATGCCACAAGAACAATATCTTGAGCTTGGCAACTTGCTGCCCATCAAACTTGAATTTCACACTATCAAGAGAGATATATTTTTGACTATGTATTATGTCTCTTAGCCTTCTCTATACAGTAGTTAACAGGCTAAGCATACTTGAAAAACTGTACTGGCATGTTAGAGTATTTTTTTTAAAAAGTCTGATATTGCTTGTCAATAAAATCTGTCCTTTGTGCTGGAATTTAGGTAACGTAACGTACGGTGAAACGGCTCGCCACGTAGATCCCGCTCTGGCGTTATGGCGCCATTTTGTGGTATGACCTATGAATGCTATTTCCATCGTCCGAATACGTCTTGATCTCCGGACGGTACTATCTTCAACTATGCTCCCAGAGATACCCTCTCTACCAGCCAGACCACCATTGCATCAGGAAAATGTCGAAGCGTGGTCCAAGGTGGTCCTGAACGCTCCTGGTCCACCAAGGGGAGTCGTGGTCCCCGTGGTCCACTTGGTCCACTCTAATCCACTCTGATCCACACTTTTGCAAATTTTACTGAAAATGTGGATCAGGGTGGATCAGGGTGGACCAGGAGGACCAGGGGGACCATAACCCCCCTTGGTGGACCAGGAGTGGTTTTTACATTTTGCTGATGTTACCCGACATACTAAGCTTTCCAATTCCCAAAGAAAGCCCTATAAGTGAGCCCTTGTACTCACTTCCGTGACTCCCATTCCCATTATCCTGATTCTCTCATTCCATGCCCTCCCCATCAGATCTAATAGTATGAATAATTACATCTGAAGCCAGCTTAACTTCCTTTTTTTTCTTGGAGGGCAGACCAGTTGCATCCTTTCCCCCAGCTACTATACCCAATGCCTTTGCAAGCTTTCTAGCATTCTGTTCTTCCTTTTGCCTGTCGAGCCTTTCTCTCAGTTCCCGAAGCTCAAGGATTGTTTCTGCTGTAACAAGTGTAGCTCCAGTGAGCTTGCGGCGATCGTTGGTTTTCACTTTTTTTCTTCCCCCGAACCAGTTCTCAATATTGCCGATGTGCTTCCTGCTCCAATCTCTTATCAGCATAGATCTCCTGAAACCCTTCATTGAGGTCTGAGAGGATATGTTTGAGCTTCTGTGAGGCGGAAGTATTTCGAGTAAGGAGGGCAATTGCGCCACAAGCTGTTCTACTAACAGCCTGAGCTCTGGGAGTTCGCGCAGGCCCAGCAATACGACTTGGTATTTGGGACGTCTTGGAGCTGTGCTCAGTCTTGGTGGTTGCACCATCCCGCCGGGACCGTGTCTCACTGGCAATTACTCAGCGCGCATTAAGCGGTATTATCTCTACCACCTCCCAAGCTTTCATGATATTCACCTTCGTGAAAGCCTGCTTTTGAGTGGGCAGAAGAACTCTATACTCGTAGGTTAGTCTAACTATCTTGTAAAATAGATCTTGTAGTAGTAAAAATAATTTTAACGCTACACAAAAAAAAAAAAGGAATATGTACGGAAGAAAGTCTCCTTTTGTAAAGTGCCCCTGAATTCCCATTTGCATCCACTTATCTAGTCCAGTAATATAATGTCTTTGTAAAGGCCCAAAGAGTCCTATATCAAATGGCTGGAGAAGCTGTGTTGAGGGTGCCGGCAGGCAAAAAGGAACAATTTGGTTGTCCAAACAGAATTGAAAAAACTCTTAGTTGAAGTGCGAAGTATGGCCATCCAAGATCAGGAGCCTGTAGCCCTCATCTGCTCTTTAGTTAATACCTTAATTAGCAATATAGTCTATTCAAAATCATTAAAACATGACTACTTTTCCTGTGTTTCAATATTAAACACCTGCTACAACCACTGAACTTGAAGACCTAATTTCTCGTTACTCCAATCTTTTTCTGATATCCAAATACTGTCTTATCACCCCACTTCAGCCCAACATACCAGCCTGCATAGTGAGCCACTCCCTTATTAATAATAAAGGGAGATAGCACCTGCCCATCCCCAGAGACTGTTTCAATAACAGTTACCCATTCACGGGAACCATCCACTGTGAGGCGCGGGGTACAACGATTTCTTCTGCAAATAACTTTGCACCGTAATGGAACATCCATGAGAAAGCCTTTCTCGTCCATATTGTAGTAGTTCTCTGCCTTTATATTGTATAACCTAATTAAATTTTGTAGCTATGTACATAGTTAAGCTTTAAACATTTTCAATTGAAGAAGTAGTATACAAACCTTTTTAAAAAAGTCTTGAAGTACCCGGGTATTGCTTGCAAAGGCCTTTTGTCTATCAAGCCAATTACAGTGTCACAATGCAAGCTCTTGGTACCGACCCAAAAATCTTCCAAGTCAATGCTTGCCTAAGTGGGGCTCTTTCTCCCCCAGCGTTGGACAATCCCCTGGGCCATGGCTGTCACAATCGCTAAAGTCAGTGGATGACCCCACTCATCCAGCCTGCCACACTACCGGAGAATTGATTTCTCTTCATATTTGGCAAGGGCTTGAAGCCCACAATGTCCTCCAACTCGGTCTTGGACCCTGGTTAGGTGTCCTCGTAGAGTAGAGTAGGCTACTCCAAACTGCTCTGCAGAGGGCTGAATTGATGCTTCATTACTATTTTTGTAGTGATTAATGGCACTTTGAATATTTCTTTCTCTCTCCCTTTCTTTAGCTGACTTGTGCGAGGCATGTTGTTTACAGATTTGCATTATCTTTTCAAAAAGATGATTTATGAGATATTTTGACGAGGGCAGGGTAGTCTCTTGGCAGTGAGCAGAAACCGGGTACTGAGCCGGTTTCCCATAATTTACATTAACATGCAATACCAGTCTTTTTAAAAACACATTAATATTGAAAGTACTATTGAGACCAGCTAAGCTGTTGGGGATATAGTAATGGTTTCACTTTGTAGTATGCATTGAAAAATTTGCCTTTGTTTTCAGAAAGTATTGAAAGGAAAGTTTGAAGTTAAGAGGCAATTATAAGATTTTAGGCTGAGTTGTATTTATGTAGAATTTATATAATACAAGATATGGCCTTGGCATAGAGACCTTGACTTATCCCTTCATCTGTAGTACCCATTGCACTAACCTTTCGTGTAGTAATGTGTAAGATCAATATTCTGATCAGTTTGAGCATAACCTATTAAATGAATCGGTTCGCTCACGGAAGCCTGACCTGATCAATAAAGGAGCTTCACCTTCCCCTATCTAACAATAAACCACTCTTCACACTTTTTACAAGATACTAGAGATATGTTTTTTGTATATTCTTTATTGCAGTTATAATCTTGTATTTGAATCTAACATTGCTATACAAATCTCTCTTTAGATTTTCAATAAATAAAATCTAATATATAGTTGACTATGATGATTTCAAGTTATAGTGCTTTGAGTTCATCTTTACGATTGAGCCTCTCTATAAATGATATTCTTATAAGTGAGAATATAGTTTTAAGGTGCCTTTGGAAGAAATGCAAGAGGAGTTGAGCAAGAGGAAGATTGAGAGAGAAGAGAATAAGTTGTGGAGAGGGAAGGAAGAGTTGGAAAGATTGACAAGATATCCTTGGTGGAGCCCTTATCTGAGGTAGAGAGGTTTGTAAGGGAAACTTCTAAGAGAAGTATGTGGGATGTGGGAAATAATGATCTAGGTAGTGGATAGAGGGAAGAATAAGAGAATAAGAGAGTTGTTTGACATAGAAAAAGAAAGGGGGAAAGTCATGCTACTTATGGTGAAAGTAGGAGGTGGAGGGCAGGAGAAAGGGCTTGGTGAAGCGGAGGCTGCACTAGGTGAGATAGAAGTGGAGTTTTGTAAGAGAATAATATGCTTGATTGTAAAGAAAGAGTTGGAAAAGAGAAGGGAGTTTGGAAGCTTGACCTCTACAGTGGTGGTTAGGGTTAGGGGTAAAGTGGTAGTGCACCAATTAGACTAGCCTGGTATTTGGGTTGATGACTACTGGTATTTGGTTGAGACCTTGGTAGCGGCAAAGCCTCAGAGGAAGGAAACAGGAAAGATGAACATGGTAGATAAGATAAGAGAGAATGTGGAGATAGTGATAGAAAAGTTGGCGGATAAGGCAATGAAGAGTCAGAGCATGAGGGGCATTGGATTATAAAAGGTAGAGAGTAAGTAGAAAAGGGAGGGGAGTTAAAGAGCTTGAGTGGAAAGATGGAAAGTCAGAAAAGATAGTTTTAGGTTTGGGAAGGGAGTTGGCAAAGAAAGGGGAGATAATAGAGGTAAAGATTAATGAGGAAGGAGGAAGAGAGAATGGTGAAGGAGGAGATAATAAATAAAAAGAAAGAAGTTAGAAAGAAGGATAAGAAGCAGAAAAAGGAAATAGAGATAAGTGGATTGTTGGTGTTTACACGGGGGAAAGAATAGAGATCTAGAGTGCTAAGTTTGTTTGGATAGTGGTTTATTGAGTATGTATTTTGGATTTTGTTTTTACAGTGGCCTAGTTTAGAGGCTGTAACCGGGCAGACTAGTTATGCTTTTGAAAGATTCCTAAGTTCTATGTTATGTAGTTCCAAAAACAGTAGAGTGGTAAAGGTTGAGAAGCCAGTTGAAAACTACAGAAAATGCGAAGAGAATATATATCCAATAGAGGACATTAAAAAAACATAAACATGTTTTCGTACACACTACTTTGTGACCCACCAATTTTCTAATGTTTTTTGCTGGTCAGCCACTTTGGTGTATGCAAAAACTTTTCTTTTTTTTCTTTTTTCTTTTTTTTTCTCTTTTGATGTTTATTCTCTTCGGGATGTGAGTACATAAGATATTGTCCTGTGTAACCACCCATCGCCAGGTAACCGCCCAAGTGAAAGATCGGTGACAACCCCGTACATAACCATAAAACCCTATTCCTGGCTAATAGAAAAGAAAAAAAAGTGTGAAAATGGGACAAATACGCCAAAGAATTAACAATTCTTGAGAAGGGTTATTTGCTAGGGCCTTGGAGAACCTCCAGAGTGGCAAGATTGGCAGTTTTCGGGCTGCAGCAGAGAAGTATGGTCTGAAGTACGAAACTTTAAGAGATCGCAAGCAGGGTTCAGAAAATTGTATCGGGGGCCATGAGGAGCAACAGCACTTGACTAATACTAAAGAGAGAGCTATAGTAGGATGAATAGGGTGGGTGGATAACTATGGGTGGCCGCCCAAGATTGACTATGTGAAGCAAATGGCAGTTGGGTTTATTAAAAGTCATGGAATCCAAAAGGAAGAACCTAAGCTGGGAAAAAATTGGATCACCCGCTTCCTCAATTGCCACCCATGACTAACATCTACATTTGCTACGCGGCTGGACAAGCAGAGATCTTATACTAGTAACCCAGTAGTTCTTCATGACTTCTTTAATAAGGGATATTAAATTCAACCTCCCGGCGGCAGTTCTAGGAAACAGACTACAAGCAATAATAGGACTCATAGCTAATATGATATAATTATGTTGTATAATAGCTGCCCATCATAATCTGCCTGAAAATATTTACAACGCTGATGAAAAAGGCTTCATGATGGGGCTTCCACAAGAGTGAAAGTCATATGCAAGCAAGAAAAAAAAACACATGCAAAACCCAGCTTGGAAAGCGTGAAATGATTACAGTAATGGAAACCGTCTCAGCTGGAGGGTGTGTACTACCTCCAATAATTATCTACAAAGGGCAAGCACACAATAAAGGGTGGACAGCTTTGGTAAAAGAGGGTGATGAAGCATTTTTTGCTGTGTCCGACAAGGGCTGGACATCACGCACCATAAGTTTAGATTATTTAACAAATAATCTTAAACCTCACACTTCTGCCAGGCAAGCCCCCTCTGTCTTTATTTACTATTTGCCTGTTTGTGAAAAGAAGTAGGGAAACTAATTACTGGTGATAGCGCAAATGGAGCCATACACTTGCTTATCATTGACGGGCATGATTCACATGTGACCTGGGAATTTCTAGACTATTGCCTACAAAATGATATCATTCTGTTGTGCCTACCTGCCTACTCAACTCATATCTTGCAACCTTTAAATGTGGGATTATTTGGGCCATTGCAGAGTAATTACAGTAAATGTTTGGATGATTTTGTTGAGGGTGGAGAAACTGGAATCAATAAGGGTGACTTTTATCTGTATGCAACTCCATTCCACTATCATATTAGTCAACTATTAACAAGAGCAGGCTTCTTGTAAAGGCACGCCAGATGACCTATACAAAAAAATATATTCTCAGTGCCTTTGAAGCCACTGGAATATCACCTCTCAACGAGTACTGTGTGTTGCCGCCAGGGGAAAAGCTCCTTCACACAGCAGCAACCACAACAGAAAGCAAGAAACAGGTGTTTTTTGTTCCCAAAACACCAAAGCATGGCCGGAGTATTCTTATCCATGACAGAAAGACACTTGCTGCCCTCCCAAAATCAACCCCCAAAAGGCGCTACCATCAGGCCTTAGTAGAGAAGCTGTTCAACGCTGCAGCTCAAGCGAAGGCAGACAACGTTATTCTCACCATAGAAAATCAAAGCTTACGCTCTAAGGCCACCTCAGCTGCAGATAAGGAAAAAACAAAAAGCAGAATGGAGATGTCAAAAGCACGAGTAATTTCTGTTCAGGATGTCCTTAGAATCCATGAGAAACAACAAAAAAAAGATGAAATTAATGCGCAAAAAAAGCAAAAACTGCTGAACGCCGTGCAGCCAAAACAGCAAAACTTACCGCACCCATCTCAACCCCCAAGCCAAAGCGAAACACCAAAAAGACGCTTGCTTTAGAGCTTAGTTCAGAAATTCTTCCATTAGAGAATTTGAACATTGGTTCTGAGCAAGATTCTGAGTGGGTGGAAAGTGGGGATGATACCCCTTACCAGGCTGGCAATAGTTCAGTTATCACACACACTGGGCAAAGGATCACTCAAAGCAGGTATAGAAATGCATCCTCGGATGCATAGGTGGGCTGGGCTTGTTTATTTTATTTTTTTCAGTTTTTTCTTTTATGTACAGGTAGACTCCGTGGTGAGACGGCTTTTGGGTGGTTTCCCGGGGATGGGTGGTTTCCCAGGGAAGTACGTTACCCCCTGCTACTTGTAGAGTTACGAAGTGGAAGAAAACCAGTGCTTGAAAACAGGTTAAGGGATGGTGTGATTGCAGGGTTTGAGGGAGGTAGTCATTTGCTCAAGAGGATTAATAAATTTAAAGGATCCCAAAATACCTCAAAGAGGCATCTAAGGCACCACTTTTGGGCCGCCGTGATGAAATATCACTCGGTCTATCTCCAAGTTACATGAAACATGGCAAAATCTCTCTCATGCATTAGCATCAAAGGCCTAGTACCCTTACGGTTAGATAGTCAGGTGGCTCATTACCAATATCTGATTGCTGATGATCACCGCTGGATTTATTCTACATACCGCCTTCCTACCATAAAATGTGGTAAAAGTAGGATTAGAGTTAAAGAGAAACTAAGGGAGCTAAGCGAAAGAGTGGGTATGGGGAGGGCAGATTCGTACTGGATATTCGTACTACTTTCTATTCATACTATACCACCGGGTGAAAGATTGACCGTCTTTAGATAGCGCAGTCGGCGGTAAGCATATTCGGCACTCAAAACCTACCAGCTTAGGCCTCTGACGGCCATTCCTTTGCCCCATGAGACTCCGGAAATCATTTCTGCATATCACACACTCACGCCGCTTCTGAAGTGGGACTAAATAGTGATCTAGGTTTTGCAAAGCCTCCATCTCGCTGGGTGGCTGCGGTATCACCCGGGTACTGTATTTGGTGAAGTAAGAACGCTGCGTCATTCTCTTGTAATATTGTTCCCGTCGGACTCTCCTCTGTGGTTTCCCATTACCCCGGCAAAGTTGCTTATATAAAAGTCGCCGACATAGCTCAGCAGAATAGGCTCTGCTTAAAGAATGTGAGAGTATATCCTCTCTTTTCAATAGGCCCAAATCGATCAGTTGATTGAGTTTCTTATTTCGATCCATATTGAATACAAGGTAGGAATTTGTTATCGACAGGTCAGGAAGGAAGAAAAAGAGGGCAAGCCAATTGGGTCGTGTTCGCTGATGAGTTGTATATGCTGCACGGCGCTGATCCGCCAGGTCAACACCATTCATATAATGATTATAATTATCAATAACAGTTGGAATATAGCTAGCTAGATGCTCTTTATCTCCAAAGGCTTTTCGGACCATACTAGCATTGGTACTCGTAGTGCGAGGCTTTCGGCGTTTCACAAGTGTGACATCATTCCACCTGTGTGCTATGGTGAGCATTCTCACCACATTGTTATCAATCCATCGCAAACACAAAACTGGCGGCATGCCTATCACACAACTATCTATTGTATTCCATTCATTGAGTTGATGATTGGACTTGAGGGCTGGTGGGTACTCGGCACTGTTAACTCTAATGGTACTACAAGCCCCAATTCCCTTTTATCGTAGTCTTCGGAAGAGAGGAATGGTGAAAAACGCATTATCCATATACACAATATAGGTATGTTTACTGATATCAAGGGAGTTGCATAGCTGCACGACTGCAGAGCTAGTTGGTGAGAGGTCAGGCTGCCGTATCAGCCCCGCAAAAGACTTAGTACGTGAAGTTAAAAGCCAATCAATTGTGTATCTATTAAGCAAGTAGATTAATATTCAATCATTCTAGTATAGATTTAACTGCTGGGCTCGTACCCACTACTACTACATATTGCCATTACTTTATAGCGGACCGAGATAGGTTTTCTGGGCATCCGTACCATATGTTGGCTCCGGCCAGCAAAACGCACCATCACCTCATCGATAGAGACATGTGTACCAGGTAACAGGTATGCTTGAGACCGAAGCTGCATGTGAGTGTTAAGTGGCTCAACCTTCTTCCACCAGTCCCTGTTCTGATGTATATTGCCCGTACCCAAGTCCTCTGGCATAGATATATGCAAAAACCGCTTTATCTGAAAGTAGCGAGTATAGCTGAGTACAGAACAGGAAAACATTCTAAGAGTCCAGTATTGACGACGGTTAGGCAGGTGAGCAATCCCCATCATGAGCGTGATTCCCAGGAATTTGCGTACCTCTACCGTGTTGGAAATCGCCGGAGCTGCTCGGCATACTCACCATATAGACCCGCACTCACCCATCGGACCTGCACATAACCCACGGGCACACGCGCACCCTATCTAGCAATCGTTCAGGACAAAGAAGT
>Ga0307507_10008270_pt1 | contig 14506 bp, 7 predicted proteins | sample 7_EM_MG_FD_207223 | JGI IMG/M metagenome (GOLD analysis project Ga0307507, IMG submission 207223) | Populus trichocarpa ectomycorrhiza microbial communities from riparian zone in the Pacific Northwest, United States - 7_EM | ecosystem: Host-associated > Plants > Roots > Unclassified | place... | reverse complement strand
GACGCTTGCATTGCTTCATGTACCTTCACGAAAACTCAGTTTATTCTTTTTCCAAGAATTTATTGCTTTTCAACATAATTTTTAATAGTTAATATATTAAAATGGATATTTTTTTATTTTTTTAAATTTATTTTTGAAAAATCTGAATTTATTTTTTTTTAATTTTTTTTTTGTATTTTTAGATTGTTTTGACGTGCTGATGTCAAAAATAAAATTTTTAAAAATAATATTATTTTAATATATTTTCAAATAAAAACTATTTTAAAAAACTATCATTATCCAGGTATCAAACATTACATAAACAAAAATTAATATCACGGCATTGGGCAAATGAAATATAAATCCATCATGTAATAAAGAAAATAATATTACGGCATTGCTTCCGGGTTGATTAACGTTGGACATCCCTGTAATTTTGGAATTTTTATAATATGGTCATTCATTAATTGATTTTATTAATCTGAACCTCCTATTTGCACTCCGTTGCGTAAATACTCCATTTCATTCAAATAAATTATGTCATTAAGTGCTGATGTGACAAGGAACTTAACTTTATCCTACCTCTCGGTAATTAGAATTAACCATGGTTTATATAAAATAATTTCCCCCGTTTTGATTTTGATTTTGATTATTCTACTCTTGCTCGTGTTTTTTTGCTTCTTTGCATTTTTTATTTCATTTTTGTTTTGGTTGCTTTATTTTAAAAAATATATAAAACATAGTTACTTCTGCTAAAAAAATGAAATGATAAAGGAGTGTGATTGAGTAATAGAGTTCACGTAAAAGGTCCAAATAAAAAAAGTCTACATTAAAAATATTTTAAAAATAAAGAAATTTCAAAGCTAATCAACCATTAGCCTGGCTATAGGACTGCCCAATTAATTAACATTAGAAAAAAAACAAAGAGGTGTAGTGATTTTACGAATTTTTTATCAAACTTTTTTTTCTTTGATTTCATCTTTGGATAACAAAATTAATAATCACTTGTTTCTAGTTTGTTATAGAATTATGAGATAAAAAAAAGGACCAAATTAAAAAAAAAACAATAGAAAAAACAAATTGCTTTTTAAAAATTGGCGTGAAAAAACTATTTTAGTTATTCAATGAAAACATTTTCAATCCCTCTAGTTTTTAAAGTTAATTTTTGATACAAAACTTTTTTTTTCCAATGCCCGAGTTTAAAAGAGAATAAAAAAAATTGTTATATTATTGTTGAGAAGAGAAAAAATTAGATGGCATTGACTCCAATTTAAAAAATAATTGATTTTGATACCAGTGACTTTCTTCCAATGAAATAAATGTTAATGAGGTGTCATTTGATCTTAGTCTTGACTAAGATAGTAGATCTAAACTCTAGAAATATTTTTGGATTTGAATTGATTCTTAATTTTCAAACCGATATTTTGCTAATTTGAGCTTATGTATGAGTTTTTTTTTTTGTTTTTTCATTAAAAAATAATTCAAAAAATATTTTTTGAGCAAAAATGTTATTAACCTGACTTTTCAGCTACTTGAGGTTGTTAATATTCAAACCAGAGAGATTTGTTATTTGCTAGTGCTTACGATACACTATCTAGCAGTTTAAGAAAAAAATATTGACCAAGCGAAAAATGGTCAGGCATGCGCTTGCTCTTGATTTATGCCCCAAGAAATGGCCCGAATAAAATCAAAGAATTTTATTTTGAAAAATTATACATTAAATTTTCTTTTAGATTATGCTGAGAACTTTTTTATCTCTTATCTTCCAAAAAAATATGATTTTTTTAGTATGTTTTTTGTATAGTTGTCTTGATCTTATTATTTAAATTACAGCTCGGATGAATTAACTATGTCTTTTTTAAATAGATTTTTTTTTATATTTTTATCCTTCAACCTTTGGCCGCTAAGAACTAGCATTTGTGTTTTTAATTTGTTTCTATGAAGTTATCTTATTTTTATAATTCGGGTCTTTGATTAAGCGTTCATCAGAGTTTACTCAAGTTGTTTTTTTTATTTTTAAATTAATTTTTTTTTTCAGTTTTGCCCTTTAACTTTTTAGTTGTTTAAAATTGAACTTTCTAATTTATTTCAATTTAATTTATATAAAATTGTCACGTTCTCATGACTCAATTCATGGATTTTTAAGTTAATTAAGATTGATGCGGGTTGAATTAATATGTCGTCATTTAATATATATATTATAAAATACATGTGTCGTACATGTATCATCATATTAACATTTAAAAAAATAGTTTTAAATTGATTTTTAACTTGATTGAATTTATAATTCAGGTTGCTGGCTCGTGAGTTAAGTTATAACTCAAAAGGATTCGATAAATTATTATTTTAATATTTTTTAAAATTGTGTCGCTCTTGAGATATATATTTAAATTTATACCCTATTCTTATCAGTTGTCAAGCTTAATTTTGAACTCGATAAGTCGAATATAATATCAGGGTAACTTCATAATAATTTGATTTGAAAGACGGCGCATGCAAAAAAATACATTTCGGGAGATTTCAGTATTTACCCATTTGCTATCAAAAAAATTTCTCGTACCTTGATATTCTTTTTTATATATATATATAAAAAAAAAAGGTTTCCAGTACAGCACGTGACATAGCGCGGCGCGATAGCTAGAATATTTACAAATTTTGCAGAGACTAGCTAACTAGCCATGAGCTGTAAAGTAAACAGACGACGGCAATAATTCTAAGGAAAAATAGGGAAAATAAATAATGTCAATCATCTGCAGATGAACCTGTTCTCGTTGAAAGTTTTAAATCTTTATAGACAAGAAAACATGTGCTCTTTTAGTTTCGTTCCTTGCAACATATATAAAGATACAAAACTCACACATTAACCATCTAGATGGCAGTATAGAAATAAAAGTTTGGAATTAAGAGATTTGCTTTTTTTATGGTTTCAGGTTCGAGCTCTGTGATTGCTTATATGATAGCCATTGAAAGCTTACATGATCGTTAATTTCAGGACCCGTGGAATTAATCAAGATGCACGCAAGCTAGCCCAGACATCTACGTTAAACTAAAAAAAAATAAATCACACATTAATTCAAGCGTCATCTTAAAGATTTTCGAGATATAAAATAGGGACGGCTGCTTTGCCTCGTATACCTTCCACGAAACTCAATATATTCTTTTCTGTTGAAAACAATAACAGGCACGGGAGAGTGTTTTTCAAAAATAAAATAAATAAATAAATAAATATGTCATATTTTAAAAAAGTTAGTATCAAACTTGAATATTCCTCACAAAATTAGACGATGGAACAGGTAATTTTCCATCTCTGGATAATATTCTCTATATATGTTAAACATTTTACAGGCACGAGAAGGGCAAATAATAAATATAAGGAATACTCGAAAAATCATAATATTGTTCTAGTTTTATTTTTATTTTCCAGGTAAGAGATACATATATAGAGGGAAAGTATAACATAATTAGACGAATAATAAAATTGAAAAAGAAATTCTGCTCTATTGTATTTATCTCTTAATCCATCGTTGAAAATAAAACTGTTGAAGCTAGAAGAAGCGGATTCTTAATCCGTAAAAGAAAACGATGAAAATGGGTTCATCGTTTTTCATCTCGTAGACACAGGTCAATACCGCCAAGTAACTGCTCTCTTTCGTATCGCCATCCCTGTACATCAAATTCCAGATAATGAAAGAAAATGGTGGTAGGCCTTGTCAATGTCGGTCCTTCATTGCTCTCTCTAGATCATATGGTCCTGATCAACTACGCCAAATACATAATACTCGTATAATGGACGCAGAATCGAGGTGAATTCTGGATTTACGTTTATTGTTCTATGCGCCAAATATTGATCTTCATGTGAATACGGGGACACCAGTACAGAAGCGTGAACTTCCATGGGTGTTTGCATTCTTTATCCTCTTCGATTAACGCTGGCATATTCTCTTTCTCATGTCCGCAATTATTTGGAATGGAATAGTATAAGAGATAACAAAGAGAAAAAGGATACGGTTCCTTTTATTTGGAATGGAATAATAAATTAATGGGTCATTCTACTCTTGCAAAGTATATCAGATGGTTAGTTGAAGATTTCTTTTTTTTCTTCCCTAATCAAGGTAATTTCAAAACTTATTTCCTTAAATAAAGTAGTCTGAAAGCTTGCTTTATATATATATATATTGAGTCAGAAAAATAAAATAAAAATACATATTAACTTTTCAAATTTTCTCTATCAAATTATAGAAAAATATTTTTTTTGTTAAAAATATAGATCATTTTAAGTAAGCACAAAACATAAATTTCTCAAGTCCAAGCTCTCTTTTTTTTATATAAACGTATCTCTTATTTATTTTAAAAAAGTTAAAGTTTTTAATTTGACTCATTGTTTCTGTTAAAAATAATTGTTAAAGTAAGTTAAGAAAAAAAATCAAAATAGTAAATCCATATTTTATATATGACTCAAACCTAAAATAAATCATAAATATAATAAAATTTTCATGAGTAATTTATTATGATGTTTAATTTATTTTCATGAGTAATTTATTATGATGTTCAAAGAAAACAAGCGAGCAAATATTTTTTAACATGATTTAGGAGTTTGGACTTATATGTACTTGAGCTTAGTGCGTTGCGGAGTACAAGGACATTGGATCTAACATCTTGTTAAATCCACATGTACTAGGGCTCAACATGTAAACGATCTTAAAAAAATTTAGTTTAGTAGCTTAACAGATCTATATCCACTTGAATTTGACGTGTAACTAAGTTCCAGAATATCTAGTCATCATATTGTCTTTGTAATTTTTAAACATGGATTCACGTAAAATAATAACAAATATAAAACTTGTTGATCCACGTAACCCAGTTTCAAATCAATTGTTGAAAGCAAGTGGTTATTCGTATTAGAAATTTAGGTCTTGTAGCCATAATTGAATTAAGAATATCGACCAGCAGATCAAGAGAAAGAATTTACAATTTGGAAATGAAGTATGACCTTTCATCTCCACCAACGTTAACATGGTCTTCGTGATTCATCCAACACTTGCATCTCAAACCTCCCAAGAACTTATTTTTGTTTCTTGAACTTTTAATGGCATCCTCATACTTCCTAAGAATGATTTGCATTTGAAGGAAGAAATTGACATCAACATCAAAATATTGGCTTAGGGCTTTATATTTTTTAGTTGTAATTATTAACTATTAAACCAACTTATAAAAATTACTAAAAATATTAAATATATAATTGAATAATACATGTAAAAATTACATAAATATATCAGTTTTTTTTTATATAAAAGTTGGGTTCCATTTTCTATTGTCTTCGGTAAATTGATTTTTTGTATCTTCATTAAAAAAACATAAATATTTTTTTATTACAAATAACTTTTATTTTAAATAAAAAGTTAGTTATAAAATCGAATCAATATTTTACTTTAGTGGATAGTTAAGATTTCCAACACTTAACATACTAATTACAACTTATATTATTTTTCGCTTACAGAAAACATTATTTTGAATTATTTTTAACTGAGAATATATCTTAATTAACTCGTTTATACTATAAATTATTTATAAATTATTATTTAAAACTAAAATTATTTCTTATGAATTATATCAAACGAAATCTTAATATTAACCCCGAGAAAAGTATTTGGAGAAAAAGTAAAAAGATGAATAGCATCCAAGCAAGACGTACGTGAAATGGTGGGGTATTTTCCATAACTAGGACACCGGTTAGTTGATAACATAAGCCTTACGTCGGAACTGACATCACCCACCGCCACACGTACGTATTGGAAGTGTGTGAAACGTAGAATATCCAGCCAGAAAAATCATCCCATCTAGAGGGAGAGAAAAAGAAGAAGAATGGATATTAGAGAGGGAGATTCCAGTCCCTTTCCGCACGTTCTTTGAACCCTCGAACAAAAGGTGAGAGAGAAAGAAAAGCCCGGAAAAGAAAATTATACTCCAATCATTAATTCCACAGTTTACCACCATACAATACAATATTGCCTCCTAATTAATCCCTCATACGTGCACAATTATACACGCAGATACATAAATATAAAAAATAAATACCAAGTCCTCTATATAATGACACCGTCCTTTCTCCTCTCTGCTTCAAACCTATAACGCACCTCCAAACCATAAACAGAAGCTTTATCTTTCCTGCCATGGCAGAAACAGATTCACCACCCCATGTAGCAATTTTACCTAGTCCAGGGATGGGTCATCTCATCCCACTCGTTGAGTTAGCCAAGAGACTTGTTCACCAACACAACTTGTCAGTCACCTTCATCATTCCGACAGACGGTTCTCCCTCTAAAGCTCAAAGATCAGTTCTTGGATCACTCCCTAGCACTATTCACTCAGTATTTCTCCCCCCTGTAAATTTAAGTGACCTCCCTGAAGATGTCAAGATTGAAACCTTAATTAGCCTTACCGTGGCTCGCTCCCTTCCTTCTCTACGTGATGTTCTTAGTTCTCTAGTCGCCAGTGGTACTAGAGTTGTGGCCTTGGTTGTTGATCTTTTTGGGACTGATGCATTTGATGTTGCTAGAGAATTCAAAGCCTCTCCTTACATTTTCTATCCTGCTCCAGCCATGGCTTTGTCTTTATTCTTTTATTTGCCAAAGCTTGATGAGATGGTTTCTTGCGAGTACAGTGAGATGCAAGAACCAGTTGAGATTCCCGGGTGCTTACCGATTCACGGGGGGGAGTTGCTCGACCCAACCCGAGATCGAAAGAACGATGCGTATAAATGGCTTCTTCACCATTCAAAGAGGTATAGATTGGCTGAGGGGGTGATGGTAAATAGCTTCATTGACTTGGAAAGGGGGGCTCTAAAGGCTTTGCAAGAGGTAGAACCCGGTAAGCCACCCGTTTACCCGGTTGGTCCACTCGTCAATATGGATTCCAATACTAGTGGGGTTGAAGGGTCCGAGTGTTTGAAGTGGCTAGATGATCAGCCACTTGGCTCAGTGCTATTTGTTTCGTTCGGGAGTGGCGGGACCCTCTCGTTTGATCAGATAACTGAATTGGCTCTGGGTTTGGAAATGAGCGAGCAAAGATTTTTGTGGGTTGCGAGGGTTCCAAATGATAAAGTAGCTAATGCCACATATTTTTCCGTGGATAATCATAAGGACCCTTTTGATTTCTTACCAAAAGGTTTTTTGGATAGGACCAAGGGGAGAGGTCTAGTGGTGCCATCATGGGCACCACAAGCACAAGTGCTGAGTCACGGGTCAACAGGTGGGTTCTTAACCCACTGTGGTTGGAATTCCACCCTTGAAAGTGTTGTGAATGCTGTACCATTAATCGTATGGCCACTCTATGCTGAGCAGAAAATGAATGCATGGATGCTAACCAAGGACGTTGAAGTAGCCTTGAGGCCTAAGGCCAGTGAAAATGGTCTAATTGGAAGAGAGGAGATTGCAAATATTGTGAGGGGTCTAATGGAAGGTGAGGAAGGGAAGAGGGTCCGCAACAGAATGAAGGACCTGAAAGACGCAGCCGCCGAGGTACTCAGCGAAGCTGGATCTTCTACGAAGGCACTATCTGAGGTGGCTCGCAAGTGGAAGAACCACAAATGCACTCAGGATTGTAATTAATTTGAACTACTTGTGACTTTTGATTCCGTCCCTTCGCTTTAATCTCTTGTATTTGATTTTAAGTTCACTTTCTACGAGTTCTCTGTGGTTAATAAGGTGCTCTCTGCCACGTGATTGTATAATATTCATGCAGTTCTTCTTGGTTTCTTCTTCTTCTTCTTCTTCTTTCCTTGGTTTGAATATTAGACGATTGATATTTAACGATTGCTTTCGTGGGAGTGTCATTTCTTTCATTAATTTGCTCATGTAACATATTGGATTAGGTGAGATGGGTTCACCCACGATTATGTAATCAAGAACCCACTATGAATTATAAGTCAAAAATGTGGACCAAGTGAACGGAGTAATGTTGTGACATCACAGTGAAGTCATTGGCACTAGGAGGAGGATCAAATGAGGTAGGTGGCTGGATATTGGCACCTCAATAATTCCATTTTATTTGCATTTATCATCGCAAATTGGAAAACATGATTGAAGAGGTGAAAACATGGACAAAAGTGGGTGACCCCAATTTAGATTGCACAGATCGAATGCTTCCAAGTAGAGTGATTTTCTTTAATCGCCTTGGGCCACTGATAAGGCCGAGGACATTACGATGTCGAGCTTGTCGATATAACCACCGTCCAGTATTTGCTATGTCAACTAACAAAAACCTATAAACTCCTCGTGAATTATTGTCATATTTTTAAGCATCACATGTTTGCCTCTCAATCATAAAACCTTTTAATCATGTATTGAAAGCAATAAGGTAGGTTTTTTTCAACATGATTCAATTGTTATTTTTAAATTATATTTAGATATATTAGTATTTTTACTTTTTTTCACAATAAAATGACTTGTATACCTCTAAAAAATACTTCTTTCAATGGTTTTTTAGTGTTTTCATTTATTTAGCAAAGTAAAATGAATTAATTATTCTTAGAGACAAGATCTACTGAAGTATCTTTCAATGGGTTTTTTGTCCTTTCATAATGACCTTTAAGTTAATATCAAATTGACTTAAGGGTTATCAAACGGGCGACGCGTGTGAGGTCATCCAATGAACAAACACCAGCTTTCACAACAACATTTGAATCATCTCGACATCTTTTTCATGATGAGGTGTTATATGTGGCTAACAACTCTCTCTGGTTTGGTGATTGTGACCTTTTTTCTTCTTTTCTTTTTTTGATTTTTGTTTCTGCCCCTTCAAAAATTTAAAGCAGCTCTTGAATTTGTTATTTTTTAAAATCTAGTCCATGCTTTTTTTATTACTGTTTGTTTTACTTTGAATAATTTATAAAATAATACTCTTTTTCAATTTTATCACCCTTTAGTTTTTTTTTTTTATCTTTTTTATTTGATCTTTATTTTTTTATTGTTATTTGTTTTGCTTAAGATAATTTTTTTTAAATTGAATCTTTTTTTTACAATTACATCCTCCTTAAGTTTTGTTTCCTATTAAATTTTATCTTAATGTTTTTTATTGTTATTTATTTTTACTTTGGCAATTTTTTTTAAATTAATTTTTTTTTTATCATCCTTCAACATTAAATTGATTGAGAATTGAGCTTTTTAATTAAGCCTAGGTCTAAGATCTCACGAGTTGCGAGTTTTAAAGATTAACCTAAGTTTAGAAAGTTCACCCGGGTGTGTTTGGTTTTTTTATTTTCTTTTTTGAAGCTCAGGTTTTTTTAGTTTTATCATTCAACATTTATTCAATTGAAGATTGAGCTCTGTTATTTTTATTTATATGCTTTCTATATAATTTTTTATAAATTTTAAAAATGACTCAGGTTATCTCAATTCTTTTTATTTGTTGTTCTTTATTGAATTTATTTTCGTAAATGTTTTGAATTGAATTTTTATTGATTTCACCTTTCAATGTTAGATTGATTATGAATTAATTTTATTTTTCAATTCTATCATTCAAGGTTGGAGTTTTTTTTTTATGTTGGGTTTCATTATTTTCTTCAAATTCCTTTCTATTTGTTCATCTCTTTAATTAGTACAATACTAGATTTTCTTCAATTTCCTTTCAGTTCCATCAATTAGGCCGCGTGAGTTTGGTAAGTTAGCTTAGGTTTTTCTTAGAATCGTTCATTTTAAATTTGGTATTTGTTACGTTCGGTCCTTCAACATTTAGTTGTTTTAAAATTCAACTTCGTAATCTTTTCCGGTTTGTATTTTATTGGATTGTCTCATTATCATGATTCGAGTCACAAAGTTTGGTTGGCTTGCCCAATTTACTGGTTGTTTTTTTTATTGATTTTTTTTAATTTTATCATTCTATGTTAATTTATTTGGAATTGGACTTCGGTTGTTTATTTTTATTTTTTTTCTATTAGTTGATCTTGTTCTCACAACCTAACTTGTAAATTTAACATGTTTATTTAGATTACTTTTTATTATTATTATTTTGGTGCCATTCTTTTTTACAGGTTTATATGATTATTTTTTATTTGAATAGGTAAATTAATTATCATTACCTATTTTTTTATTATAGGTATATGTTCTAAGTCGTGTTTTTTTAGCTGCTTTAAAACACTCTTGCCAACATTTTTTTTATATATAATTGATAAGTGTTTCATCAACACATGATATAGTGTGAATTCACAAATCTAGTATTATAAGAATTAAAGAGATGAGGGGTATAACTTAATTAGTCAGGTTCTAGGTTTGCTTTCTAAAAACCACCGGTTTGAGTTCCACAAATCTCAGGGTCACTGGATGCTTATATAATTGTTAACTTCAGGGCTAGTGGGATTAGTCAAGATACACGTAAGCTAGTCTGGATACCCATGTTAATAATAATAATAAAAAAAAAGATGCTGTAAGAAAGGGATGACTGCTGTTCATAACAAGATTCGTGTATGAAACGAAACTGTAGAAGGAGAACGTCGATGAACCTTTCAACCGCGGCTTTTGCACCTTCAATCCTTGTTTTTCAACCATGAAATACTTTGGATACTGAACCTAAAGTTCCACTCGCACTTATGCGCCCTTCCTCTTCTAAAGAACATCAAATGGTTTTAGCAATGGGGGAATTATTCGTTATACCAAGAATTATATTCCTCTTTCTCATAAGATACGATCTTCTGAATTCCTTTCACCCATATTTTTACGAGAATAAAATATAATTGTTGACATATCTAATAATTTCTTTAACAAATACATGTAAGTGAATATAATTTTTGTAATATAAAATTAGATCTTGAAGCATCGAATCCATCTTACCTATAGAATTACAAATTAATGGAGATTTTCAACATCGACACGCACTCCATTATTTATTTTAATTGGTTGGTTATATATCTTGTTTTGGTCTCCGCTGCTCGGGGTTTTTAATTGGAGTCGTCTTTGTATGCACGGGAATAAAAGACATGAGCAAGATGTATTACCGATTTTGGAATGGATGTGTGTGGCAGAACATGAGAAATATATTTAATCCCAGAATTTATATTATATATAAAAAAAAAAGACTCTATATTACTTACTATATTATAGTTTACACTTTTAGATCGTATTGTCGGCTTGACTTGCTAGATAAAGATTCAATTGATAACTAGTAGTATTGGGTTACTTTTGATTTGTTCTTATGTAAGAGCAACAATGGTTGCTGTGTCGTCTACATCTCGAAACTTCTGGAAATTCAAATGCTAGCACATACATCAAGGGACGTCATCGTGTTTGTATCATTGTATGAACATCAAGGTCGATAATATTTTCACGGACGGAGATTACAGAACTGGCATCAACTTCTACCGGTTCTGTTTGGAACTTCTTTTTTTTTTCTCGAGGAAAAGGCAACAAATGTCAGGATGACATCCTATGCATTGCAACTAGACTTTGCCCATCACTTTCAATTCGACGGGAAATCTAAAATTAGAAAAAGTCAGTTCATACGTCATAGCTACGTGGTCCGTGGTACTCTCTCGAAAATAATACGATTGGAAGAAAAAGACCTCTTCAGACCACGTAATTTAGTTTTAAAATTAAGGAGCAACAAATGTCATCATCGTGGAAAAACTATAATTTTTCTGGACGGTGAAAGAATACTATGATATACAAGAAAGTATCGTGCGACCTCCTTTACAACTATACAAAGGAGATCAACTTCGTTTTCTTGATTTTTTTATTTTTTTTGGATATATCGCTCTCTCTTTTGTGTTCTTGTTGCACAATTAGTTGGATTTTAAGATAAAATGCAAGTTATGGTGGAAAATGAAAGGATAAGCGGAAGTCACCATCCATTAATTACTTTGAAAATTAAAAAAGGAGTCAACAAGGGAGTGCTTCTGGTCCCAAATCCCAATGCTAAAAGTTTGACGTCGACCAAACCTCACATATCATGCCACAAGCCCGTTTTAACCCCAGGAAGCCTCGTTGCTTACTTAAGCCTATCATCATAGGTTCGTCATTAAGTTGGGCCAGTATATTTTTATTTATATACGGAAAGCCACCTTTAAATTTGTCCCTTTATCAAGATTATAAAGTATTTCTTGAAAAGCAGTGGTTTGTTTTCCCCGTGCAATGCTTTTATATTTATTCTTTCACATATTATTACGGACAAGGTGTAAATTTTTTAATGTTATTTCAATTTGGTTTTTCAATTTTTCCCAGCAATTTAGTCATAATTAAAATTAATTAATTTTGATTGCTTATAAAAAAATAAGATTAAAAAAAAAGAGATCAAACTGAAAAAAGAAGTCAAACATGGGTGGCACGCCATAAGTTCGCAAAAAATACATTTTGGTCCTTGAACTTTAAAAATCACGCAAATCATACAATTTCAATATCAAAATATTTTTCCAACTTAATTTTGGTACAACATTTTATTTTGTTATTTTTTAGTCCTCGGTTGAGAGAAGAGAAAGAAAGGTCATCGGATTTCAGTGGTAGAAAGAGAAAGGTATCGTTGATACCAATTTAAATCACTAAAACAGACTATATTTTTGTCAAATAGTTCCATTTGACGAGGGAAGTTCATAAAAGTGTTTTTGTACCTTTAAAGTTCGTGAAAAAACAGATATGCGCTCGGGTTGATTTTTGAATTCGGATTGATTTCGGTTTTTTTGGTGGTTTTTTGAGGTCATAAGTAGTTTTATCATGGTTCCTACGATGTTTTGAGTCAAAACGGGTTGAAAAAGAGGTTTTAGGTAGAAAAAAAAACTTAAGCCCTGATTTTCCAGCGACAATGAATTCCAAAATTTGGCCAAATCAAACCGCATTGTCTGATTTTCTTTTTCAAAAAAAAAATGAAAGGGCTAGGGCGGTTGGCTTAGCTTTCCAGGCCCAGCAACGCTTGGCCTTTGCTCTTTTTTTTATTATTTTTTTAAAAAAATTAATGATTTTTTTTTTTATGGTTTTTTTCTCTATCTTTTTTAAATTTGTATTTAAATTACCACCCATTCTCTTTTTCATTTTGTTTGAAGAACCTTTTTTAAATGACGAATATTTTTTTAGTTATTTTTTTAAATTTGAAAAGTTTTTCTAATCCATCTATATATTTTTTTAATCTTTTATATAGATGAACTTTATTTTTGAAAATAAATAAATAAATAAATATATTCAGATAATATTTTTAATATGGGTAGTCTTGCATAATGTTTTTTTCCCTTTTTAATTTATTCGATCCATTCAATTTGTGTTTATATTTCTATTATCGTTTGCTTGAATAAAAAATTTATTTTAATAAACAAATTTACTAAACACAACCTGTTAAATTTTCTGTCTTCCAAGATTAAATATCTTGATCTATACATGTCTCTTGATTTTTCAAGTTTTATTTTTAGGTATTCTTAATGCTTTTATATTTAATTATTCGCATGCATAGCTCTTGATTTGTTTGATTACATGTATGTATTTTTTTATTTGAACTTAGATTTTTTAATTACATATATGTGTTGAAAAAAACCTGTATTTATAATATTTTTATAAAAAATAAAAATACATGACATGTGGCATAGCGCTTGTCACTTTACTAGTTTATGTTACCCTCTGCCTAAGAAAAAGGGGTATTTATGGTTTTAAGAATATTTTTTTAAAAATAAGGTTAAAATAACACAAATAAAAAATTGATAAAATAGCACAACATTTACGTATCATGATTGAAAAATGCAATTTTTATATCTTGTTGTTATTTAGAATAACAACTTCCTTTAAAAAATATTAAATGAGAGAGAGAAAAGAGAAAAAAAAACAATTTATCAAAGACACACCGAAATTTTGATTACAACACTATTAGCATCTTCATAAATATTTTAACGAGACAAATTCAACGACACTAAAAAAAAAATCTTTCTTATGGTACTTATGATATCATAATCGGAATGTTGATATATCTTCTTTATTTTCTTAGTTTTCTTATACTAGATAGTATCAAGCCATAAAATTCACGTTTTCAATCACTACATCTATAAATTATGTTATCTTGTTAAAATGAATTTAAATTTTAATTAACTGTGATAATTTTAAAAAATCAAGAATAAGTTATAAAATTCAAATTTAACTTTAGAAGTTGTTGTTGTCATCAAGTTTAGGCTGTCCACTGCGCGCGCCTATGGCCAGTAGAAGTTGATGTGCACTGAGATATTATAACGATTGTTTTGATTGAGAAAATGCCAATTTAGAATAGTATCTATATAAATATAATAAAAGAGTTGCAGTTGTAAGCTCATCATTCATCATGCGAGCATCAACCTCTCATTATTGTATAGAAAAAAATCACTATAACAAGATTTCAAAAAATATTTTGGTAGAACTAGCAGACCTGAAAAAAAAAAAGCAAAATGTTTTTGTTCGGCGGCAGGATTTATATTAGGATAAATTGATAGCTCTGTTTTTTATTTCACAAAGTAATGCATTTATATTTTTTTCTTTTTCATATAGGTCAAGAGTAAATTCAAATAAAATCAAAAATAAAATTACACCACCTCTTT
>Ga0307507_10008269_pt1 | contig 14506 bp, 1 predicted proteins | sample 7_EM_MG_FD_207223 | JGI IMG/M metagenome (GOLD analysis project Ga0307507, IMG submission 207223) | Populus trichocarpa ectomycorrhiza microbial communities from riparian zone in the Pacific Northwest, United States - 7_EM | ecosystem: Host-associated > Plants > Roots > Unclassified | place... | reverse complement strand
GCTGCGTGTCAAAAAAACACGACATAGGCTAGTCGGTCGAGTTGCCAAATGACCTCAACTGCGCGCCAATTGCGTCAACCACCAACCATTGAGGCCATTGAAAGGGTACCATATTTTGCCGATAAAGGAATCATAATAATCCTCTAAGTGGCCACTATAATTAAGCCAAGATAGTGGAATTACTTTAATGTAAATACTACTAGCTAAAGCTTAAATAGGAAGTAAAGGAGTACATCAGCTACTATAAGAAGTGTTAAGTATATAAAATCCAAAGGCACAAGCTATGGGGTTTACTTAAATTAGTTCCCCCCACTAGTAAGCTATGGCGGCATTACGCTATAGACTTTATTACGGATCTCCCGCCCTTAAAAGATAGGTAAGAACGAACATATGATTTAGTCCTAGTACTTATTAATAGGTTTTTAAAGTACGTCTAATACCTTCCTGTTAACAAGACGATTAATATATAAGCGCTTGCCAGCCTAATTAAGGAGAAATACTTTCTTAAAGTAGATTAGCTATACTCTATTATTACTAATAGGGGCAGCGTCTTTATAAGCCAGTACTAGTCGGATCTATGCTTTTATTTAAAGATAGACTACCGCTATAGTATAGCTTTCCATCCGCAGATAGATAGGCAAATAGAACGCCAGAACTAGGAACTAGAGTCTTATCTGCGAATATATTTAAACTACTAGCAAGATAATTAGTGAAGCTACTTCCGTATATAGAGTACGCTTATAACTCAAAGCAATATTTATTGTATTAGTTTGCACTAATCCAGATTGCCTATAGCGTCCGACTATTGGGATTTAATGGTATACTCAATAATTACTGGCTAAGACCGTATAATTAATTATGGGATCCTACCGGGAAGTCTAAGGACATCTACTAGAGAGTATAAGGATACCTTAAGGAATAGAAGGAGTAATAGAAGTATATAAAGCAGAGCCTATAAGATGTGTAAGAGCAGTAGAGACTTTAGTATAACCATAAACACTAGGATAAGCATTTTGGCGTAGGTGATAAGGTTCTATTATATTTAACAAATATCAAGACCCGTTGACTATTAAAGAAGCTTAATATAAAATACCTAGGTCCCTTTTAAATTAAGGAACGAATTAGTAAGCTAGCCTACTGTCTCTAGCTACCCCTATCTATAGCCCATATGCATCTAGTATTTTATATAAATCTACTAGAGCTATGGTATAGACTACTATTAGAAAAGAACTTCCGTCTAGGCCTAATTGAACACCCTAAAGTAGTAGGCGAGCGGTATAAGGTTAAAGCTATACTACGCTATAAGTCTGTTAAGAATAAGCTTTAATATAAAGTCAAATGGCTAGGCTAGCCCGCTAAGGACTCTATATAGGAACCAGAGGATTACCTTAATTATTATAAAGATATTCTAAAAGAATATTAGGACTAAGGTCTATAATCTACAAATCGCAGAAAGCGCTCTAATACTATAGTATTATTATAACCTATAAAGAAAGCTTGTGGTAGGCTAAGAGAGGCCCTAAAGAGTAAATAGGTTAAATTGGATATGGAATAGACAAGCTCCGGAAACCATAAGGATTAATTAGGGCTACGGCCTAAGGCAGGACAGGTCCTTAGCCTTTTCACGTATATAGTATAGAATTAATAGGGTATTTTGCTAGAATTGCATTCCTATTTATTAGTCTATATTAGGAACAGTATTCCTATGCCTTCCTAAATGCCTTATAAGGCCTTCCCAATTACTACTATATACAAGAATTAATCCTAAATGCCTAAATTAAAAGCTACTATGCCTTATCCCTAGGTGTAGGATCAGTATCCATTGGCCTACTAAGTAATGGCTAATGGGAATGAGATCCAGATCTAGATCTCTTAGTAGGAGTATAGGTAGGCATAAAAACAGGGGCAGGCTAATAAGGTGTAGATAAAGCAGAGATCCTTAAACGCTTAATACTAATATTAGGCCTAAACTAGTACTAACGAAGTTCTTAAGGTATAAGCTTATAGTTAATAAAGACACGCTTAAGCCCAGAATAAATAGAGATATTGGCTGGCTGGTAAAGACTAGAACCACTAAGACCTTGCTACGGCAATTATTAATCACCTATCCGCTAGGTACCCAAAGGGTAACCTACCTAATACCGCATTATATTGTGCTCTTTTGAAACTTAACACGCATGCGTAAACTCCTTCTTATAGTAAACGGCGACCTTTTTCTTATTACCCTCATCCTTTACCCTATTCTTAGTATACTAACCTTGCTCCCTTATTAGGTATTACTAGCTAGCTTACTAGGAATTGTGGGTGGTATAGATAGCTATAGCATAGTCTTAATTTTAACCTAGATATTTAGCATTGGCGCTAGAATAAGAGAGAGCCTAGGCAATATAGTAGTTAAGGACATTAAAGGATCGTCGCTACTTAGGCCTAGGCTATATTAAAGCCTAAAGTTAGTAATGGAAACCTATTAAGAATAGAAAAGCTTACCTTAATATAACTGCCGCTCTTAGTATATATATATTAATTATAAGGACTAAAGGTGTTGGACCTTATATAGTAGGTCTTGTTGTAAGCATCTAGAATCTTCTTATTAGACTTCTAGTCTTTTAAGGACGTATATATAAAGTCATTTAGGCAGGACTAGCACTAGTTATGGGTTAGCGGAGGTTAGGGTTCTATATGTAGCGGTTAGGCTAGAATACGCTATAGAATTAGCTTAGAAGAGCAGTTAGTAGGAGAATAAAGAGGTATATTAAATCAATAATGGAAAAAAAAGAAAATCTTAATAATATATTAAAGATATGTCTAAATTTGGACAAAGGTTAATAATGGGAAGTGAGGTGTTAAGGAAAAGGAGCAGCTTAGTAAGCAAGATATCTCTATACTTTACCTTTTAATACCCTTCTGGTAAATAGCCACAACCTTGCTAATATAACTCCGTTATAATAGCGCAATTTAGAAGGAAGGAAACACGTGTATGCGCCATTTAGCCATTATTTCCTTATAAGAAAAACTAATTACATGGCCGGGGAAGGTAATTAAGACGTTAATTACAGACGCATATAGGTTAAATTATGCCTAAATAATACTATGGTATTAAAGAATAATATTATAGACGTTCTTAATAACCATATAATAGCTAAAGGCGCTATTATAAAGTGTCCCTCCTATTTACTGGGTAGTAGAGCTATGCTAAATATATAGCATAGAACCAACGAGAAAGGATTATAGATTAATATCTTAAAAGTTAAAGACGACGGCAAGCCAAGGCTCCGTACGTTAAATTCTATACTAAAAGGTTCTATAGAACTATATTAGGAACACCAAATTGCCTATAACACTCGCGATTAATTATAAACCGGCATAAAGGCTTAGAAGTAGAGTTATATAAAAATCCTTAGGTTAGCCTAGGTAGTTACCAGCATATTTCTGGTAGGCTTCTAATAGGTCTCCTAGCAATCCTTATGTCTTTTCTCTAGCTATATTTTTTCCTTATTAAGGTTTTTAGGAGTTTAAAGTAGGGGTTAGATAGATAGATAATATACAGTGGCATACTAATATCTCCCTAATATCTCTCCAAACCCCTTTCAGGACGAGCCCTTATAATCTCCCTACTATAAGGTAATAGCGATTAGGGGCCGACCGCAAGAAGGGGGGGGGGCAATGTAAGGGATATTATTGCGGACACCTTGGGTTGCCCTTAGGACAACCTCCAGACGCCCCTTAGATGGTTACCAGTCACGTGCCGGAGGTACGTGCCTGTAGTATATAGTCTCTATAATCCCTAAGGCCTTACCTCCTCAAGGATTCGTCTCTCTTACCAATCTATCCTGTTCCACAATCATGTCCTTTTAGCCCCCTGTCTATAAAGTCCCCTTACAGATCCACCCTAAATTCTTACTAGATAAGCTATAAAAAGCTATAAACAACCTATTACCTAAATAAAAGAACGAACCTCCCCTACTAATTTAAGTTAATAGCGACAATAAATAGGAAATTAAAGAAATACTAGCCTATAAGCTAGTAAGGAGAATACTAAAGTACCGCGTTAGTTAGAAAGGCTATAATTTAAATCCTACCTAGTACCCTATATTATTATTATTCATTGCTTAACGTCCGATTCGGATCCCTGTTAGGCCCACGCGGACTACTCCTTATATACATATAGGGAGAAAACTCTACTTAAGAAAACCCCGTGATCCATCTCCCCGCCTTTTTGGGACTCGCTTATAAGTCGCCTACGAGTCACCCATGGTGCTCTACTACCTTACTTTTTAACCTCCTTGGGAACCACTGCTGCCGTAACAAGTCTACGGACGCGCTAGTATTACAAACTTTACTCTACTCCTGTAGAGTTATTAGGGGGCGCCTATTAGTCGCCCCTTTACCTTCTATTGCTATTTCCCTTGCAACCCAGAACTGGTCTAGCATATTTTAGCTAATAAGCTACCGGGTAGCCGCCTTAAGGCCTTTCTGTGTTAAGAGCAGTGTATTATAGTTTTCTATACCAGCTGCTAAGAGCATTGCTTCTCAGCCGGTGCGTAAGGGGCATAATAGTATTACGTGTTTTGGTGTCTGTCTTAGCCAGCTACATTCGCACCTTAGGCTACCCACTAAGACACCTACCCAGTAAAGCCAATCTTTTAGTCCTGTTACTCCTGTCCTTAGGAGTGTTGCCATTATATTTTCTACCTTTATTAGGCCCTCTTAGAGCCCTTAGGTATTTACCCCCCATAGCATTAACTATGCTACGGCTTAGGTTCCTCTTGCCTGAGTCTGCCTCTATATATTTAACTCCTATATGTCTCTCCAGCGACGGTCCAACTAGTATTGTGTTACGGTAGATGGTTTTCTAGTATTCTTTTATGCTCTACTTTAGCTCCTTTCTCTCCCTTATTATTATTTTTACTAGCCTCTTACACATCTCCCTTTCTCCTCTATATAGGCCTGGGCCCTAACGCCGCACTATTCTTCTTCTACTTTCTCCACCTATTTTCCTAATATATCTTCCCTACTTTAGGGTTATTAGTTCCTTCTCCTATAGGGCACCCTAGGGTCCCTCCATAGTTTATTTAGGCGTGTCTTAATATACTTTATAATATTAGAGTTACGTTCCTTTTGCACCCTTTGCATTACATCGGCTTTAATATATAGTTATAGGGGGGGAATATTGGCTTCCTTCTCAAGCAGTGCTATAGCCGTTCGCTTATACCCGCCTGTTATACTCCAGAGGCAGGCTGTTTAGACCTTTTAGAGTGGTTTAAGGAGTAATTTAGGGGGGCCTTTCTTGGTTTCTCCCGTGGCCCAAATGCTGGATCTATACGTTATGGTCGGCCAGACAACTGCTGTATATAGTAGGCGTAACCTCTGGAAGCATGGACCCTATATAAAATTAACGATCCTAGACATGGCGATATACTATACTTAGCCCTTATGGGCCGCTTGCGCCGTATGTGCGCTCTACTAGAGCTTACTGTCTATCCACACTCCTAATACCCTTAGGCCTTAAACCAGTTGACCCCCAAAGCCTTAGATATGGATTGTATGCTAAAGATCTGCAGATTAGTTGCGTTTTCTTATAAAATAAATTAGCTGGTATTTCTCTGGTGAGAATTGGACTCTATATCATCTTGCCTATTTTATATAGGTGTTGTGGGCTTTCTCTAGTGTCCTACAGTTCTCTGCGGCTGTTGGCCCATATATAATTAGGTTTATATTATTAACAAAGCCTATCCCCTAGGTCGCCCCTTCCTTAAAGATATTAAGCAGGTTACTTACAAAGAAAAGGAAGAGTATAGGCGAAAGAGGTGATCCTTGTGGTATTCCTATTACAACTGCGATAGGGGGGCTCTGGTATCTATTAAAGACTAGTAATATTTCTTTCTGGCCTATAAATCCTTAAACAAATTAGATAATCCATTCTAGGAAGCCCTTTACCCTAAGGATATATAGGAGACGCTTATGGGGTATATTATTATAGGCGCCGCTAATATCTAGGCTAAGTATTAATACTATAAAGTCCTTTCGCATAGCCCATGCAGTTTTAATGGTAGTAGCGAGTAGTGTAAGTGCTAATAGCGTTAAGCGATTCTTTCTTGCCCCTATTTAGCTTTATGGTAGTAGGGCGTGTTCCTCTACCATATTTGCTATGCGGTTTGCTATAACCTTTTCTAAGATCTTACTTAGGGTGTTTTCTAAGGCAATAGGGCAGTAGCTTTTTAGAATTAAATAGTCTGCTTTGCCTTCTTTTTATAGGACAACCGTTGTTATAAATCTTTTAAGTCGCGGGTAGTAGCCTATTTCAAAGTATACTCTGGCTACGTCTGCAAGCCAAGGTGCTATAAGCGGTCCATAAGTCTTTAGGGCTTTGTTTAGGATCCCATCTAGTCCTAGTGCTATATTATTTAAGAGGCGGCTAATAGTTCTAGCCATTTCTTTAGTTGTTATGTCGCTGTTAACCCTTAGGCAAGTCACCGGTGTTTTACTAGTAATATTGCTAAGGTCTACTGGAGCCGGTTAGGGGAAAAATCTTTCTATAAGGATTTTTGCCTTCTTATTATTGTTGCTTGTGGCCTATAGTTCGCCTGCTCTTTATAGGGGTAGTAAGTATAGATCTTCTACTAGGCGTCCCGCCTTTTTCTTTACCCATTTTACCATAGTCCATAGGCCCTTGTTATAGGGGAGACTTAGGTTAATAGTATATTTGTTTATAAACCGTCTCCAGTTATTCCTTACTTCTTTTCTTAGGGTATTCTTTAGCTAGTTTCTTATGTCTTTATATTATCTCTCGTCTTTAGAATTGTGTCTGCTTATATATTTCCTCCTTGCTCGTTATTAGCCGGCTACAAGGGCCGCGCACTGTGCGGACCATGCGTGTTACGTATAAGGGCCTAGTTTTAAGACTAGGCAGTGCTCTTCTAGCCCACTTTTAATTGCTGCCTAGATCCTTTCTAGTCTTTAATTAATTTCCTTAGGGGTAGCTAATAAGCCTCGCTTGTTTGGTATTAGGTGGATTTCTTCTAGGTCTTAAAGTTGTTGTTTAATTATATTAAGAAAGCTATCTACGTTAAGCTTCCTTATTGCGTATCTTTTACTATTTAGTTGCGCCTTAACGTCCAGATCTAGTTGTATCTAGATAGGGATATAGTCTAAGGTAAGTGCCCATTCTTCTTTAAGGAAGCACCTTTCGAGTCTCTAGTATAGGTTTTCGTCCATAATTATAAGGTTAATTATACTTTTAGCGGTGCCCCATTGCCATATAATTGCACCTAGGGGGGTAGCTAGCTTAAGGCCCCCGTTGTCTATAGCTCTTAGTAGGCACTCTACCTATTAATTAGCAGCAACATGGATACCCTCCCACCGTAGGTAGTAGAGGTTTATATCTCCTAGTAGAATGGACTCCGCATATTCAGTTTCTAGCAAGCTTATTATAGATATAATGTTCTCTGTTTATGCTACCCCTTTAACCCTAGGGTTATAAACATTAATGATTTATACTAGTCCCCTATATATCTAGATGGTTACAACTGTAATATCTAGGTTAACTGCCTGCCATAACTATAAGGCAAGGCTGATATTTTTACTAATTATAAAGCACACGCGCGTGGCTGCTTTTGGTTTATACAGGAGCTGGAATCCTTAGGGGCAGTATGTTGATTATATATAGGTATTATAATACGGCTCTTATATGGTAAGAATATGGTATTTCTCTAGGTCTAGACTGTCTAGTAGGGGCCTTACTAGACGGTAGTTTATATTGCCGTAGTTATACTATATAATAGTCAAGTGGCGGACCCCTGGCGGGGGTCCTTTGCCTTTCCTTTACTCCTCGCTTCTTCCGTTTCCACTTTCTTTAAGATATTCAGAACTTCCTTCTCCTATATTTGCTCCCTGGCCACTACTTATTTTATATAGAGCTTTCTATCCCTATGTCTTATATTCCTACTAGCCTTTCTAAATCTGAGTCTGTTATTGCCTCCAGTTCTTCCCCCGTTCTTACCAGTTAGCTATATACCCCTTATAAGCCAGCTGCGTGTGTTATGTTTGCCGCGTTAAATCTAATTTTTAATTGTCCCGGCCTTGAACTTACCATAGCCGTCTATAGGGGTCTTCCTACTGGGCGTTCTCTCCCTTATGTCCCTTGTGTCCCTGTTCGGTCTAGTGATATCGCGCAGCGTTGCTTTTAGCCCGCTAAGGCTTGGGATAGCTGGCTTAGCCCCCTAGTATTAAAGGTAGGAAATACTGGGAAGATACCTATGTCCCCCTAGCTTATTGCCTGTTGTTTCCATTTATATAACCTAGCGTGTAGTTGTTCCCATAGCTGTTAAGCCCTTTCCTTCCGTCTCCTGTATTCAATGCAGTCTTCTCTCTCCTATGCCTTATGTGTGCTTCGGTAACAGTTCGCGCATTTTGTTTGGTCTTAATTTATACATTGTCTTGTATTATAGGGGCCTATACAGTGGCCGCAGCACACCTATGCTGCGTATGTGGATTGGGTGTGTCCCCATTATATATAGCAATAACATCGTTCCAGGCGTAGTCTGTGGTTATAGAGCCTTGTGTTATATATAAGGCCATTTATAATTATTCCTTTTTGGATAAGGAGTTTTTGTATTCCTAGTGTATATACGCTAACAATAAGGGAGCTATGCGTTTGTCTGTTGTCTCCCTGGCGAGTCTCTAGCGCCCCTTATATCCTCTTATTATTCTCGTTATATGCTTAGTTTATATTTTCCTATTAAAGCCATTAGATCTAGGTAATTGCGAGTCCTAGTATAAGGCGTTCCGTTTATTTTACTATCTCCTATATAGTTGCTGTGTTACCCGCTTGGCGTCCCCTTTCTACCCTAAGGCTTATAGGAACTGCTAGGACTTCAACTAGGTGGTCTTTATAAAGCACTTTTATGCTAATATGTTCTCCTAGCCTGTTACCTGCCCTTATAGCCCGTTCCTTTGCCTGTTGGTCCTTTAGGGTGACTCTAATGTCTCCGCTCCTAAGGTGTTGGACTGCAACAGTGTTGTGGACCTCCTTGCATACCTCTATAAGAACTTCTGTCTCTAATTATCCCCTAAGTTCCTCTGCCTTTTCTGTATTTAGTTATATTGTGATTATATACCCAGTTATTATCTTTAGGGGGGTAGGTTCCCTGTGCTGTAGGTACACAGCTACGGCGGCCCAGGTGCGGTTCGCCTGTAAGGGGGGGTTTTATTTATCTTTGATTTTGTTTAGCCGTTAGAGGATTTAATTAAGGGTTTGCTAAAGGGGCGCCTAAGGTTCGCTGGACTAGCAGAGCTATTCTGCTAGCTGCATTAGTTCGTAATAGCTAATAGTTGCTCCCCCGTAGTTCCGGATACTAGACGCGTCTAATAGGCTTTATATTTTGTTAGATGCCTTCTTAATGGGGGTGTTTCCGCTTTCTAGTATGGTATTCGCCCGTCCTTAATGTTGATGTGGAGAGCTATTGTTTGGTATGGGTCTGGCGGTCACGCGCGACTGCGTACTACCGTCGTACCACCTGTGCCTCCCCTGTGATGCATGCATCTCAGGGGATTGTTAGGGTGTTTTTCAGGGTTCTTTTGGTTGGTTTAGTCTTTTGGGCTGGGTGCAGCAAGAGCTCCTATCTAGTACCCTATATAGAACTTTATTGGCAGTCCCTATAAGCTTTAAAAAAAATTTAGCTATTACCTTAATAAACTAGGACCCCTAAAGTACCTAGATAAGTAAATAAAGTGCTAGTATAGCAAAGATAATAAGCTACTAGAAGAATATAAAGATAAGAACGCCCTATAGGTGTAATATAGATATATAAATACAAAGGGCAGGCTTTACTAAAGAGGGGGGTAATATTATAGCTCTGGCAGAAAATAGTAGAACTTAGCTAGTAGAACTTAATAGAACTTGTAGTTACGTAACTAGAGGACTATATAAAAAGAACCTAACTTTAACCAGCGCCGCTCTTTTTCTTCTTTCCTTTCTCTAGCATTAGATCCTTATTTATAGACAATCCAATTATATAGGCTTGCATGCGTTCTCCTTACTATGCTTATACCTTAATTAACTAAGTCGCTAATAGCGCATATACTTTACGGGCGAGTTACCCCTAGGTTATCCTAGAGTCGCCTATACCTTATAGCTATATAACTATCTACTTAGGTTTTACCTAATACTAATAGTCTATTAAATTTAGGTAATAGTATAGAGTTCTACTATCTTTAATTATTAAATAAACTAATTAGGATTTTCTTTTTTAGGAATAGAAATTTACTATTAGTTTAGTTAAAGATAGTAAGCGGAATTAATATCACTATAAATTACTACTTTTTACCTTATATATACTTTTTCTAAAATCTTTTATAACCCTTTAACTCCTTTGTATATAACTTAAAATTTTATATATAAATAGCTCTAATCTTAAATAATCTTATTTAAGTTAATTAACTTCTATTAAAAAGTTATTATTATTATTTATTGCTTAACGTCCAATTTAGATCCCTATTAGGCCTACGCAGACTACTCCTTATTTATATATAGGGAGAAAACTCCATTTAAGAAAACCCTATAATCCATCTCCCTGCCTTTTAGGACTCGCCTACTTAGCGCCTATAAGTTACCTATAGTGCTCTACTACCTTACTTTTTAACCTCCTTAGGAACCACTGCTGCTGTAACAAGCCTATAGACGCGCTAGTATTGTAAACTTTACTCTACTACTGTAGAGTTATTAAGGGGCGCCTATTACTTACCCCTTTACCTTCTATTACCATTTCCTTTATAACCCAGAACTGATCTAATATATTTTAGCTAATAGGCCACTAGGTAACCGCCTTAAGACCTTTTTATATTAAGAGTAGTATATTATAGTTCTCTATGCCAGCTACTAAAAGTATTGCTTCTTGGTTAAAGTGTAAGGGGTATAGCAGTATTACGTATTTTAGTGTCTGTCTTAGCCAGTTATATTTATATTTTAGGCTACCTATTAGGACGCCTACCTAGTAGAGCTAATCTTTTAGTCCTATTATTCCTATTCTTAAGAGTATTACTATTATATTTTCTACCTTTATTAGGCCTTCTTAGAGCCCTTAGGTGTTTACCCCCTATAGTATTAACCATGCTATAGCTTAGGCTACTCTTGCCTAAGTTAGCCTTTATATCTTTAACTCCTATATACCTCTCCAGCATTAGTCTAACCAGTATTATATTATAGTAGATAGTTTCCTAGTACTCTTTTATACTTTACCTTAACTCCTTTCTCTCTCTTACTATTATCTTTACTGGTTTCTTATACGTCTCCCTTCCTTCTTTATATGGGCCTAGGCCCTAATATGGCACCATTCTTCTTCTACTTTCTCTGCCTATTTTTCTAATATATCTTCCCTACTTTAGGGTTGTTGGTTTACTCTCCTATAGGACACCCTAGGGTCCCTCCATAGTTTATTTAGGCGTGTCTTAATATACTTTATAATATTAAAGTTACGCTCCTTTTACACCCTTTATATTATAGTGGCTTTAATATACAATTATAGGGGAGGGATATTAGCTTCCTTCTTAAGCAGTGCTATAGCCGTTTACTTATACCCACCTATTATACTCTAGAGGCAGGCTATTTAGACCTTTTAAAGTAGTTTAAGGAGTAATTTAGGGGGGCCTTTTTAAGTTTCTCCTATAGCCCAAATACTGGATTTATATATTATAGTTAGCCGGACAACTACTATATATAGTAGGCGTAACCTTTAGAAGTATAGACACCATATAAAATTAATAATCCTAGACATTATAATATACTATACTTAGCCCTTATGGGCCACTTATAACGCATATACGCTCTACTAAAACTTACTGTCTACCTATACTCCTAATACCCTTAGGCCTTAAACTAGTTAGCCCCTAAAGCCTTAGATATAAATTATATACTAAAGATCTATAGATTAGTTGCGTTTTCTTATAAAATAGATTAGCTAGTATTTCTCTAGTAAGAATTAGACTCTATATTATCTTACCCATTCTATATAGGTGTTATAGGCTTTCTTTAGTGTTCTACAGTTCTCTACAACTGTTAGCCCATATATAATTAGGTTTGTATTATTAATAAAGCCTATCCCCTAGGTCGCCCCTTCCTTAAAGGAGTTAAGTAGGTTACTTATAAAGAAAAGGAAGAGAATAAGTAAGAGGGGTAATCCTTATAGTATTTTTGTTATAACTATAATAGGGGGGCTCTAGTATCTACTAAAGACTAGTAATATTTCTTTCTAGCCTATAAACCCTTAAATAAATTATATAATCTATTCTAGAAAGCCCTTTACTCTAAGGATATATAGGAGGCGCTTATAGGGTACGTTATTATAGGCACCACATCGGCAAAATATGGTCCCCTCTAAATGGCCTCAATGGTTGGTGGTTGACGCAATTGGCGCGCAGTTAAGGGCATTTGGCAACCCGACCGACTAGCCTATGTCGTGTTTTTTTGACACGCAGCCTGCGCGCAACCTGCGCGCATCCTGCGCACAACCTGCGCATTTAGCAAAGTATTTGGAGCCATCTACCTCTTTTATACCAATAGTATATTTTAAATAAATAAAGGCTACTTTAAGGGTATTTATAAGGCTAGCAAGATAAATTATATTATTTTAGATAATTTAATATAATATGGCGACGGTTCTCTTCTACCTATCTATCTACTAACTTACCTACCTGCCTGCCTGTGTAACGGTGCTAGAGCGCGTTACCTGCCAAATTCTGCCATGCTACTGCCATATTCTGCCAACCTACGATTGGCTCGCTTACCGCTAGCGCCTTGGCGGCTGCCCCTTCATATATATTTACTATGGTCCTTGCGACCCCCTTCTTTTCTTCTCCTTAGCTTAGTATCTTCATTAGATAGCAATCCACAAGCTTCGGTTCAGAGGCATTTGTGCGAGCCGTCACAGCCTACCTATTTACCTGCCTATCTACCTACCTACCTACCCTACCTACCTGCCTGCCTACCTATCTACCTACCTACCTGCCTACCTGCCTGCCTGCCTGCCTGCCTGCCTACCTATCTACCTACCTACCTATATTAGTGTCAGATTTAATTTAGGGGAGGGGTCGGCCCAATTAAAGGCTCTAATTTATTCGAATCGTTCTCTATAGCCTTTCGCTAGCTGCATATTTAAACGGTGGTCGTCTAGGGTGCGGTTATCTAGTTCTGGCGACGGTGGTCTGGTTCTGGCGACGGTGGTCTAGTTCTGGCGACGGTGGTCTAGTTTTGGTGACGGTGGTCTGGTTCTGGCGACGGTGGTCTAGTTCTGGCGACGGTGGTCTAGTTCTGGCGACGGTGGTCTAGTTCTGGCGACGGTCCTCTCCTACCTACCTGCCTACCTACCTACCTACCTACCTACCTACCTACCTACCTACCTGCCTACCTGCCTACCTGCCTACCTATCTGTCTGCCTACCTATCTATCTACCTACCTACCTGCCTATGTCTGTGTCTAATTTAATTTAGGGGAGGGGTCGGCCCGATCAAAGGCTCTAATTTATTCAAATCGTTCTCTATAGCCGTTCGCTGGCTATACATTCAAACGGTGGTCGTCTAGGGTGCTTCCCTAGGAGGCCTTAATTTAATTTGGTAACGGCCGATATCAAAGCTCTGGTTTAATTCAATCAATCGATTGATTAAATCGTTCGTAGTATTCGCTGGCTGGTTATTCAAACGGTCGTCGTCTAGTTCTGGTAACGGTTGTCTGGCTCTAGGACGGTCATCTGGTTCTGGCGACGGTCGTCTGGTTCTGGCGACGATCGTCCAGCTCCGGTGACGGTCGTCTGGTTCTGGCGACGGTCGTCTAGTTCTGGTGACGGTCGTCTAGTTCTGGCGACGATCGTCTAGCTCTGGTGACGGTCGTCTGGTTCTGGCAACGGTCGTCTAGTTCTGGCGACGGTCGTCTGGTTCTGGCGACGGTCGTCTGGTTCTGGCGACGATCGTCTAGCTCTGGTGACGGTCGTCTGGTTCTGGCGGCGGTCGTCTAGTTCTGGCGACGGTCGTCTGGTTCTGGCAACGGTCGTCTAGTTCTGGCGACGGTCGTCTGGTTCTGGCAACGGTCGTCTGGTTCTGGCGACGGTCGTCTGGTTCTGGCGACGATCGTCTAGCTCTGGTGACGGTCGTCTGGGTTCTGGCGACGGTCGTCTGGTTCTGGCGACGGTCGTCTGGTTCTGGCGACGGTCGTCTGGTTCTGGCGACGGGCGACGGTCCTCTGCTGGCTGCCGTTCCAGTGCCTCCTAAGTTAGGGAGGATGTAAGGAAGGGTAAAAAATAAGGTGGCTGCAAATTGATGAAATGGGTTGATTGATTGTCTGGGCCCCTAAGGGCTTTGAGCTACGAAGAGATTTTACTGTGCACGTGACCTGTGCACGTGACCTGTGCCTGATAGAGAATACAGATTATCTGACAGATGCAGAGCTTCGTGTAGAGCCTCCGTACGCAGAGCTTCGCGCAGAGCCTCGTGCAGAGCCTCTGTACGTAGAGCTTCGTGT
>Ga0307507_10008268_pt1 | contig 14507 bp, 2 predicted proteins | sample 7_EM_MG_FD_207223 | JGI IMG/M metagenome (GOLD analysis project Ga0307507, IMG submission 207223) | Populus trichocarpa ectomycorrhiza microbial communities from riparian zone in the Pacific Northwest, United States - 7_EM | ecosystem: Host-associated > Plants > Roots > Unclassified | place... | reverse complement strand
AATATATAGTTACCTTTTAAAGTTGCTAAGTAGGTTAATTGCGTATTAAGAAATATATAGTTAGCTTTTAAAGTTGTTAAGTTAGTTAATTGCATATTAAGTTAGTTAAATTACGTGTTAAGTTAGTCAATTGCATGTTAAGTTAGTTAAATTGCGTATTAAGTTGGTTAATTGCATGTTAAGTTAGTCAAATTGCGTGTCAAGTTAGTTAATTGCGTATTAAGTTAGTCAAATTGCGTGTTAAGTTGGTTAATTGCATATTAAGTTAATTAAATTACGTGTTAAGTTGGTTAATTGCGTATTAAGTTGGTTAAATTACGTGTTAAGTTGGTTAATTGCATGTCAAGTTGGTCGAATTGCGTATTAAGTTAGTTAATTACGTGTTAAGTTAGTTAATTGCGTATCAAGTTGGTCAAATTGCATATTAATTACGCGAAACGCGAAAATCAAAGTCTACTTAAATCTTATCCTGCGAATATTTTCCCGATGAGGTTAATTATACTTCTAGCAGTGCCTTATTGCTATATAATTGCTCCTAGGGGGGTAGCCAGTTTAAGGCCCCAGATATCTATAGCTTTTAATAGGTACTCTACCTATTATTTAGCAGCAATATAAATACCCCCCCCCCACTATAGGTGGTAGAGGTTTATAACTCCTAATAAGATAAACTCTATGCCTTTGGTTTCTAATAAGCTTATTACTAATATAATATTCTCTATTTATAGGACCCCTTTAACCCTAAGGTTATATACATTAATAATTTATACCGGACCCCTATATATCTAAATTGTTATAACTATAATATCTAAGTTAACTACCTACTATAACTATAAGGATAGGCTAATAGTCTTGCTAATTATAAAGCATATATATATAGCTGCTTTTAGTTTATATAGGAGCTAGAATCCTTAGGGGCAGTATATTAATTATATATAGGTATTGTAATACGGCTCTTATATAGTAAGGATATAGTATTTCTCTAGGTCTAAACTGTCTAGTAGGGGCCTTATAAGACGGTGGTTTGTATTGCCATAGTTATACTATATAATAGATAGGTAGCGGACCCCTAGTAAGGGTCCTTTATCTCTCCTTTATTCTTTACTTCTTCTATTTCTACTTTCTCTAGGATTTTTAGAACTTCTATCTCTTGTATTTACACCCTAGTTACTACTTATTTTAAGAGCTTTCTATTCCTATATTTTGTGTTCCTACTAGCGCTTCTATATCTAAATCTGTTATTATCTCTAGTTCTTTCCCTAATCTTACTAGTTAGCTATATGCCCTTTATAGGTTGGCTGTAAATATTATGTTTGCTATATTAAGTCTAATTCTTAATTATTCTGGTCTTAAGCTTGCTATAGCTATCTATAGGGGTCTTCCTATAGGGCGTCCTTTTCCTTGTATCCCCTGTGACCCTTATATCCCTATTTAGTCTGGTAATATCACGTGGTATTACTTCTAGCCCGTTAAGGCTTGGGACTGGCCTAGCCCCCTAGTGTTAAAGGTAGGAAACGCTAGGAAGGCACCTGCATCCCCCTAGCTTATTACCTGTTATTTCCATTTATATAACCTAGTATATAGTTATTCCCGCAGCTGTTAAGCCCTTACCTTCCGTCTCCTGTATTTAATATAGTCTTCTCTCTCCTACGCCTTATGTATACTTTAGTGGCAGTTTACACATTTTATTTGGTTTTAATTTAAGTAATGTCTTATATTATGGGGGCCTGTACAGTGGCTGCAGCACACCTATGCTACGTATATAGATTAGGTGTATCCCTATTATGCGCAGCGATAGTATTATTCTAGGCGTAGTCTATAGTTATAGAGCCTTATGTTATACATAAGGCTGTTTATAATTATTCCTTTTTAGATAAGGAGTTTTTACATTCCTAATATAAGTGTGCTGACAATAAGGGAGCTATACGTTTGACTAGTATCTCCCTAGCAAGTCTCTAGCGACCCTTATATCCTCTTATTATTCTTATTATTTACTTAGTTTACATTTTCCTATTAAAGTTATTAGATTTAGGTGATTTTAAGTCCTAGTATAAGGCGTTCCGTTTGTCTTACTATCTCCTATATAATTACTATATTATCTACCTAGTGTCCCTTTTTTACCCTAAGGCTTATAGAAACCACTAGGACTTTAACTAGGTAATTCTTATAGAGTACTTTTATGCTAATACGTTCTCCTAGCCTGTCCCTTACCCTTACGGCTCGTTTCTTTAACTATTAGTCCTTTAGGGTGACTTTAATGTCTCCGCTCCTAAGGTGTTAGACTATAATAGCATTATAGACCTCTTTACAGATTTCTATAAGGACTTCTATTTCTAATTGTCCCCTAAGCCCCTCTACTTTTTCTATATTTAGTTATATTGTAATTATATGCCTGGTTGTTGTCTTAAGGGAGGTAGGTTCCCTATACTATAAAAGCGCAGCTATGGCGGCCTAGTTGCGGTTCGCTAGTAAGGGGGGTTTTTATTTATTTTTAATTTTGTTTAGCCATTAGAGGATTTAATTAAGGGTTTGCTAAAAGGGCGCCTAAGGTTTACTAGACTGGCGGAGCCATTCTGCTAGCTACGTTAGTTTGTTATAGCTAATGGTTACTCCCCTATAGTTCTGGATACTAGACGCGTCTAATAGGCTTTATATTTTATTAGATGCCTTCTTAATAGAGGTATTTCCGCTTTATAGTGTGGTATTTACCTATCTTTATTATAGAGGGCCATTGCTAGGCGTGGTTCTGGCGGTTATGCATAAGTGCGAACCACCGTTATTTAATGTGTGCCTCCCCTGCGATGTATGTATCTTAGGGGGATTCTCTAGGTGTTTTTTAGGGGTCTTTTGGTTGGTTTTGGTCTTTTGGGCTAGGTGCAGCAAGAGCTCCTTTTTAAGCTATTATTACTAGTTTAAGGTTTGCATTTAATAGGCCAGGTTTAGATATAGTTATTTTAATCTTATTTATAGGTTTTACTATTAGGGTCTCTAATATAAATGCCTTAACGTTATAGAGTTCTTTGTGGAGTACTTCTATTAATTACTAATATTAGGCTTTTAGTGCAGCCCGCTGCTAAGCTAAGGTATCTATAAAGGACTGTTATATTATAGTTAACTATTCCCTAACTAGGGATATAATACTTATAGTTATTAAAGGGGATTTAGGTTTATTTGCTATTTTAATAATTATTATTTTAATATAATATAGTATAATGGCGTAAAGAGACTTTAGGGATAATTTAAAGGAATAATATATATTTTATCTAAATCTAAGGGTATATAGCTCTTGTAGAGAATAAGATATTATATAAAGAAGAGAAAGGAATAATAAAAGAGTCTTATAATTAAATAGTTAGGCGCCTTAGTAGTTAATATATATATATATACACACACGGTCTTTAACGGACTTTGGTAGAATTTAATTAATCTATTAAAACTTAGTAGGAGTTAATAAAGCTAGTAGAATTTAGTAGAATTTAATTAAAGCGTCGGAATTTATCTGTTGAGTGTTTTACTAAGATATTCCTATTGTAACTAGGCTAGTCCCATTATAATAGGCTACTAAGTAGTACCTTATTAATAACCTATGTAAGGGATTTATTAAGCCTAGTTAAGCCCCTTTTACTATACTAATTCTCTTTACTAAAAAGCCAAACAGAGGGCTTTGTTTTTATATTAACTACTATAAGCTAAATAATATTACCCGCAATGACTGTTATCCGCAAGCCCTACTTAATAAGACACCGGCCTAAATAAGTAGAGCTAAAGTTTTTATAAAGCTTAATATCTATTAGGCCTTTTATTAAATTAGGATAGACCCTAAATTTATAGATCTTACTATATTTCGGACCTATTACAAATTATATAAATATTAAATACTCCGTTTTAGACTAACTAATAAACTGGCTATGTACCAGTAATATATAAACGATATACTCTTTAACTACCTTAATAACTCCTATATAGCCTACCTGGATAATATTATAATTTACTCTAAGAATAAGTTAAAATATAAGGAGTATATTTATAAGGTCCTATAATGGCTCTATAAGGCTAGCCTCTGGGCCAATATTAGGAAATTAGAATTTAGTGTTAAGTGTAAAGGATATTATTGCGGATACCTTAGGTTGCCCTTAAGACAACCTTTAGACGGCCCTTAGATGGTCGCCGGTTATATACTAGAGGTATATGCCCATAGTATATAGTCTCCACAATCCCTAAGGCCTTACCTCCTTAAGGATTTGTCTCTCTTACCAATCTATCCTGTTCTATAATTGTGTCCTTATACCCCCTTGTCTATAAAGTCCCCTTACATTTAAATCCTTCCTACTCTATTTAGAAGGGTAGCTGGCTTTAAGGACCAGATTGTTTATTTATATCTTTTGTTTATATCCACTATCCTCCTTTAAAATCTTATAACGACCTAAACGGAAACTCTATAAATACCTTATGGAAAGCCGTCGCGCTAAGGTAGAAAGGTCCCTTTAATAGCGAGAGATTGCGACAATATAAACCTCTAGGTAAGACGGCCGAATAAGCCCTAACACTTAGATACACTAAGAGCTTAAAGACTCTTATATACCTATAGTTACTAGCAACGCTAAGGAAAATACAGACACCCTCTATAACAGTTGCAATACTGCTAGAAAGCAGCTGGAACCCCTTTAGCCCTACTTAGGCCAATTAGAAGATTAAGCGCCAGAGGCCACCTTAAGATCTTTCCCTAAATTAGAAATGCCAGAGGAATATACTAACGCGCCTAATTAGGGAACTAACTGGAACCCTCCCAGAAGACCACCAGCCTATAATTAGTATAGTAGTAGTGCATAGACTGCTTATAAGCTAAGCGGGCCTACCCCTTTAGGTAATCTAACCTAACTACTAACTTAAGACTTAAGCCTCGTAGGGAAACCCGCATTAGCTATTAGTACCAATACTACCTCTATAGCTAGAGCTTCCCTAGGCCTAAAGTTGGAAAGTCAAAAGCCCTATACTGATTTTCTTTAAGGAGGATATTGGGAAGCTGCCGTAAGGCTCTTAGAAGCTATGTGGGAAGGAGCCACTAATAAATATATTAGAAACCTCTAGGGATAGGTTTAGATCTAGCAAAGCTTAATCTAGGCTAGATAAAATCTTTTATAACCTAGCCAAGGCTAAATGCCTCCTAGGGGCTACCTAGTACCTACCTAAGGAGGTGTGGAAGACTTAGAGAGGTATCTATATAGTAAATGGAAAAAGGATATAGACTAACTAGCCAAGGCCTCTAGTAGCCTAGAACTCCGCTATAGACCTAATGCCTAATAGCTGGATAACTTGGTTTATGAAGTAGATAACTTCTTTAAGATACTAATAATATAAGACAATACTAAAGAGTGTACTTAATAGATTATTAGTAAGATTAAAGACCAATCCCTAAACTAGATTGTACTTAATTAGCTTAATAAAGAGCAAATTACTATATAGCCGCAGCTGTAAACCTTCCTAAAGAAATGGACTTAAGATCTATATATTATATAATATAATAATGCAGAACTATTTTAGAATGGGATATAGCTTAACCGCTATAATTTCTGCTAGTTTATAAACTTTATGGAAACTTATACTTAACTAATAGATTTAGAGCCCTTTAAAAATAAGAATGGTAGCATCTATAAGAAGGAGAAGATTGGATTTATCTAGGCTAAAATTAAGCTAGCAATTTATAACAAAATAAAGCGCGTAGGAGCCCTATTGCGGATTACTATATATATAAATTTTAAACGAGCGGTTCTAAACGCTAAGGATATAGTAAGGAACTAGACCTCTTCCAGTAAGAAGCTAGGGGGTAACTAGAAGCGTAGGCACTCTAGTAGTAATATAGGGTAGACCCAAGCTCCAAAAAAGCTATTCTTAAAGAGAAATCTGGAATAGTTAAAGTTAGGGACCTTAAACAATAGGAAAGACTCCTAGGGCTAACCTAATACCTATCTGGCATCCTTATAGGAACACTCTAAAAAGTTAAGAAAAAACTTCTTTAGAGGAAAACCTAATTGGAAAAATAAGTAGGGCGATAACCGTACTAATAACCTAAAAAAAGAAAAGCCCTAGTCGCGGACCTTTTCTGGCTATAACTAGGGCAAGATATAAAAGGAGAGACTCTTTATATTACTGTTAAGCTAGAAAATGGTACTCCCTATAGGCAAGGTACGTTAGTTCTAAGCACTATATAATAGTGGCGCCGAAATTAATCTTATATAATATGATTTGGTAAAAGAGTATAAGCTTATCCTATTGCTAAGGTGGCAGAAACCTACAGGGTTCCTAGATAAGTATTAGATTAAACTATATAATGCCTATAAGCTTATAATGTTAGTAGTTAATATATATAACCACACTAAGGTGGTCAGCCTATAACCCTTTTAGGCGGCTAACTTTATAGGCTATAACCTTATTTTTAAATACCCTTAGCTTGCGGAAGCAGATTTTAAGATACGCTTTAAGATAGGAGCCTTTAAATAGTAAAATAATAAAGAATTAGAAGGGTATATTTTACTAATAAGCTTAAAAGACATCCTAGAAGATATAGCTCTAGGAGAAATAGTATACGCTTTACACCTAAAGAAGTATTAGATCTAACCCCTGTTCTATAATAAGATAGGTATAGAGCCTAGTATAGGCAATAACCCTTCTATAATAGATACCCTATGGGGAACTGCTAGATAGGCCGCGGAGACACTATAGGAAGGCGGCGATCTTAAAGATCTTATAAGATACTTCCACCGCCATGGGTTACTCTGGCTTAAGCAATATATAGAAAGTATACTATAACACCTTAAACGCTGTATTAAAGAGTTCCTTACCCTCCACTGGCTACTATATAAAACTATTTAACGTATAGTGGCAACTATATACAAATAGTCACTATAGCGCGCAATGCTGTCTATAAGCGTCTTAAGGGACCTCTAGGACCTACCTAATAATAATACAGAGGATAAACGCGACCCTAATTTGTTAAATATTCTAGTAGGCCTAAGGGACTTACTAAGGGTATTTTTAGGCAGGTAAGCTAAAGTTCTTTAGCGGAACTTAGAATATAATTATACAATTAATTTAAAAGAAGGTAAATAACTACTAAACCTTCCTATCTACAACCTCTTTTATAAAGAGCTTAAGATCCTATAGGAGTACCTTAATGGCTTACTAGAAAAGGGATAGATATAGCCTAGTAAATCGCTAGTAGGCGCGCTAATCCTCTTTATCCTAAAACCAGATGGAACCATAAGGCTATATATAGACTATTATGGCCTTAATAAGATCACAATTAAGAACCGTTACCTACTACTACTGGTTAGTGAAATGCTAGATTAACTATCTAGGGTAAAGATCTTTATAAAGCTGGATTTATAAGATGCCTATTATAGGCTCCGTATTAAAGAAGGGGATAAGTAGAAGACCGCTTTTAAAACCTAATATGGCTACTTTAAGTATCTAGTAATGCCCTTTAGGCTAGCCAATGCGCCTATAATATTCTAATTGTATATTTACAGAGCCTTAGGGGGACTAGTTAACCGTATATATATTATTTATCTAGATAACATTCTAATCTACTTAGAAGATAAGGATTAGTATAAGTAACACGTCCGCAAAGTACTGGAATGTTTAGATAATTGGGGCCTTTACGCTAAGGTATTAAAGTATATCTTTAACACTAAGTAGGTTAAGTTCCTAGGTTATATTATAACGCCTAAAGATATAGTTATGGACCTAGTACGGGTATAGATAATCTAAAAGTGGCTAGAGCTAGAGAGCTACTAGGATGTTTAAGTGTTCCTAGGCTTTACCAATTTCTATAGGCGTTTTATCTATAACTACTTAGATATCGCCTAATACCTATCTAACTATATTACTAAAGCTTCCTAAGACTTAGCCCAGGAAGTAAAAAGCTTAAAAGTGGGAAGGAAGAAAACTAAGAAGGGACTAACTAAATAGTATAAACTATGGATATGGCCTGGAAAGGTATAGGAAGCCTTTTAGGAACTATACATAAAGTTTATAAAAGCTTTACTACTGCGGCATTTTAACCTATATTAGCCACTAATAATAGTCACTAATGTATTAAATTTTGCCCTTACTAGTATCCTACTGCAACCTAATAGGCATTTAAATGCTACCAAGCTCCACTAAAAACTAGTAGCATTCTATAGTAGAAAATTCTAGGGACCTAAAGTTAGGTATTATACCCATAATAAGGAACTGCTAGCCATAGTTAACTGCTTTAAATAGTGGCAATACTACCTTAAGTACGCAAGCTATACTACTTGTGTACTCTTAGATTATTATAATCTACGCTACTTTATAACTCTAAAGGAGCTTATACCTTAATAAGCTAAATAGGCAGAGGAGCTTATATAATTTAACTTTAAGATCGAATATAAGCTAGGGGGAAATAACCCTGATAACGGACCGTTATAACGGCTAGACTATACTAAAGGCTTTAAAATAGGAGAAGGAAAACAGATAATAGATATCTTACTCCCTATATTGTAGAACAAGCTCTAGGTATAGGATACTTAAGCACCCACAGCTCTATGCACTAAGTCTTAGGTAGTGTAAACCCTATTAGTCTCCACTAACGTTCTAGCTGGTACCTAGACCATTACTAATAAGGGTCTAAAAATACCTAAACAGGACATCTCTAATATAAGTTTGGAACCTAATAATACACTACCTTTAATTACTAAGCTATCCCCTTAAACTAAAAGTGAAGCTATAAAGTAATTGGAACCCAGAGCCCTATAAAGACTAAAGGACTTTAACCTCATAGTGGCCTTCCTAATGTATATGCACCGAGAAGTTATAAGATCTATAGTACTATCTAGTCTTATACTTAGAGCAGTATAAGGCGAAACAGCTTTTACCTAGGAACTATCTAAAAGGTTAATGGATCTTATCTATAAGGTGCAATAGAGGGACGCCTTCTATGCCATCTTTAATGCAGAAGTAGACTGGAAATATAACGGAAAGGAAGCTGTAAGGCACTAAAATTGGGAACTGGACCTAATAGGCCTACTATATAGAAATGGTAAGGTTTAGGTGCTATAAGAAGCAAATCTATGATAGAAAATTCTTATAAAGAATTATAATGATCCTCTAGGCGGCCACTATGGTTAAGTTAAAACAGTGGAATTACTTTAACGTAAATATTATTAGCTAAAACTTAAGCAGGAAGCAAAGGAGTATATTAGCCACTGTAAGAAGTATTAAGTATATAAAATCTAAAGGCACAAGCCATAGGGTCTACTTAAATTAGTTCCTCCCGCTAGCAAACTATAGCAATATTATGCTATGGATTTTATTACAGATCTTCCGCTATTAAAGAATAGGCAAGGATAAACATATAATTTAGTCCTAGTACTTATTAATAGGTTTTTAAAGTATGTCTAATACCTTCCCGTTAATAAGACAATTAATATATAAGTGCTTGCCAGCCTAATTAAGGAGAAATGCTTTTTTAAAGTAGATTAGCTATACTCTATTATTACTAATAGGGGTAGCGTCTTTATAAGCCAGTACTGGTCAGATCTATGCATTTATTTAAAGATAGACTATTGCTATAGTACGGCTTTCTATTTATAGATAGACGGGTAAATAAATCGCTAGAACTAGGAACTAGAGTCTTATCTATAAATATATTTAAACTACTAGCAAGACAATTAGTATGAGCTACTTTTATATATAGAGTACGCTTATAACTTAAAGCAACATTTATTATATTAGTTTGCACTAATTTAGATTGCCTATAGCGTCTAACTATTAGGATTTAATAGTATACCTAACAATCACTGGCTAAGGCCGTATAATTAATTATAGGATCCTGCTAAGAAGTTTAAGGATATTTACTGGAGAGTATAAGGGTACCTTAATGTCGGTATCACTTCCGGTGATATGTAATGCTATTGCAATAGTATGGGTGGTAACTGATTTTAATTAATGCTTATTAATTCTCCTATTCTACAGGTGGAATTTGGTGAATTTCCTGAGCTTGCTTAGCTTACGTGATCGCGTGTAACTGCATTGCGAAACCTTGTTCAGATACTAGGGGCATTTAGTTTTGTAACGGTGCTTAAGCGCGCCACCTGCTGAATTCTGCCAGATTCCATTAAGTTCTGCCAAATTCTGCTATATTCCACTAAATTCTGCCAAATTCTACTAAATTCTGCCATATCGCTGAAGTGACCAATTATGATTTTCTATGCCCAGCATAGAAAATCGCCATTGGCTTGCTTAGCACTAGCGCCTTAGCTACTAGCTTAACATCTTTATAATCTCTATTCCTGCCTTTCTATCTTCTTCTCTCTCTACCTACTCAGTAACCTATAGCTTAATTATATTTATATTAATTAGGTCCTTTAACGCCTAGCAAGGCTTTAATTTTGTTATAGCGTCTATAGGATTACTGCCTCTATTAATCCATTTAATCTCTGCTATTTCTCTTCTTTTGTATAATTATTATAGACATATTAGGTTAACCATAAGTTGTTTCTCTTGTGTTATCCTAAGTTTAACTAAGCAATTATATAGAGATTTTAAATTAGTACAGAGGATAACTAGTAGTTGTTTAAGTTGTAGGATTTTCTTAATAGTTACTTTAATTGCAGCTCTAGTATCAAATCTATGGGCCATTCCATATAATTTAGATGCTAAGACACTTTATATAACTTGCTTATATTTAATAGATAACCAGTAAAGGATATTAGCCTTATTATCTTTATCTATAAGTGTAATAATAAAGCCAATTTAGGATAAGAGGTTATAGTTATTTACAAAGGATAAGTCTATAAAGATTATTAATTTAAGGGAGTCTTTACTAGTATTAAGTTATACAAAACAGAGCCCTCTAGAAGGGTTATTAATTTGCCATTATAGTCGCTTATTAAGCCGCTTCGCGTGCTCCTCCTTTAGATTAATAACTTATACTGCAAATAAAAGGTTAAAGGCAGCTTCTAGTTGGCAGACTGTGGTAATATAGGCTCCTCTTGCTCTCTAAGCAATGTACTGGTCCTTTAGTATAACTGCCTTATAGACTTCCCCTCTGGAGCTAGTTAGGTCTGTAACCTTTATAATAACTAACTTTAGGTTCTGGCATTAATGTTCCTAGGTAAGGGTTATTAAGTCCTTTTCTTGCCTAATGTAGCCTCTATTAAACTTAATTGGAATATTTAGTATAAGCTTCTCTCTTTCTTTTACTAAGAACTTTACCCCCTAAAGCCTAACTTCTTTAGCCTCTGCAAAGGTTTTATTAGTAAGGAATAGTGTATTATTAGTCTATAATCCTATAATTCTAAAGCCGTTATTAGTTATATATAATAAGCAGGGGTTATATATTAACTAGTTTATCCATAGCTTGTTAAGGTGGTAACGGTAGTATATATTAAACTAATGGTTACCAGCTTCCGGGATACTGTATAGTGGTTTAATAACTCTTAGGATTAATCCATTCTTTAGTCTAAGTTCTGGTAGCGGGCATATAAAGAAGTCTTTATTTAGGTAAGTACTAGATTATATATAGGCTTGTAAAATGTTATATAGGTATAGAGAAGCTGGTCTTCTTTTATTTCCCTATAGGGTTGCTATAAGTACTAGGATAATTCTCTAGCTAATATATTAAATAGTTAGTAACTGTATTAAAACCAGATCTTTGCTATAGTTATTATAGGCTTATATAACCAGTCTAGACTTCTTAAAGGCCTTATCTATTCTGGCATTCTTAATCTTATTAATAAATTAGGAGTTGAAGATTCTAACTCCTTCTAGGACGTCTACTATATTAATAAACTTAAAGACACCTTTCTTAAGTAAACCATTTATCTCCTTATGTTAAGACTCCGTAAATAATAGTAAGGTATGCTTAAAGGTTATAGTATTAGGTTTCGTTAGGCTATTATTGATAAATATTAATACATCTGCAATGTTTTACTGGGACTTTATTAGCAATTATTATGTCTGTTTTAATTTTTGGGGGGGTATACTAGCTGCCAGTTCCTTGGTTGGTTCCTTAGTCAGTTCCTTAGTTAGTTCCTTAGTTAGTTCCTTAGTTAGTTCTTCCTCTAGTTCCTTATTGGGTTCTTCTAGTTCAGATTATAGGTATAGCTTTACTGCTATAGTCCTAAAATTGGTAGGTCCACTAGGGAGCTATACCTAATATATTTCTCCGTTAATTCCAAGCAATTTAAATAGGCTAGTCCATCTACCGCTCTGTCTAGTATTGCCTTTACACTATATAAGTACTTCTAAGTTAAGGAGGAGGTTGTGGATTGTGGTGACAGATAGACTATTTTGTTAGTTTAGTACATTGTTAACTTACTTCTTTACCTTAATCCTTACAATCTCCTCCATTACCTTCTTTATAGCTGCTGCTTGCTATATAATAGAGGGTGCTAGTAGGTCGAGTTTGCTTATTTAAGGATAGGCATTAAAGATAAGTAGTGTTAGGACTAAGCCATCTGGGCCAGCTGTGTCATTGGCAGCTTTTACTACTATTTATAGAGCTAATTCCTTAGCTATTCCTAAGTCCTATAGTTCCTCTATAATTATTTGATATACTTGGCGTATAGTTAAGTAAGCTCTTTCTACCATTTTAATAGACTAATAAGCTTCTACTAGGACACTCTTAGTTAATATAGCCATTGCTATAGCGTGTTGTCAGAACTCCTTACTTATAAAGTTCTTCCTAGTGTTATAGGTAATATAGTTAGGGGGTCCAATATAGGTATTAATCCAGCAGAGTTATAGGGTATCCTAGATATGCTTTGTGGAGATATTATATAGCTATCTTATGGCTTAAAATCTAGTAGCTTTATTAATTACATAGAGGATAGGGCTTCTATTGATATACATAATATTAATAAAGATAGAATGGTTAAAATTGGAATCTTGGTCTTCTTATAATATAAACTTAAATTATCTAGAGGATTTACCGTGTTTCTGGTAGTGGGAGTAGTACTTAGTAAGATAGTTAATAACCTGCTTATTAATATTATTGTGGCCAGAGCGTTTTAATACCTTATATAGCTTATCTACTAATAGATGTCTAAAGCGGCGGTAGAGTTGGCGGAGTTTAGTGGTGGTTAAGTAGCAGGGGTTTTAATTAAACAAGTGGGTTATAAATAACTGTAGTGACTCTTCCTATAATAAGAAGGGGTAACTAAATTAGCAAACTACTAGTACTGATTTTGTTAGGGTGATTAGGACGTTCTTAAGGTTATTATAATAGACCTTTAGTATGTCCATATCTGTAAGACATAGTAGGAAGGATATGTTGGCCTTTATAATATAAAACTTAATATTGCTAACTAGTATATTAACTATAATGGAACTAATAGAAGGGGTAGAGCTAATGCTAAACTAGACATTAATAGCGCCGGCCTTTAAAGTATTGATAATGGTATTATAGGTCTTCCTATATACGAGGTATTGTCTATAACCTGCTATTAATCTCTTTAAAGCTTTAGTGTTAATTATTACTCTATAGAACTTATTAGAGGTATATTAGCTGGTAGTAATATAGGCAAATAGGTCTAAGTTGTTATAGTAAGTAGTTAGGTTGGTGCCGGTAATTATATAGGTAAAGGATTAGTCCGCTAAGTCGGTTATAGTATTAATGGCTCCTTTATGCTGTATTATTCCAAAAGAGGTAATAGTTCAGTTTGTTCCTAAGTTAGAGATACTAGTAGTGACTTAATATTAATTATAAGGGCTTCTATTACATCATTAATGGATTTTAAGTTAAGTTTATTATTATAATCTGTTCCCTTATACTTAGTAATATACTGCCTAGCATGTCTGTTAAAGCGGCGGTTAAATCTATCCTTAAACTTCTTCTTTAATTCGTCGCGTTCTTCTCTTAAGTATTTGGATGACTAGCAACCTTTCTTATAGCAGACAAAGCAGCGCTTCTTAGGTAGTATATATTCGTTAGGTGGTCTGTTATATAGTTAAGATAGTGGTTAGGGGTACTGCTTATGGTAACGGCGGTCAGTAAAGAAAGCTTGGGGGTTCTTATTATTTAACTTTTTAAAAGTTATAATAGAAGATTATATGTCATTAATTAAGCCAGTTAGGCTGTTAGAAGGTTTAAAGTAGGCATATTAATAAGCTGGTAACTCCTAGTAAGCGTTAATAAGTTTATGTCACGGGACACCTCCGTGACACCTTACACACGTCCACCTGTTTCCACCGACGTAGCAAGAAGAGACCAACCGCGAGATGGCAATCTGCTGGCAATCTACGGCAATCTGATGGCAATCTGCCGCATTCTGCTATATTCTGCCAAGTCTAACGAATCCTGCCAAGTTCTGCCAGGACCGCTCCTTAAATCCTATCCTGCTCCGTGCACGCGTTAACTAAGCAACGAAACTAATAATATATACCCTTTCTCCCCGTTTCCTTACCTTCTCTCCTTACGCAACGTCTTGACTTTATTACGCAGTTTATATATATAGCTTAATAATATCTACTTTGCTATATATTAC
>Ga0307507_10008267_pt1 | contig 14508 bp, 3 predicted proteins | sample 7_EM_MG_FD_207223 | JGI IMG/M metagenome (GOLD analysis project Ga0307507, IMG submission 207223) | Populus trichocarpa ectomycorrhiza microbial communities from riparian zone in the Pacific Northwest, United States - 7_EM | ecosystem: Host-associated > Plants > Roots > Unclassified | place... | reverse complement strand
CACAACACATCCATCTTTACTATTCACCATAACAATGCAAGCATGGAATCTCAAGCATGCTAGTATCTTTCGCTCTTAATAATGTTGGAGAATTTGCATCAATTTAATATATATATATATATATGTCAAGCATAGAATATGTTTAATAAATAACAAAAAGAATTTGAAAACCGTCTTAACATTTATCAATCTTATTGTCTTTTCTATTGAAACTAAACCTTTCAAAGTAATGTAGTGAAATGTTTTTTGTTTTTTTTTTTTTTTCCAGCGGGATGTGCAATTAATGAAGGGTAAATTCAGATGGAGTCGAAATGGGCTGAAACTAAGACTAAAAATAAATTGACCAGAAATGGGCAGAATCAGCTATAGGTTCTTTGGATTTGGAACCCCCTGAAGGCCCTTTTCAACTAGAAACAAGTTCTTGTTTACGTCTCCCTGAATCATGGGCTTCATGCCCATTTGCATGTATTCATGGTTTATAAAATTAAAATACATGTAAAATGAGCCTTAGGCCTTTTATTTTATTTTTGTTTTTAAAGTCAAGTGTGATAGAGCCTAACTAGTTTCCCCCTCACACTGTGTTATTAGTTGAATAAATAAAAAATTGAACGTAAGGGAAAAATTTAGGCTAAAAAATTATTCGATATTATTATTATATGTTGAATTGTCCCAACCCAATTCCTTATAGAGCCCAAATTTAAATTAAGTTGTGTGGAATTTACGATTTAATGAGTGCAAAAACAATTTAAATAATTGGTAAAATCATGATTTGATTTTAAAAAAAAATTAAGATGATTTTTTTTAATATTAAGACAGTGACATATTAAATCAATCCAGGTTTCACAGCTTAATCTGTTAAATTTGCAACCTAGATCATGGACTCTTTTAGATGCTCGCAAAAATGAGCATTAAATAAATATTGAGATATTTTTTTGAGACTGATAACCTTTTAGAAAATAAACATAAATAAATTATTAAAATCAATTTAAAATCAACCAAATATTGAAAGATGAAATCAAAAAACATAAACCAAAAAGATTCAATAAAAAAAATTTGGAAGATGAAATTTTTTTTTAAAAAAAGAAAACTATTTGGTATTATTATTAAACCCGACCTAATGAGTTAATGATATTATTATTAAACCTGACCTAAGGAGTCAACTTTAAAATCCTCTGACTCGACTCCTTGTTTAGCTTGGTTTTAAAATTAACCAATATGAAAGTTACTTCTACGTGACCCAATTGACCTGGTAGGTTCGAAGCTAACCTGAACGCCTAATAAAAACATGATTTGAGTTTTTGAAAAATAATTTTAAGATAATATATATATATATATATATATATATATATATATATTGAGAAATAATTTATTGTAATGACTTAGACTTGTCAAACCCGCAACCCGAATCATGGACTCCACTTTAAATATTGAGACAATAACTTATTAGAACAACCCAAGTTTCACAACTTAACTCGACAAACCCACAACCCGAATCATGTACTCTACTAAGTTTAATTTTTTAAAAAAACTATTTTTATTTAATAATATAATAAAAATAAATAAACCCTTGCAAAATTAAGGATCAACAAATATCAGAATATTTGTTTGAAGTTGTGATAAGTTTGTAAAAAAAAAACTAAAATAAATTATGATTATTAATTCAAAATTAATAAAATATTGAGAGATAAAATTAATAAAAAAAAACATTCAAGTGGAAAAAAATGCATAAAAAGAAAAAACAATTGAAGATAATTTTATTTAAAAAAAAAACCTCCTTCACTGTTCTTATGAACAGCGAAGTAGGCGAGGGAACCGAATTTATTTAGTGTAGAAGTTAATTAGAGAACTTTCAAACATATCTTGCCATTGTTTGTATTAAGAACCATCATACTGCCATTGCTCATTATTTAAAGCAATTAATAACAAACCATTTATGTAATTCCTACAAGCATTTAGCTGGCTCGGACTAAACCTTGTTCTTATTTTATCTTTAATATCAAGAAAAAGAAAGAATCCATGTTTTTAATTAATTTGTTATAAGATGGGATATCTTGGTATTACTTTGATGTTAATAAAAAAATAGGTCTCCTCCTTAAATAATCTTAAAAGCATATAATTAATATTGATGGGATTTATTTAATAAATTTATTGTACATTATTCCAAGTTTTGAAATCATTTGATTTTCACAATAAGAACCATTCATTTTGATGTCATAAAGAACATGGTACGTATTTAATTTTAGGGGACGCAGTCGAAACGTTTTCGATCCAAAACTTCAAACGTCTCCCTGTTCATTAATTTAAAATTTATATATGAGATATAGTTGGTGCTTCCTGTGCTATATAATAATATAAATATTTAATTTTTCTAGCAGATAAAACGAAAATTTTAGTTGGGGTAGGTACAAGATATTGCCTCAGAAGTGGAAGTGGAAGACTTAGTCCCAATCAAATGATCTTTCAAGCTAAAATACGGGTCTTCGTAGTAAAAGCTCGCCTGGTGTGCTCATTTGAGGAAGACAGGACCCAAATTCTGTGGGACACTGGAACTTGACTTGAAAGCTTGAAAGATCATTTGATTGGGACTAAGTTTCAATACGAAGACCCGTATTTTAGCTACACAGAGTTTGGCTTGGAAGGCAGTTTTGAGAGTTTATTGCCCGAGAAGAAGGCAAAGCAAACAATGGTCGAAACCACAGTAATTCTATGGTGCTGGAAGAATAATTAACCTTGGTTATTCTCCTCATTTATAATTATAAGAAAATAAAAAGAGAAAGAGAAAAAAAAATTAGATAAAGATATTCTTATATTTTCTAGATCTTGAGTTTAATGTTTTTTTCCATGTGTCTATCTCATTTTCTCAAAGTGGATCCAAGAAAGAAAGTAACTAATAAAACTATACTATATTTCTTATGTATCATAAAAGAAATTTAATATAAAATCACATCATAAATATCTAGAAGTATCACTAATGCCAAATGAAAAATGAGGACAAAGACAACATAGATATTGTTGTCCTGATAGATTGTCTATAATTTCTATAATCATTGATAAATAACACCAATTACTGTACTTCATGCTTTCAGGTGTTTTTTAAATGGTAAGGATTGGGTTTTAAGGAAATTTTGTAATTTTTTTTTAAATGGATACTTTGAAGATATCCTTATTATTATATATAAAAAATTATCTTAATTTAAAAAATTAATTTATTAAGTGAGACGTAAAAAACAATTTTTATATTACTCTTCAACAATTTCCACTGAAAATAAGCATTGAATGTACAAAAGTTTTTGCAAAATAAAAGAAATTTTCTTTTATTTGGGAGGAGGGGAGTTATTAAGTGCTGATTGGAGAATTTAACGACATTTTGTTGTTGATGTTGCAAAAAGGGAAAAAAATAAATAAATCACCGTTGCCTTGTTATATAATTCATCGATAGAACACATTAGTGAAATTACTTGATAGACCATATTGGCTATAGTACTGTCGCACCCGACATCGCGGCGGCCCTAAAAATTAATTCTCAAATATGAAAAAAGAACAGATTATCTGGCATCTGGTTCTTTTAGGGGAAAATGTCTTGTTTAAGGAGTCGCCACCTAGTATTATGGTCACTAGGAATCCTAACTGGTCAACAGAGATTCTATGGTTCGGGACTGGTTACGTAAAAGGGAAGATATTATCACCCCTTAAACGTTCTACCTAAGGCAAACTGCATTGCTGTTTTGGTCTTAAATTGCTAAATTTTTATTGGTTTATGCTATGATAATTTGTTTATAATATTCCTGACTCTGGCGTCAGTGAATATTCAGCTACGGATAATTCCAACTCTGGCGTTGGTAACTATTACGTAGCTATAAAATAAATTTAGATCAATATTTTTTATTCCTGACTCTAACGCTAGTGAATAAACAAATAAACTAAATTCATTTTATTACGCGTTCACATATTTTTATTTCTTATGTAGTTAAAAAAAAAATTAAATCAGTGTTTTTATTCCTTACTCTGGCGTCAGTGAATAAACCAATAAAATAAATTTTATTTTTCATACATGAACATATTTTTTTTTATTTTTTCTTACTAAATAAAATAAAATATAACGAATAAAAATAATATAAATTTAAACCAGTATTTTATTTCCGACTCTGGCGTTGGTGAATAAACCAGTAAATTTACTTTATCTTTATTCATGCATACACATATTTTTTCTATTTTTTCTATTTTTTATTTTTTATTTTTTATTTTTTTATTTTTTTTATTTATGTTTTTATTTTTTTCTTTTTCTTTTTTTTTGGGCTGGGCCCAGCTTAGCCCACATGGGCTGGGCTAAACCCAGCCAGCCCGGCCCGGTCACTGGCCCAAGCCAGTGACCTGGCTGGGCTAAGTCCTGCACGCGTGAAGTAACTTCACGCGTGCTGCACTGTGCGAAGGTAATTAAATTACCTTCGCACAGTGTTTACAAACACAATATGCAGAGAATGAAAGGAGAAAGGAAAGAGCGTACCTGCTTCGGGAGGCGAAGATGCTTGCAGCGCTGATGGATTCTCGCCTATTGCTCCCCTTTATCTTCCTTCTATGTTCGCTTGTCTGCGTGTTCCTTTTGTTTTTTTCAGCGGCTTTTGAAACCGAGAAGATGATGAAGAGGCTGGCCTGCTGGGAATTTGTTTTGATTCTGGGTTTTCGTTGTTTGCAGGGACGAAGGCAATGGCAGAGCCAATACTCGTCTCTGTGTATTGTTGCTCTCTTGTTCTCTCCGTCTCTCTGTGTATTATTTCTTTCTCTGGATTTATGCTCTGTTTTTCCTCTGTTCTTTTCTCTGGTTTCTGGTTTTTCGTCTGGGTTTAGCTTCACTTTTTTTTTTCCTCCTCCTCGCGAGGTCGCCTTTGCTCAGCCTTTATAGAGCCAGCGGCAGCCTCGGTGGTTGTAACGGCTGGCCTCCTAAATGCTCCGTAACCGACGCCTTCAATGAAGAAAACGTCCGCGTTGGCTGCCAACGGACGAAACGTCTCTGCCTTTAATGGCAGAGCCGTTGCAGAGTATAGAGACGGTGAACAGTCGTTGCAAAACGACCCCGTTTCCTGGTTCTAAAGGCTGCGAACTTGGTCCTTGTAATTCTTATAATTTTGCAATCAAACCCCTGGTTAAAATGTAATTGGATCCTTGCATTGCCGCGCCATTTTCAAGCTGGTCCTTGGATTTTAATTTTTGCAATTTGGATCCCAATTAAACCCCGAACTTTGATATTTCTTCAATTAAGTCCCTAATTGGATTAATTAAATTAATTCCAAACTTAATTAAGTCTCAAAACTTATCAATTGTCCAATTAAAACCTTGATTAGATTAATTAAATTAATTTCAAGCTCAATTAAGTCTCAAAACTTATCAATTCTCCAATTAAACCCTTGACTTGGTTAATTAAACAAGTCAAAAATTTAATTAAATCTTTAAACTTCCAATCATGTTGCCCTTAACCCAAATTTTAATTCATTCTTCATTTATTTCATTTTACTTGTTTTTCATCATTATTATTTTTTTATCATCATTTTTTATCCTTTTTCAATAAATAAAATAATAATAATAATTAAAATAAAAATGGTCAAAAATTGGGTTATGACAAGTACAATTGTTTTACTAAATATGTTACCATAATATTTCAATAATGTCACAGTTTAAAAATATAAAATTTCATTAATATTACGGTTGTGAACCACGACATTATTGAAATATCACATTTTTGAATAGCGATATCTTTAAACTGTATTATTTTACTAAAACCTTTTTATCATGTTTTATTTTAGCATTTTATTATATTATGGGTGCTAATTGCCTTGTTTATCCCTCTCATTTTCACCATTTGGTTTTAACTAGTTATGTGACCCGTGCTTCATCGCAGGTCAAATATTTCTATTTTCCTTAAACAATTGTATATGCAGGTTATTTCAATGCATTTTTATAGTTCAAAAAATTTAAGTGCAAATCAAAAAGTTTATGCACACATGTAATCAAATAACTTGAGAACTATGTGCGCTAATAAATAAATAAAAAATCATTAACAACACCTAAAAATAAAACTTGAAAAACTGAAAAACAGATTTAGATCAAGATATTTAATCTCTTAAGACAGAACATTTACCCATTTGAAAACATTTTTTTAAGTGCATTTTTTTTTATTAAAACATTTTTTTATTTAATCAAACAATAATAGAAATAGACAAACATATTAAATTGATTGAATAAAATAAAAAGAAAAAAGAATAATATGCAAGGCTACACATTAGAAATATCATCTGAAAATAAATATTTTTTATTTTAAAAAATATAGTTCATCTATACAAAAGATAAAAAAAATTCAAAAATGTTCAGATAAAAAAAATTCAAAAATGTTCACATAAAAAAAATCTCTTCAAAAATTAAACGCATAACCAAAAAATCATCATCATTTAAAAGAGGCTCTAATCAAAATAAAAAAGAGAAAGGGTAAATGTAAATATAATTAAGTTTTTTTAAAACAATAACAAAGAAGCATCAATTGAAATAGAAAAAATAGGGAAAAGGAGGTTAAGTATTGCTGGGCCTAGCAAGCCAGGCCAGCCCTACCAGCCCATTTTACCAGGGCCCATGCATGGGCCCTTTTTTCTTAATTGCACCTAGGGCGGACGACATGTCATCCGCCCTAATTTGTTTTTATAAAAAAAATAGTCGTTTGTTTTCCCCATATTCCAGCCACTATGGTGGCTGGAAAAACAGAGTTTATGTTTTTTTGACCCAAAAACTTGTTTTTCAACCAGTTTTTGACCCAAAACACCTATAAAACACCTTAAAAATTAACCATGATAAACCTATATATGGCCTCAAAAAACCTAAAAGACCGCCCTAAAAACCAAACTCAACCCGAAACCAAAAATCAACCCGAGCTCAAATCTATTTTTTCATGAACTTTTAAGGTACAAAAATACCTAATATGAACTCTCCTAATCAAATGGAACAATTTGACATAAATATCGTCCATTTTGATAGTCTAAATCAGTGTCAATGACGTGTTTCTCTCTACCACCGGTATCCTGCGATCTCTCTCTCCTCCCTCAACCAAGGACCAAAAAATAACAAAAAAACTTTTGTACCAAAATGGATTGGAAAAATTACAATGGACCAAAATTGTATTATTTGCTGATTTTTTAAGTTGGAGGACCAAAATGCATCTTTTTTAAAAGTTATGACACATCACCCATGTTAGTCATGTTTTACATTTCGGTCTCTTTTCTTTCAATCTTATCATTTCATGAGAATTAACAATTAATTGCTCTTTAATTAGGTCAAAAAAGTTTAAGGATAAAATTTAAAAAAATAATTTGCACAGTTTATTTACAATAAAATATGATAGTATAAACCTTGAAAATCCTACACCATTTAGATTATTGATAATAATGGAGGGTAGGATTGAAATCTTTCTAAGGTTGACGATCTACCTTTCATATTGTTACATCAATCTACATTATTCAGGATAATCCTGTTGTCAACGCCTGTCACTTTAAATATATATGAAAGAAAATAATTTGGTAGGTTTTTAAGGATTTTCTTACTGGTCGCTGAATGACTAGGACGTGTTTTTTTTTTTTGGTCAAATTTTTATTAGGTACTCTCTCTCTATATAGAAATTTATGATGCATAGATGTTTTTTAAATTATGGGTTTGAGCCTTTTTATTATAAGCATCGAATCAAATTAAATTAATTTAAAAAAAATTAATTTGGACCTAAAACTAGTAGAGATTGAATTGTCTAATTTATTTTTCATCGGAATTTGTTATTTCGATGAACCAATAGAGAAATTGTTCTCTTTCTCAGATTTTTCTTAAGCGCTTTCTTTCAATCCTTCCTAATTTTTCTATCGATCCTAGCTAATTAATAAAAATTTTGGCTTCGTCAAGTATCCTCATCAAAAACATGAAATGAACTAGCAATCTACAAGCAAGAAAAGACAGGAAAAACACTAAACAAAATACGACATAAAAATATTAAGACTTAATGTTGCAATGGCATTAATCCAAAACAATCTCCAATACAAGGGATGAAAAATACGCATATCTTAACTAGTTGAAGTGGTAATTACATAAGCAATACCAATCCTATACATGCTCAGATATTGAAGCAAAACGCAAAAACATGTCTGTGTTTTACCTCAACTATCATTGCATCAAGTTAGAAAGCATATAAGGCATATCCTAACTAAAAATTATACATGGATTTTCACTACTAGAATTTTTAGATTTACCGACAAGATTTTTTATTGATATTTCTACTCATAGTTTGGCGGCATGGATTTTCCCGACGGACTCACGGACAAAAATAATTCGTTAGAAAAACTCTCGTCAGTGATTTGTGGTCTGTCGATGAGTCCGTCAATAATAATTTTACCAATGGATTAACCACAAATCTGGATCGAGATCTGGATGGGTAGAAGAATCGTCATCGTATCTCTCCTTCAACCGGGTGTTATATGTATCCTGGAAAAAAAAGTCAGCAAATTCAAAAAAATAATGACTTGAGAAAAAAATGGTTGAAAACCAACATACTACAAAGTGCTGAGCTCAACTATTCACGAGTTGTTGCACCCCTTTTTTGCTGTTATAAATCCACACATGCGTTTCCATAAAAAGCTTCATCGGGCTTGGCTTGCGTCCAAGAACCGTAGCCTTCAAGAGAAAATTATTGTTAGTTAAATATATTTATAAAAAAAACAACAAATAAAAAAATAGATGTAATTGAAAAAGAATCGTACCATCCGCTTAGCATGTGATACAGATGGAACGGACCTGCCGATGTGTGGTAACGGAACTGTGATCATGCTGGTTCCGGTTCTCCGCACTGAAGTGTGATCGTCATAAAAAATGTTCAGAAGTCACGTGCTTAATAAATTCCACCCATACAGCCTCTAAGACGTACGACGGTCTGAAATTCTTCTAAGCTACCACCTCTTTCCAGTCTGGAAGCTCTCTTTCTTTCATATATTTTTTAGCTTTCTTTTGCATCTCGTACCAAAAACCACGCAACCTATATGGTACAAATGAGTTATCTATTAGTAAATGAAAAGTAAAATTGAATAAAAGGATTAAAAGTTTTTATCTTGATTCCAATCTTACCTAGTTGCAGCGTGATTCTCTCAAACCCTCATTCCAATAGCGTTGTCAGCTCACCCATTCAAATTTTTCCTTACAATTAAAATTTGTAAAGATAAATTTCATTAATATTAATAAACTAACTAAATTTACTTAAAAAAATATTTAAGTTAATACTAACCTTAAACCTTTCGAATCATGTATCAATCATAGGTTTCTATTCAGGATATTTGGAAACATGACTCAATTGAAACAATGGAATTTTCATCACCGATGTTATGGTTTTGGCAACCTCAATGTTTGTAAACCTAAAATTGCATTTGTTAATTGAAATTAATTTTAAAAAATTATTAACATGTCGTTGCGAAGAGAAAACAAACTTGCATTGAAAAGTCGTTCTTCCACCAAGCCTGGTACTTCCGGGTAAATGGGTCTTGTTGTCAAAGGACCCCTCTCGATGTGGATGCATCATACTCATCGAGCCTGCGTAGAGCGTGGTCGCCTGTGTCTCAGGTGCTTGCTCTTGGTCGACACCTAATGACTCATGGTTGTGAGAAGCACTGTTAGAAGAACTAGTAGTGATCATGTTTGTACGATGCACTCTTTACTTTCCCTTGAGAATCTACACAAATTAAAGGATTAAGATACCATATATTATTCCTAGTTTTTTAAAAAATTGACAACACTTTCCCTATATGAGAGACTACCAAAATTTTATTCAATTTGTTTCCTTGTCATTAGGTGAAGAGTTCACTCAACTTGTACTCAACCTAGTTTTTGAATTTTTTTTTATTAATACATATATAACCAATTGAAGATAAATTAATCACTACTAAAATTTTAAAATAGGATTATTATGCGATGACCCTATTTAGTAAAATTTTGTGTTGCTTATGCTTGTTATCTTTCTTATGTTGTTTTCATTTGCATTATTAATTGGTATTAGTGCCCACCAATTTTTGGTGGTTAGTTGTTGTGTGCTATTAAATAACCATGGTTAGAAGAGATGACAAAACAAAACATTCTCATGTAGGAGGGGGTGATGAGGTTCCTCATTGGGAAATCGACGTTCAAGAATTGATGATAGAATACATGTAAGGATAGATTGTAGAATTAACTTGTCAGTTGATAAATGTGAGAACCCTAAAAAATCATGTGGAAAGTGATCATGAATTCATTGCTAGATTTGAAATACCATTTCAAATGCAAGAGTAGATGAGGCAACCTTTTGATTAGGATGAGTATCATGAAGATTTTAGTGATCCATTTATGATAAGATAGATATGGATTGATATTTTTTATCAATTTATAAAGTTTATTTTGATGATGATTATGCTAATAATAATACAACTAACAATGATAGTAATGGTTATGATGATGTCATCAATAATATCCTAATTGATAAGTTAGAATTGATTGCAAAGATGACATTAAAGGCACTCGACAATGTTTTTTGTTGATTTGGGATTATTTTGATCTTTTTTATTACAAGCTTACTATCATCATGAAAATAGGTTTGTTTAAAGGTTATATTGATTTAACACATGATAAAGAAGCAAGTTTGAGGTTTGCGATTCATTACTTTAAAAGTAAATAAAAGAGATATAAATTTCTAATTATTGTTTCTTATACAAATTTTAAAATGAAGGGACTCAAGTTGATATTTAAAATTCTTATATACTTCAAGCAAAGAAACAAAAGGGGTTAGAGAGTCTTTAATGAACATCTTTGAGATCAAGACAAGAACAATTTGAATTCGAGCACTAGGTCTCTCCGACTCATAAGGGAAAATTATTTATTTCCTAGTTATTTTTATTTATATTTTGTTTAGGAAAATATTTTTCTTTATGATGATTTTTTTTTGTTTTCTTATTTAGTTTAGAAAACCAAACATTATGCTTGATAATTTTATTTTTTCTACTTTGTTTAGGAATTCCTAGAATAACTCTATTATTTACTAAGAACTTTTTTCTCTTCGGGATAAACCTAGAACTAATATAAATAAAGTTGTTTAACTTATATTTCAAGAGAATACTTAAAAAGAAAATATTCGGTAATAAAATCTTGAATTACAGTTTCATGATGATGATCATATTCAACAGAATTAAGTGTTCCTTGTGTTTGTTATCTTTTTTGTGTTATTTATGGCTGCATCATTTGTTAGTACAACATACTATTTATTTCTATAGAAAAGGTTGAAAATAAAAATGTTAGGTGACAATTAAAATCTTAAATGGAGTTGTCGTCATGCAAACTTTAAAGACAACCATGAAAATTAAACAAATAAAAAAAAATTGGTGTAAATATGTTTTCTTATAGAGGAAAATGCATGACTATTATGAAAAATTTGAAAAATTAAAAGAAAAAAATTAAAATATTTTAAACCTTTAGAGGTACCTTTGTCCCCTTAAAGCACTGAGCCTAGATATTATGGGTCTAGCGAGCTGGTAGACCTACCAACATCGAGCTCAACCAAATACTAAACCCATGCTCTTTTTATCTCCAAAGAATATTAGGCTCAATAATTACTATGATAAGTCAAAGATATTTTACTTTGATTAGTTAGAGTTATTTTATATTTTCCACTGCATATTTATTTTTAGTCTCTCCTTAAAATATCATTGCATTTTTCTATCAAAAAATTACTTACTGAAGCATCGGAAAGTCCTTAAATTCACCAATAGGGACTTTTTATAAGTATCAGAAACCATCCACTTTAACTACGAAGAATGGATCAGATTGTCAGAACAAAAAGGTTAATTGATTATCCAAGATATAAGACTTACCCCAAAGCTACTTGGATTTTTTAGGACTATATCAATGGCGTCATCTGTGGAAAATTGATAAAAAACCATTGTGTGTTCTATCAAGAGCCAGGTTATGGATGTCTTTAATTACCATCAAAGGTAGACTATCAAAGCTCTATCACAATGAGATGTTTTATGGACTTTTCTATAATTGTTGGCACACTTGCATCGTCCGTGCATTAACAATTCTTCATTATGGGTCTAGCAAGCTACTAGACCTATCACTCCAAGCTCAGCCAAGCACTGAGCCCTTGCTCTTTTTAACTTCAAAATATCTTAGGCTCCATAATTATTGTGACAAGTCAGATATTTTACTCTGATAAGTCATAGTTATTTTATCCTAACGAGTTAGAGATTTGTTGCTTATATTTTAGCCCTTTCTCCTTATAAAGAGTCTAATGGGCTATAAATACATTAGGAATCCTTCAAACGTGAGGTGTTGAATTTGGATTTTCCACTGCACATTTATTTTCAATCTCTCTCTAAAATATCATTGTATTTTTCTCTAAAAAAAGGTGCTTACTGAAGCATCTAAGAGTCCTCAAATTCAACAATAGGGATGTTTTGCAGGTATTAGACACCAATCATAGTGGCTAGAAAAAGTGGATCAAATTGCCAGAATTAAAAGGTTAACCGATTATCCAAGACATAAGCTTTGCCCCCAAGCTTCTTAGATTTTTTAGGACTATATTAGTGGCGTCATCTGTGGAAAATTGATATAAAAAAAACATTGTGAGTTCTATTAAGAGTCGAGGTATGGACATCCCTAATCACCAACAAAGGTAAACTATCAAAGCATTATCGCAGCAAGATGTTTTATGGACATTTCTATAATTGTTAGCACACCTGTTTCGTCCATGCATCAACAATTCTTCATTATATTAGAAAATGTTTATAGTAATTTGATCACTCCAAGTTAAAGTAGGATTTCTTTCTACTTGCTTGTGGGCTTAGTAAGGCGAGAAGATGTTGTTCATGAATATGTCAAATCCACAAATGCAGTTGGAGCCTCGAGATTTTGGAAAGCTTTCAATAATACAAGTGAATTATTTGTTCAAACCATATAATTTGAAGGGTCTATTTGACCACCATCTAGAGGATATTTACTGGAGAAACCTTATTATCTTCCCTTTTCGGACTGAGACTATGATCTTAGTAGAAATGTCATAAAATTGATTACACCTCAATAAGGGGATAGAAATGTACTATGGTCACTAACTAAGAATGTAAGTTTCTTATATATGAATTAAATTGTTCAAAGTGACGGTGCTTTTTATTCTTCAAGTGTTCCCTAGGGCATAAGCCCCTCAACTTTCCAAAGATAGGATGGACTCATTCTCCATAATGTGATTGCATAAATTACTTTGGAAGGAGTCAACATCTACTTAGTGCTGCATCAGGATTTACTTTGGAAGGGATTAACATGGTCTCCCTAGTGCAATCACACATCTCTCCAAGGATAGGATGAACACTGCCTCAACAACGGGGATGGATACGGTCTTCCCATGACACATGCGCCTCAACCTTCTAATGATGGAATGGATTCACTCTTTTTAGTGCAATCGCACAAATTACTTTGGAAGGAATTAATGTCTTCCTAGTGTTATAACACAATTTTCCTTGGAAAGGATTAACATGGTCTTCCTAGTGTAATCACAAATTTCTTCAAGGATGAGATGAACATTGCCTTAACAACGAGAATGGATATGGTCTCTCCACGATATAAGTCCTTTAACCTTCCAGTGATGGGATGAATTCACTCTTTCTAATGCGATTGCACGAATTACTTTGGAAGGAATCAATGCCTCCTTAGTGCTACAACACAAATTACTTTGGAAAGGATTCACATGGTTTCCCTAGTGCAATCACACATCTCTCAAAGAATGAGATGGAAGCCGCCACAACGGTAAGAATGAACTTTGTTCACCCGATACATTTACTCTCTCCAAAGACAAGACAAACTAGGTTTCTTCACAATCCACTACTGATACATCCGGACTGATAAGAGGACACCTACGAGAGAGACCTCTTCTAAGTTTCAGGAAAGAGGCAGAACCCTTTTAAACCCTGTTAAGGTTGGACAATCCAAAGCTTAAAAATGAGAAATATTCAACTAAGTATGAGCATTAGACTAAAAAATTAATTAAATATAGGCATTAGACTAAAAAATATTCAAATAAGTGTGAACATTGGACCCATATAAAATCTCTACACAAGGGCTCTATATCCATGCAAACTAACATTGAGATAATTGAACTCTATAAAAGAGAATTTATATTAAAAGAGAACTCATCCCCACAAGACCGAGGAAAAAAAAGATATACACACAAAAAAGGGCTTAATAATATAGCCCAGGTTCCTCAACTAGGTACTCGCCACACTGGGCAATAACAGCCCTGACTAGGAACACCTCTGCAAAGTCAAGAACCGGGACATGATGGAAGGTTGCACTAAAATCCATTTGTACTCCCCTCAAGAGATTGAAGAAATATAGGTTGGATATGACAAGAAATATCTTGTCTCCCACCGTCTTAGTCAAAGCTACCGACCTTCTAAAACACTCTTGGAGGTCTCTAGGTGAGTCTCT
>Ga0307507_10008266_pt1 | contig 14508 bp, 8 predicted proteins | sample 7_EM_MG_FD_207223 | JGI IMG/M metagenome (GOLD analysis project Ga0307507, IMG submission 207223) | Populus trichocarpa ectomycorrhiza microbial communities from riparian zone in the Pacific Northwest, United States - 7_EM | ecosystem: Host-associated > Plants > Roots > Unclassified | place... | reverse complement strand
CTCCCAGCGCCGCCCCGAAGTCCCGCCATTTGCCCGCGCGCCAGCACAGCAGGAACAACGGGCCGAGCAGGAAGACGGGATACAGCTTGGCGGCCGTTGCAAGCCCCAACAGGACGCCGAAAGCGAGGGAACGGCCCCTCGACCACATCAGCATCGCCGAGGCCGTGAGAGCGACCGCCAGCAGGTCCCAGTTGATGGTGGCGGTCAGCGCGAAGGCGGGTGCCAGGGCGACCAGCAGTCCGTCCCAGGGGCGGCGGGCGTGCGTGCGGCTGACGCATACGACGATGACGGCCGCACACACCATCAGCATCCCGGCGTTGACCATCCAGTACCACTGTTCCTGGTGCTGGATGCTGCCGCTGCCCGGCGTGAGCCAGGCGGCCACCTCCATGAACACACCGGTCAGCACCGGGTATTCGAGGTACTGCATGTCGCCGGGGAGCTTGTCGAAGTACGGGACGAGCCCGTCGGCAAAACCGCGACCCTGGTAGAGGTGCGGGATGTCCGAGTAGCACGCGTGCGTGTACTGCGAGCTGGCGCCGAAGAACCACCCGCTGTTGTAGCAGGGCGCCTTCTGGACCAGGCCGAGGGCGAAGATGCCAATCGCCACCAGCGCGACGACCCGTACGGGAGTCCACCAGGACGTCCCGAGGAGGGCGCGCCGGCCGACAGGGCCACCGATCAGTTCACTTCCGGCGGCGGCGACCTGGTCATCCTTGGTCGGCCGTACCGGATCCGGCTCGTGCACGCTCGTGGGCGTCAGTTCTGCACTGGGCATGGGGCACATCCTGCCGTACACACCTAGGAATACGCCGGGGGCCGCCGCACCTCGTGGATGCGGCGGCCCCCGTTTCACGTGAAACATCCCGTGAAGGGTGTTTCACGTGAAACACCCTTCACGGACGATATGGCGGCTAACCGGTTGCGCCTCCGAAGATGCCGCCATTGGCGTTGCCTCTAGTGGTGCCGCTGGTGTCCGTAGCAGTGGCCGAGGCCGTTGGCGAGGACGTCGTACCTCCATCGGTGCCACCGTTGTCGCTGCACTGCCAGCTGAACTGGCAGGACTCGGTCGCCGAAGGTGTCGCGCTAGGCGTCTCGCTGGGCGTTGCGCTCGGGGTCTCACTGGGTGTCTCACTCGGCGTCACTATGACCGACGGAGTCGGAGACGGAGCTCCGTCTTCGTTCGACACCTTGTCGATCTTGGTCGCGTCCGGGAAGCCCAGGTCGGACTTGCCCTTCAGCGCGGACTCCATGTACTCGGTCCAGATCGACGTCGGAATGTCACCACCGTGGATGGAGGCGACCCCCGCCGTACCGTTCATGGAGAGCAGCTCGGCGTCCTTGGGGTTCTCCCTGAACATCGCGATCGACGTCGAGAGCTGCTGGGTGTAACCGACGAACCAGGCCGACTTGTTGCTGTCGGTGGTACCGGTCTTGCCGGCCGCCGTACGACCCAGAGCCTTCGCGTTCTCGGCCGTACCGTTCTGGATGACGTTCTCCAGGGTGTCCGTGACGTTGTTCGCCACGTTCTCCGGGATCGCCTCCTTCACCGTCGGCTTGGTGAAGCCGGACACAGGCTGGCCGTCGTGCTTGACCGAGGTCACCGAATACGGGTCCGCCTGCTTGCCCGAGGCAGCGAACGTCGCGTACGCGTCAGCCATCCGGATCGCGCTGGGGGTCGAGGTGCCGATGGCGAAGGACGGGTTCAGCGTGGCGAAACTGTCGTCCAGTATCCCGGACGCCTTTGCCACGTCCCGCACCTTCGAGTTCCCCACGTCCATGCCCAACTGCACGAACGGCGTGTTGATGGACTGCTCCATCGCCTTGCGCAGCGTGATGTAGCCCCAGGCGTGGGCACTCTCGTTGTTCTGGTAGAAGATCGAGTTGTCCTTGTTCAGGACGTACGATCCGTCCTGGTTTCTGACCTTCAGATGGTCGTTGCCGTTGTACTTGCTGAGCGGCGAGATACCAACGCCGTCGGTCTTGTACGTGCCGTACTCCATGGCCGCGGCGAGCACGAACGGCTTCCAGGTCGAACCCACGGGGACACCCGAGGTATCGGCGTTGTTCGTGAAGTGGCCGTTCTCGTAGCCGTCGCCGCCGTAGAGCGCGACGATCGCTCCGTCCTTGGGCACCACCGACGCCGCGCCAAACTGGACGTACTTGTCCAGGCTGCGCTTCTTCGGGTCGATGCGGTCCTTCTGGACCTTCTTCACGGCCGCGCTCAGTTCGTTGACCTTGTCCTTCTGGAAGGTCGTGTAGATCTGGTAGCCGCCCTGGTCGAACTCGGTCTGCGAGATGTTCGAGTGGTTCAGGACGTACTTCTTGGCCGTGTCCACCAGGTAGCTGATCTGGCCGGTCATGCCCTTGGTCGCCTTCAGGCCCTGGGGCGTGGGGTACTTCTTGATGGCTTCCTGGTACTCGGCGTCCGTGATGTGTTTGTCGTTGTGCATCTGCTCGAGGATCCAGCTCCAGCGGGCCTCGGAGCGCTTGAGGTTGGCAGCGGCAGTCGCTGCGGGGTCGATATTCGTGGCGCCGATCGGGTCGTAGTAGGTCGGACCCTTCAGCAGTGCTGCGAGGAAGGCGCACTGCGACGGCTTGAGATCCACCGCGTCCACGCCGTAGTAGGTCTGCGCGGCGGCCTGTATGCCGTAGGCGCCACGGCCGTAGTACGAGGTGTTCAGGTAGCCCTGCAGCACCTGCTGCTTGCTGAGTGACGTCCCCACCTTGATGGAGATGAACATCTCCTTGAACTTACGGGTGACCGTCTGTTCCTGGTTCAGGTAGGTGTTCTTGACGAACTGCTGGGTGATCGTCGAACCACCCTGCGTCTGACCGCCCTTGGCCATGTTGGCCAGGGCTCGGGCGATGCCCATGGGGTCGACGCCCGAGTCCGTGTAGAAGCTCTTGTTCTCGGCCGAGATCACCGACCACTGCATGGCCTTGGGGATCTGGTCGATGGTGATGTTCTGGCGGTTCGCCCCGGTGCCCGTGGCGACCATCTGAGTATTGTCGGCCCAGTAGTAGACGTTGTTCTGCGACTTGGCCGCGGTGTTCTCGCTGGGGATGCCGACCATCGCGTAGCCGACACCGACCGCCGCCACGAGGCTGCCGAAGAAGAACAGGCAGAGGCCGGAGACAAGCCTCCAGGAGGGCATCCAGCGGCGCCATCCGTACTTGTCGAAGCGCGGATAGTCGATGAACCGCTTCTTGCCGGGGGCGGGAGCGCGTCCTCTGCCCCGACCGGGTCCGTTGGGACCGCCCGGACCACGGCCGGCCGGCTCGGCTCCTCTGCGACGGCCGCCGCCTCTCTGGGCGGCCCGACGGGCTTCGGCACGACTGCCGTACTGACGCTGCTCATCACCCCCCGGCTCGGCGGGGTTCGACCCATAGAAATCGGAGGGAGACCCGGTGGTGGCGCCTCGCGGTGCCGCGCGGCGGCCGGAGGTCGGTCCGGACTGGCCGCGTCGGTCCGCGGCACGTCCGCCTCCCTGCGGCTGCGGCGGTTTGCGACGGTGCTCGCTCATCGAACGATTACTCCTCGGGCAGGCGCATCCGTGCGCGCCTGGAAACGGCGGCTGGTTTCCGGTCCCCCCGAAGTACGGATGTGGTCGGTTCTGCATTCATCCGTACTGCACCGGGGACGACGACGCCCCCACGCGTCACTTGGTTCCCGGTGGTGTGCATGCCGCACAGACTACGCACCGTCAAAACCTGCTTAGCCCCGAAGTTCACCCCAAATCAGGCAACTTGCTTCCAACGAATCAGTGATGTGACGCCGCTCACCATCTCCCCACTTGTCGCATCCGGAACGCCGTTCTATCGTCTGGATGTATCGAGTCGATACATCAGCTCGGCATAAAGACCGTCACGGCCGGACCACGGACAGGAAGGAGGCGACGATGAGCCGACGCTCCGGCATCCTTGAGTTCGCCATCCTCGGCCTGCTCCGCGAATCCCCGATGCACGGCTATGAGCTGCGCAAACGACTCAATACGTCACTGGGTGTGTTCCGTGCCTTCAGCTACGGGACGCTCTACCCCTGCCTCAAGACGCTGGTCGCCAACGGCTGGTTGATCGAGGAAACGGGGAACACCCCCGAGGACGCCCTCACCGCCACCCTCGCCGGACGTCGCGCCAAGATCGTCTACCGCTTGACGGCAGAAGGTAAGGAGCACTTCGAGGAACTGCTCTCGCAGACGGGGCCCGACGCGTACGAGGACGAACACTTCGCCGCTCGTTTCGCCTTCTTCGGGCAGACGTCACGCGACGTACGCATGCGCGTACTGGAGGGTCGCCGCAGCCGGCTGGAGGAGCGTCTGGAGAAGATGCGTTCCTCCCTGGCGCGGACCCGGGAGCGCCTCGACGACTACACGCTTGAGCTGCAGCGCCACGGAATGGAGTCCGTGGAGCGCGAAGTGCGCTGGCTGAACGAGCTCATCGAGAGCGAGCGAGCCGGACGGGACCTGAAGGGTCCTGCCTCCGGAGGCTCCGCTCAGCAGGACAGCACATCTGGGGAGTCGGGCGGCCTGCCCCGGCTCGGGGGCGCCACCCCCGGGCCGGATCCGTCCGACGAAACCACCACATGAGGTCCAGTCAGGGCCTCACCTCGCACACACAGGGAGCAACCGGAATGGGTTCGGTTCGCGTAGCCATCGTCGGCGTGGGCAACTGCGCCGCCTCACTGGTACAGGGCGTCGAGTACTACAAGGACGCCGATCCGGCGGCCAAGGTGCCCGGTCTGATGCACGTCCAGTTCGGCGACTACCACGTCGGTGACGTCGAGTTCGTCGCCGCGTTCGACGTCGACGCGAAGAAGGTCGGCCTCGACCTCTCCGACGCCATCGGTGCCAGTGAGAACAACACCATCAAGATCTGCGACGTCCCGAACAAGGGCGTCACGGTCCAGCGCGGTCACACCCTCGACGGCCTGGGCAAGTACTACCGGATGACGATCGAGGAGTCCGACGAGACCCCGGTCGACGTGGTCCAGATCCTCAAGGACAAGCAGGTCGACGTCCTGATCTGCTACCTGCCCGTCGGTTCCGAGGACGCGGCGAAGTTCTACGCCCAGTGCGCCATCGACGCCAAGGTCGCCTTCGTCAACGCCCTCCCGGTCTTCATCGCCGGCACCAAGGAGTGGGCGGACAAGTTCACCGAGGCCGGCGTCCCGATCGTCGGCGACGACATCAAGTCGCAGGTCGGCGCCACCATCACGCACCGTGTGATGGCGAAGCTGTTCGAGGACCGCGGTGTCCGTCTTGAGCGCACCATGCAGCTCAACGTCGGCGGCAACATGGACTTCAAGAACATGCTGGAGCGCGACCGCCTGGAGTCCAAGAAGATCTCGAAGACGCAGGCCGTCACCTCCCAGATCCCGGACCGCGACCTGGGCGAGAAGAACGTCCACATCGGCCCGTCGGACTACGTCCAGTGGCTCGACGACCGCAAGTGGGCCTACGTCCGCCTCGAAGGCCGTGCCTTCGGTGACGTCCCGCTGAACCTGGAGTACAAGCTGGAGGTCTGGGACTCCCCGAACTCCGCGGGTGTCATCATCGACGCCCTGCGTGCCGCGAAGATCGCCAAGGACCGCGGCATCGGCGGCCCGATCCTCTCCGCGTCGAGCTACTTCATGAAGTCCCCGCCGGTCCAGTACTTCGACGACGAGGCCTACGCCAACGTCGAGAAGTTCATCAAGGGCGAGGTCGAGCGCTAGGGCCCGCCACCGGTTCGGTCGTCGAGGGTCCCTGGGCATTCCGCCCGGGGACCCTCCTCGTATGTGAGGCTGTGCCCATGGCCGTCGTCCGTGACCTGCGCATCCTCCTGCGCTTCCAGGGCTTCCGGCGCCTGCTCGCCGTACGGCTCCTCTCCCAGGGCGCGGACGGCGTCTACCAGGTCGCACTCGCCGCCTACGTCGTCTTCTCCCCGGAGAAACAGACCTCGGCCGCCGCGATCGCCTCCGCGATGGCGGTCCTGCTCCTCCCGTACTCCCTCATCGGCCCCTTCGCCGGCGTCCTCCTGGACCGCTGGCGCCGCCGCCAGGTCTTCCTGTACGGCAACCTGCTGCGCGCCCTGCTGGCCGCGCTGACGGCCGTCCTGATGCTGAGCCACGTCCCGGACTGGCTCTTCTACGTCTCCGCCCTGTGCGTCACCGCCGTCAACCGCTTCGTCCTCGCCGGCCTGTCCGCCGCGCTCCCGCGCGTGGTCGACGACGAACGGCTCGTCGTCGCCAACTCCCTTTCCCCGACGGCCGGAACGCTGGCGGCGACCGCCGGCGGCGGCCTCGCCTTCGTCGTACGGCTGCTGGTCGCGGACACCGACGCCGCGGTGGTGCTGCTGGGATCCGCCCTGTATCTGTGCGCGGCCCTCACGTCGTTGCGCATCGCCCCCGAACTCCTCGGCCCCGACCGCGCGTTGACACAGTCCCGGTTGGCAACGGCTCTCGCGGGCACCGCCCGGGACCTGACGGCAGCCGTGCGGCATCTCACCGCGCCACAACGTCGGGAGGCGGTCTGGGCTCTCCTCGCGATGACGCTGATGCGCTTCTGCTACGGCGCCCTGACGGTCCTGCTGCTGATGCTCTGCCGGTACGCCCTGTCGTCGACCCCGGACGACGGACTGCGCCTGCTGGGGCTGGCGTTGGGGGTGTCCGGCGCCGGCTTCTTCGTGGCGGCCGTGGTGACGCCCTGGGCCGCGGGACGGCTCGGCCCGGGTCGCTGGATCGCGGTGTGTGCCGCAGGCGCCGCGGTCCTGGTGCCCGCTCTCGGCCTCCCGTTCGCCACCGCCCCGATGCTGGCCGCGGCCTTCGTCCTGGGCCTGACCACACAGGGCGCGAAGATCGCCACGGACACGATCGTGCAGTTCTCGGTCGACGACGGCTTCCGCGGCCGGATCTTCTCCGTCTACGACGTCCTGTTCAATGTCGCTTTTGTCGGCGCGGCAGCGATGGCCGCGCTGATGCTTCCCCCTGACGGCCGCTCAGTGGTCCTGGTGATCACGGTGGCCGCTGTCTACGGAGCGGTTGCTGGAGCTATGGCCCAATTTGAGCGTCGGAAAGTGTCACATCAATGACACGGAGCCGCTCTGGGCCACAGCAGTGTCAGTAGGGGCCGGTAGCTTACGTCCGTCTTATTTCGCGCCATGCCACGTCATCCCGTGTCATGCAGCCACCGTTCCAGGGGGACCCAAGTGACTACACCGCCGCCTCAGAGCCCGAACCCATACGCACAGGGCCAGCAGCCCTACGGCCAGCCTCAGACGCAAGCGCCGTACCCGCCCCAGGCTCAGGCCCCGTATCCGCCTCAGGCTCAGGCCCTGTATCCGCCTCAGGCTCAGGCGCCGTATCCGCCTCAGGGTGGCTACCCGCAGCAGCCCGGCCAGCCCGGTTTCCCGCCTCAGGGTGCGGCGCCGTACGCTCCGGTCCCGCCACAGCCGAAGCGTAAGTTCAGCCCCAAGATGATCCGGTTCGCCGTCATCGCCGTGATCGCTGTCGGCGCGGCCATCTTCAGCTACATATCCGGGCAGCACGACCCCGAGACGGCCAAGGTCGGCGACTGCATGCACCGTGGCAGCACAAGCGACACCAATCCGGATCTCAAGGTCGTGAAGTGCAGCGACTCGAAGGCCCAGTTCGTCGTGCTGGCCAAGATCAGTGGCAACTACTCCCGGACCGAGGCCGACGCCAAGTGCTCGACGGCCGCGAAGGACTTCCAGTACTCGTACACCCAGACCGGTAAGGGCGACTTCCTGCTCTGTCTGAAGGACTACTCGAAGTAGGCAGATACGGCGAGGGGCGGTGTTTCACGTGAAACACCGCCCCTGTGCTGTCCGGGGTCATGTTTCACGTGAAACATGACCCCGTTTCGCGGCCTCAGCCTTCCGAGGCCCACCACTCCTTGAGCGCGGCCACGGCCGCGTCATGGTCCATCGGGCCGTTCTCCAGCCGCAGTTCCAGCAGGAACTTGTAGGCGCGGCCGATGACCGGCCCCGGCGTGACACCCAGAATCTCCATGATCTGGTTGCCGTCGAGGTCGGGCCGGATGGAGTCCAGCTCCTCCCGCTCCTGCAGTTGAGTGATGCGCTCTTCCAGACCGTCGTACGCCCGGGACAGAGCGGCAGCCCTGCGCTTGTTCCGTGTGGTGCAGTCCGAACGGGTCAGCTTGTGGAGGCGGTCGAGGAGCGGACCGGCGTCACGGACGTAGCGGCGGACGGCCGAGTCGGTCCACTCGCCGGTGCCGTAGCCGTGGAAACGCAGGTGGAGTTCGACGAGACGTGAGACGTCCTTCACCAGGTCGTTGGAGTACTTGAGCGCCAGCATGCGCTTCTTGGTCATCTTCGCGCCGACCACCTCGTGGTGGTGGAACGAGACCCGGCCGTCATTCTCGAAACGTCGGGTGCGTGGCTTGCCGATGTCGTGCAGAAGGGCGGCCAGTCGGAGGACGAGGTCGGGCCCGTTCTCCTCCAGTTCGATCGCCTGCTCCAGAACGATCAGCGTGTGCTCGTAGACGTCCTTGTGCCGGTGGTGCTCGTCGCTCTCCAGACGCAGGGCGGGAAGCTCGGGCAGGACGTGGTCGGCGAGTCCGGTGTCGACCAGCAGGGTCAGTCCCTTGCGGGGGTTCGCGGAGAGGATCAGCTTGTTCAGCTCGTCCCGTACCCGCTCGGCCGAGACGATCTCGATCCGTCCGGACATCTCCTTCATCGCCGTGACGACCTCGGGAGCGACCTCGAAGTCGAGCTGTGCGGCGAAGCGTGCCGCTCGCATCATCCGCAGGGGATCGTCCGAGAAGGACGCTTCAGGAGTGCCCGGGGTACGCAGCACCCGGGCCGCGAGGTCGTCGAGGCCTCCGTGCGGATCGATGAACTCCTTCTCCGGGAGCGCGACAGCCATCGCGTTCACCGTGAAGTCACGCCGGACGAGGTCCTCCTCGATGGAGTTGCCGTACGACACCTCGGGTTTGCGCGAGGTCCGGTCATACGCCTCCGAACGGTAGGTGGTCACCTCGATCTGAAAACGTCGGTCCACATCTCCGACGCGGGCGTCCTTCTGCACCCCCACCGTGCCGAAGGCGATTCCGACCTCCCACACGGCGTCCGCCCACGGCCGGACGATCTTCAGTACGTCCTCGGGCCGCGCGTCCGTCGTGAAGTCCAGGTCGTTGCCGAGCCGGCCGAGCAGCGCGTCCCGGACCGAGCCGCCGACCAGGGCGAGAGAGAACCCGGCCTCCTGGAAACGGCGGGCGAGGTCGTCGGCGACGGGAGCCACCCGCAGCAGCTCGCTCACCGCGCGGTGCTGCACCTGGCTCAGGGCACTGAGGTTGTCTTCGTTGGCGTTCGGCACAACAGAAAAGGGTACGTGGCCCGGGCGACCGCGGGCGCCTCCATTAAACGTGCACGGACACATCCTCCGATACCCGCACAAGCTCTTCTCTTGCGACGTATCCGAGTGCTCCCCTTTATACGGGCACATACAGGGTGGTCCGGCATGGTTCTCCGATCTTGTGGAGCAGTCCGCGGCACTTCCCCTCAGCGCGCATCGTTACCATGCGTGGACGCACATTGCGACGACCACTGACAATGACGAGGGACGGGCGAGCGCGTGGCCGAGGCGGCAGACTTCCAGGGGATGACTCCCTCACCTGCCCGCCGGTGGCTGCGGCGCACCGGCGCACTGCTCGCCGGGGTGCCTCTGCTGGCCGGCCTCCTCCAGATGTCCGCCGCCGCGCCCGCCGGTGCGGCCGAGCAGACGTCCGCGCAGGCCGCCTCCGGCTCGCAGACGGTGTCCGTCTCCGTGGACACCCTCAGCCCCAGCATCCCCACGGACGGGGACACGCTGACCATCTCCGGGACGGTGACCAACAACGGCAAGCAGACGGTCACCGACGCCCATGTGGGCCTGCTCCTCGGACAGCCGCTGAGCACCCGCTCTGCGATCGACAGCGTCGCCAAGCGCACCGACTACGTCCAGGGCGTCGACGGCTCGGAGGTCGGCGACAAGTACACCGAGAAGTTCTCCAAGCTCACTCCGGGCGTCGCCGAGCCCTTCACCCTCTCCGTGCCGGTCGACAAGCTGGACCTCGGTGACGACGGCGTCTACCCGCTCGGTGTCTCTCTCTCCGGCGAGACCTCCGCGCAGCCGTGGGAGCAGGTGCTGGGCATCCAGCGGACGTTCCTGCCGTGGCAGCCCGACGAGGCCGACACGAAGACGAAGGCGACGTATCTGTGGCCGCTCGTCTCCGACGTCCACATGACGGCACAGACGGGTTCCAACGAACAGCAGACGCCGGTCTTCCTCAACGACGACCTCGCCAAGGAGATCTCCCCCGGCGGGCGCCTCGACCAGATGCTGTCGCTGGGCAGGGATCTCGACGTCACATGGGTGATCGACCCGGATCTGCTGGCCTCTGTCGACGCGATGACCCGCAGCTACAAGATCCAGGGTGACGGCGACACCACCACGACCGGCACCCACCAGGCGGTCGCCAAGGCGTGGCTGGCCGAGCTGCAGACGGCGGTGGCGGACAAGGAGGTCGTCGCCCTCCCCTTCGCCGACCCGGACCTCGCATCCCTCGCCCACAACGGCACCAGCGTCACCGGCTCGCTGAGCCGCCTCAAGGACGCCACGGACGTCGCCGCCAGCACCGTGGAGACGGTGCTTCACGTGACACCGACCACCGACTTCGCGTGGCCGGTGAACGGTGCTGTGGACCCGTCGATCATCAAGGTCGCCACCTCGGCCGGCGCCGACAAGGTGATCGCCCGCAGCGACAGCCTCCAGGAGACCGGCGGCCTGCCGTACACGCCCTCCGCCGCCCGCCCCATCGGTGGCGGTACGACGGCGGTGGTCGCGGACTCACGGCTCTCGACGGCGTTCGAGGGGGATCTGACGAAGGCCGGGGCGGCCACGCTCGCCGAGCAGCAGTTCCTCGCGCAGAGTCTGGCGCTCGACCTGCAGACCGACAAGCAACGCAGCATCGTCGTCGCCCCGCAGCGCATGCCGACCGGGAGCCAGGCCCAGGCGATGGCGGAGGCGCTGACGTCCCTTCAGGGCAGCACCTGGACCGAGTCGCAGGAACTCACCACGGCGGCCAAGGCCAAGCCGGACCCGGGCGCCACCACGAAGGTCCCGTCGTCCTCCAGGTACCCCTCCTCGCTGCGCAAGCAGGAGCTGCCGAGGTCGGCCTTCGAGGAGATCGCGACCACCCAGGACAAGCTCGACAACTTCCGGGTGATCCTCACCGACGAGTCCCGTGTGGTGACCCCCTTCGGGCGGGCCATGAACCGCGGGATGTCCACGTCGTGGCGCGGACGGGCGGGTGAGGCGGAGAACTTCCGCCAGGGCGTGCTGGGTTATCTCGAAGACCTCACGGACCAGGTCAAGCTGATCGACAAGTCCGAGACGAAGCTCTCGGGCCGTAGCGCCACGATCCCTGTGACCGTGCAGAACAACCTGGTGCAGGGCGTCGACCACTTGGTCCTGCGCCTCACCTCGACGAGCCCCACGCGCCTCAAGATCGGCGGCGAGGCCTACACGGAGCAGCGGGTCACGGTCAACGGCGGCCACAGCCAGTCCGTGAAGTTCACCACGTCGGCCAACGCCAACGGCAAGGTGCAGGTGGTCGCCCAGCTGTACACGGAGGACGGCCAGCAGTACGGGCAGGCCGTCAAGTTCGACGTGAAGGTCACCGAGGTCACCGCCACGGTGATGCTGGTCATCGGCGGCGGCGTCCTGCTGCTCGTCCTCGCCGGCTTCCGGATGTATACGCACCGCAAGCGCGCCGCCGCCCGCCAGGCCGAGGAGAAGGGTCCCGACGGACCCGACGACGAGGCGGACGAAGCAGTTGACGGCCCGGAGAACCCCGAGGGCCCCCAAGACCGTCTCAAGGAGGAGTCCGGCACTCCGTCCCGGGCCGACGACCCGGAGCACCCGAGTGACCCGACACCGGACACCGCACCGGAAAGCGCCGACCCGTCCGGCACGGGTGAGAGAGTGGACCGTTGAGCGATGTCGTGGCCGGTGGGCCCGGGGACGATGAGGTGGGGTAACCATGAACGCGCCGTACGACGGTGACCGCGGTCAGGGCGCGGGCAACTCGGGCCACCCCGAGGGTCCGCCGCCCGAACACGGCCAGGTGCCGCCGCAGCCTCCCGCGGACATGTACCTCCAGGACGCCTACGACCAGGACCCCTACCGGGCGCAGGACCTCTCCGCCCAGGACCCGGTCGCCGAGGCCCTCTACGACCGCGCCGCACACCCTCCGCCGCCTCCGGGCACGTACCAGCCGCAGCCCCCGCTCTACGCGCAGCCGCCCCAGTCGCCGTACGCCCCCGACCCCCGTGTGTGGGCGCAGACCCCGGCGCCGGAGCCGGAGGGCCCGACCCAGTACCTGCCGTACGGCGACGACGCCCGGACGACCCAGTTCGTGGGCGTGGACGACCTGGTGACAGGGGCCGGCGAGGAGCACCACGAGCCGGACGCCTTCGCTCACCTCTTCCGCGACCAGGGCCAGGGCGGCGGACGCCCGCCGATGGAGTACCCGGCAGTACCCGGCCCGTCCCCGGCACCGCCCTCGGGCCAGGCACCCACCGCGCCCTCCCCGGCACCGATGTCCGACGCCACGATGCAGCTCACTCCTACGGCGCCAGCGCCCACGGCCGCTCCCCAGAAGGGCGGGAAGGCCACCGGCCTGCTGAAGTCGAGTGCCGTGATGGCGGCGGGCACGATGGTCTCCCGGCTGACCGGCTTCGTCCGCTCCGCGCTGATCGTCGCGGCGCTGGGTGTCGGCATGCTCGGCGACACCTTCCAGGTCGCCTACCAGTTGCCGACGATGATCTACATCCTGACCGTGGGCGGTGGCCTCAACTCCGTCTTCGTGCCGCAGCTCGTGCGCGCCATGAAGGAGGACGACGACGGCGGTGAGGCGTTCGCCAACCGGCTGCTGACCCTCGTCATGGTGGCGTTGGGCGCTCTCACCGCGCTCGCGGTCTTCGCGGCACCCCTCCTGATCCGTCTGCTGTCCGACTCGGTGGCCAACGACCCAGCGGCCAACGAGGTGGGTGTCACCTTCGTCCGCTACTTCCTGCCCTCGATCTTCTTCATGGGCGTCCACGTCGTGATGGGCCAGATCCTGAACGCGCGCGGCAAGTTCGGCGCCATGATGTGGACCCCGGTCCTCAACAACATCGTCATCATCGTGACGCTCGGCATGTTCATCTGGGTGTACGGCACCTCCGCGAACTCCGGCATGAAGGTCACGAACATCCCGCCGGAGGGCCAGCGGCTGCTCGGCATCGGTGTGCTGCTCGGCCTGGTCGTCCAATCGCTCGCGATGATCCCGTATCTGCGGGAGACCGGGTTCCGGCTGCGGTTGCGCTTCGACTGGCGGGGACACGGTCTCGGCAAGGCCGCGACACTCGCCAAGTGGACCGTCCTCTTCGTCCTCGCCAACCAGGCCGGCGCGATCGTCGTGTCTCAGCTGTCCACCGCTGCGGGCAAGTCCTCACCCGTCGACGGCACCGGCTTCGCCGCCTACGCCAACGCACAGCTCATCTGGGGCCTGCCACAGGCGATCATCACCGTCTCCCTGATGGCCGCGCTGCTGCCGCGCATCTCGCGCTCGGCGGCGGAGGGCGACGGAGGTGCTGTCCGCGACGACATCTCCCAGGGGCTGCGCACGACCGCTGTGGCGATCGTGCCGATCGCCTTCGGCCTCCTCTCGCTCGGCATTCCGATGTGCACCCTGATCTTCGGCTCCTCGGGGACCAGCGAGGCCACCAACATGGGCTTCATGCTGATGGCCTTCGCCCTCGGCCTGATCCCGTACTCGGTGCAGTACGTCGTCCTGCGCGCCTTCTACGCGTACGAGGACACCCGAACTCCCTTCTACAACACGGTCATCGTGGCCGCCGTCAACGCCGGCGCCTCACTGGCCTGCTACTTCGTCCTCCCGGCCCGCTGGGCCGTGGTGGGCATGGCGGCCTCGTACGGCCTCGCGTACGCGACCGGTGTCGGTGTCGCCTGGAACCGGCTGCGCAAGCGGCTGAACGGCGACCTGGACGGCGCTCGCGTGCTGCGGACGTACGCTCGACTCAGCATCGCCTCCGTGCCGGCCGCACTGCTCAGTGGTGCGGCTTGCTACGGGATCGGTCATACGCTCGGCCAGGGGGTCGTCGGCTCGTTCGCCGCCCTCCTGGTGGGTGGTGCCGTACTGCTCGGAATCTTCTACGTCGCCGCCCGCCGCATGCGCATCGAGGAGCTCAACTCCCTCGTCGGCATGGTGCGCGGGCGCTTGGGGCGCTGAGGCAGGGGCACACGCACAACCATCGTCCGCCGCTGTGTGTCGTGCATAGCGGCAGACTGTGGGCACAATTGGTTTCGGCGTCGGACAGCGTGCAACGGATGGGGAGGCAGGAGCGACGGTGGCGGAACGGAGCACGGCTGCCGTCGACGTGGCAGACAACAGCGGCGACGAGCCGCTGACCGCCAAGGCGGACCAGTCCACGGCCGACGGG
>Ga0307507_10008265_pt1 | contig 14508 bp, 12 predicted proteins | sample 7_EM_MG_FD_207223 | JGI IMG/M metagenome (GOLD analysis project Ga0307507, IMG submission 207223) | Populus trichocarpa ectomycorrhiza microbial communities from riparian zone in the Pacific Northwest, United States - 7_EM | ecosystem: Host-associated > Plants > Roots > Unclassified | place... | reverse complement strand
TGGTCTTCCACCACGTTCTTGTTCCGCACCCGCAGCGGCAGGTAGTCCGTCGTACTCACCCACAGCTCGGTGAACTCCGCGGAGTAGGAGTCCTCGTCGATCGGGCCGCCCTTGCTGGGCTTGGGCGCGCTCGCCGTCTTGCGCAGGTGGATCGCCTGCTGCCCGTTGACCGCTTCGGTCCCCACGATCTCCAGGTAGCCCTTGGCCAGCTGCGTCTTGATTGCGTGCGGATACGGGAATGGCGAGGCGATGATCACCTTGCCGCCGGTGTAGCTGCCGTAGCCTTCCGCCCGGTACCAGGTGCGGCTGTCGTACAGCACGGTGACGTTGCGGTCCTTGCTCAGCAAGGTGTCGGCGTCGGCCACGCCGTCGATGGTCGACTTCTTGCGCACCGTCGAACTGTCCGGCGTCGTCCAGTACTCGTAGACCACCGTCTTGCCGTTTGTTTCGACAGTCTGTGTCGAGTGCACGACGTCCTTGCTCGCGTCGTCGAGCGCCCGGGTCACCTGACCGGTCACGTAGGCAACGTCCTGGATCTGCGGGGCCGGAGCGGGGCTCGAGCCGGGCACGAGCACCGCGGTGGCCACGATGGCCGCCACGGCAAGAGGAGCCGCCACCACTCCCGCCCGCTTCGCCGCCACTCGGCGTGCGTAGCGCCGGCGCAGCGACGGAACAAGTGTCGGTGGCGGTTCGAGGGTGTCGACGCCGTTGTGCAGTGCGGTGCGGAGGTGCTCCGCGAATTCGTTCTCGTCAGCCATGATTCGCCTCCGGGATGTTTGTGACGTGGTCACCGAGCAGCTCCCGAAGGTGCGTCAGAGCCCTGCTGGTGTACGACTTGACGGTGCCCTCCGAGGTGCCCATGGCCGCGGCCGTGTCGGCGACGTTCAGGTCCTCGAAGAACCGCAGCACGACCACTTCGCGCTGCCGGCGCGGCAGCGTGGCCAGTGCACGCGAGATCACCGCCCGGTCGACCACGTCCTGGGTGTGGTCACGGTGGGACGCTGGTGCCGGAGGCAAGGCGTCCACCGGGTGCTCGGTCACCCGGCGGCGCAACCGGCGGAACCGGTCGCGGGCCAGGTTGACCAGTACTTTCCGCACGAAGGCCTCGGGATGCTCCCGGGCCCCGTGCCACTTCAGCGCGGTGCGCAGTAGCGCGGTCTGCAGCAGGTCCTCGGCATGGCCGCGATCGCCGACCAGCAGGAAGGCGGTGCGGAGCAGGGCGGCCGACCGGCCGAGCACGAAGGACTCGAACTCGGGATCGAGCTGCTTTCCGGCTTTTCTGGTGGGAAACACGATGAGGTAAACGCCGCCTGCGCGCGGCCGGTTGCCACGCGCCCCTTACTTCGCGACCATGGCGGCGACATCCACCGGCGCGCTCCCGTCCACAGCGGACCGAAACGTGAGCAGACCCGTGTGCGCCGCGGTATCGGCGTCGACCTTCGCGTACTTCACCATCAGCGGCTCGATCTTCGCCCGGTCCGCCGCGTCCCTGGTCGCTGCGGCCATCGCCCGCTGGAACGCCGCCTGGGTCTTCGGCGCCGACGACACGAACGAGCCCAGCGCGCCGTAGCCCGCGGTCGGGAAGTTCGCGGTGGTGCCGGTGGCCGTGTCCGCCACGACCACCGCGCCCGCCGAGCGCTTCGCCTGCGTGACGAACGGCTCGGTGAGGAAACCGGCGTCGGCGACGTTCTTGCTGTTCGCGACGAAGAACGGCGTGTAGCTCGAATACGCGATGTCCGCTTCGCCCGAGATCAGCTTCGTCAGCCCCCGCAGTGCCGCCACGAACGCCGCCAGTACGACTGGCCTCGCCATGGTCCCCCCGATGAAGTCAGCTCCCGGTCTTGGACTCCGACACGTCCACGGCCGTCTGCTCGGCCAAGTCCCATTCTGCGGCGTCCGACGCCGCGGCCGCAGCATCCACCGGCGTCCCGCCCTGCAGCAGCCGGGCGACTTCCCCGCGCAGCGCCACGAATTCCGCCGATTCACGGGTCGTGATCTGGTTCCGGTCAGCGGGAAGGTGGACGTCCAGGTCCGCCACGATCGACGCCGGGGACTTCGACAGCACCAGCACGCGGTCCGACAGGTAGACGCTCTCGTCGATGTCGTGCGTCACCACGATCACTGTGCTGCCCTGTTCGCGCTGCACGCGCCGGGTCAGGTCCTCCAGCTCGAACCGGGTTTGCGCGTCCACCGACGCGAACGGCTCGTCCATCAGCAGCAGCGCCGGACGGCTGGCCAGTGCCCGCGCGATCGAGACGCGCTGCTGCATGCCGCCGGAGAGCTGCCACGGGTACTTGCTGCCGACGCCCGCGAGCCCGACGTGCTCCAGCGCCTCCTGCGCGCGGGCCCGCCGCTCGGCGCGTGAAATCGGCCGCCACCGCAACGGGAACTCGACGTTCTTCTGCACGGAAAGCCACGGGAACAGCGAGCGGCTGTAGTCCTGGAACACGACCGCGAGGTCGTCCGGGACAGCCGTGACGCGGTCGCCGTGCAGGCTGACCGTGCCTTCGCTGGGCGGGGTGAGCCCGGCGACGCAGCGCAGGAGCGTCGACTTCCCGCCGCCGGACGGGCCGACGATGCTGACGAGCTGTCCGGCCTCGACGGTGAAGGACACGTTGTCCACCGCGGTCATGGCCTTGGTCCCTTTGCCGTACCGGTGGGTCAGGCCGGAGACCTCGAGCATGGTTGACATTGTGAGTCCTTTCAGTCGCGGCCGAGACGGGTGGGCTGCCAGGCCAGCACCCGCCGCTCCGCGGCCAGGAAGACCGAGTTGAAGACATAGCCGAGGATTCCGAGCAGGACCAGCCACGACCACAGCTCGGGGAAGTCGAAGTTCAGCCCGGCGTTCGCCTCGGCGCGCCCGATGCCGCGGTTGAGGCCGTACAGCTCGGAGACCACCATCAGCAGCAGCGAGATGGACAGGCTCAACCGTAGCCCGGCGAAGATCTTCGGCGCCGCTGCGGGCAGCACGACCATCGCGATCCAGTACGGCTTCGGCGTGCGCAACGACCGGGCCGTCTCGATCTTCACCTGGTCGACCGAGCGCACGCCGTCGACGGTGTTGAGCAGCACTGGCCACACCGCGCCGAAGATGATCGAGCCGGTCTGCATGCCGGGGCCCAGCCCGAACAGCACGATGAATACCGGGATCAGCGTCGGCGGCGGGATCGCGCGGAAGAACGCGAACAGCGGTCCGACGTAGTCCATCGCGGTGCGCGAGCGGCCGACGAGTATGCCGAGCGCGATGCCCACGACACCCGCAGCGGCCCAGCCGCCGAGTGTGTGCCCGAGGCTGAAGAAGACGTTGTCGAACACCGCGTCGGTGAGGAAGAGGTGTGACGGCGGCCCCGAGAACCACAGTTTCGCCGCGGTGACCGCGATTTCCGACGGTGGCGGGAAGAACTTGCTGCCCGCCGCCCGCGTCACGATCTCCCAGACCCCGACGAGCACGGCGAACAGCAGCCAGTTCCGCACGACGGCCGACAGACCGCGGGTGACCTGCTTGCCGACCCGGGTCGAGAGTGTCAGGGCACTCACGCGTGCGCCCCCCGATCCACCGTGCTCCACCGGAACAACCGCTTGCCGAGCAGTTCGAGGCCCTCGTTGATGAGCAGCCCGAAGATCCCGGCGATCACGGTACCGGCGTAGACGAGGTCGAACCGGGCCGAACCCGTGTTCGCGACCAGGATGAAGTTGCCGAGGCCGACCTCGGAGCCGGCCAGCAGCTCCGTGCTCACCACCGCGATCAGGGCGATGGTCGCCGACAGCCGGATCCCGGTGAACACGAACGGCGCCGTGTGTGGCAGCGCCACCGAGGTCAGCAGCCGGAGCCGGCTCGTGCCACAGGCACGGGCGGTTTCCGTGAGCACGGGGTCGATCTCGCCGAGCGCGTAGATGGTGTTGAACATGATCGGCCACAACGAGGCGTAAACCGCGAGGCTGATCTTCGCGTCCGGCCCGGAGCCGATGAGCAACAGCACCAGCGGGATCAGCGCGGCCACCGGGATCGGGCGGAGGAATTCGACGACTGCGGCGGTAGCGGTGCGCAGCCACGGAATGCTGCCGAGCAGCAGCCCGGCGGGTACCGCGATGGCCACTGCGATCACGAGCGCGATCAGCCAGGCCAGCAGCGTGGCGACGATGTCGCGCAGGAACTCGGGGTCGCCGAGCAGCTTGCCCACGGTGGGCAGGACCACGCTCGGCGGAGGGACGGCATCCTTGCTGACCAGACCGAACCTGGCCGCCCCCTCCCAGAGCAGGAGGAAGACGGCCAGGCCGATCAGGCCGCGGAACAGGCGGGTCACGTCAGCTGGTGGCCTGCGGCGCGATCATCGGGGCCGCGTCGATTGCCGACGTGATCACGCCCAGCTGCAGCAGCAGGTCGGGCACGCGCTGCAGGCGCCGTGCGTCCAGCGTGGCCCCATAGCCGGGAAGGGTGAGCAGGCCGGCCGTGTCGGTGTCGATCTTCGCGTACTTCACCAGCAGCGGTTCGATCTTCGCGCGGTCCGAGGAGTCGCGGGTCGCCTTCTGCAGCGCGCGCTGGAACGCGGCCAGGGTCTTCGGGTTGGCCTGCACCCACTTGGCGATGGTGCCGTACCCGACCAGCGGGAAGTCCTGGGTCGCGCCGGTGTTGATGTCGATGATCGGCGTCGCGCCCGCGGTCTTCGCGGCCTGCGTGATGTAGGGCTCGGGCAGGTAGGCCGCGTCGATCTGGCCCTGTTTGAGCGCGTCGGCGATGTTCGGCAGCGGGATCTGGGTCCAGGTCACCTTGCTGTCGTCCACACCGTGGTCCTTCATGACCGAGCGGGTCAGCAGGTGTGACGCGGTGTTCAGCGCGGTGATGCCGATGCGCTTGCCCTGCAGGTCGTTGATGGTCTTCACCGACGAGTTCGGCACGGTGACGATCGCGTTGGTCTTCGGGTTGACCGATGTGGCGTCGGCGACCAGCTGCAGGTCGGCGGTCCCCTTGCTCTTCGCGATGAAGAACGGGGTGTAGGTCGAGAGTGCGATATCCACTTCGCCGGAAATCGCCTTCGTCATCGACGCTTGACCACTCGCCGCGGTGACGGACTCGACCTCGAGGCCTTCGTTCTTGAAGTACCCGCCGTCCAGGGCGAGCCAGAACGGGGCGACGTCGGTGGTCGGCAGGATCGAGACCTTGATCTTCGGCTTTTCGAGGCCGCCGCCGTTCGACGAGGCGCTCGAGTCGCTGCCCCCCAGGGCACCACAGCCACTGATCGTGGCGACGACGGCGGCGGTGAGTGCGAGCCCGAGCGCGGCGCGGCGAGTGCGACCCCGGCCACTGCTCCTGGCGTGTCCAAGCAAGGCCTGCTCCTTGAAGAAAGTGACGGTTGGTAGACCGATTCGGATGAATGTGTGTGACTCATTGTCCGTAGTCACGCGCGCTCACTGTAGAGAGGTGATCGCGTGCTCACAATGGGTTGGACCACACCCTGGAGAAGTGTCACACGTCACTCTTTCGGAGTCAGAGTAATGACTCTGCTCCACGCGGAGTAGTCGCTCACGCTGTGTAGAACTACTGTTCGTGCATCCGCAATGTCCACTGTGCAACATCTGTCAGGTGGAGTCGGGAGGGTTACATCTTGCCGTGCCGTTCGCTACCCTCTGCACCTGCAAGGAGGTATCGACCTCCGATGTAGTGAGAGAGAGTGCCTGGATGGCCGATCAAGACGATCCACTTCGGTGTACCAGAGCACTCAGTGCTCACCACATGACTGTCTGGCCGTGCAGAGCCGCCGCGCCGGTGAGTTAGGCCGTTGAGACCATGCAAGACCAGTGCAGGGACCGCGTGACAATGTTCGAGCTGAACCGATTCCGTCCGACTGGACGGGGTTCAGGTACCCCCGTCAAAGACGATCTTTTCACCCGTACGGGTAGCGTCTCGCGCTGGGCTCCGACCGACCGGACGGTGTGCCGGGCGCCAGGAGCGTGTGAATAAGTGGCTGATGAGAACGTTGTGCGCCCGGGTGGAGCCGGGCGCTGGACAGATCGAGGCTTTACCAGCACGGATGATGGTGGTGCGGCGGTGCCGAACGAAGACACCGCGGGGGTTGGAGGGGCCCCTGCGCGGCAACCCGGAGCGAATCCGGGCAAAAAAGGCGGGCTTCTCTCCGGCCTGCGAGACTGGCGGCTGCGGTCCAAGCTGGCCGCGGTCCTGATCATTCCCACCTTGACGGCGGCGGTGCTCGGCGTCCTGCGCGTGGTGGACGACACCCAGCAGGCGACAGAGTTCCAGCGCACGGCGGCCCAGGTGGCCTTCGCGGTCAAGGTGACGACGGTCGTCCACGAGCTGCAGTCCGAGCGCGCCTTCGCGGTCGCCCGGATCGCCTCGAACGACCAGCAGCAGCAGTCGGGGCTCGACGCCCAGGTGGCGAAGGTGGACCGCGAGGTCGCGGACCTGCGCAACGCGGCGTCGACGCTCAAGACCGACGACCAGGCCACCGCCGACCGTTACGCCCGCGGCATCCAGCGCCTCGACGCGCTCCGCCCGCTGCGCGCGGCGTTCAACACGACGGCGTTCCCCGATGTCACGGTGCTCTCCGCCTACTCGGGCATCCTGGACTCGCTGATCGAGCTCGGCCGCGAGGTGACCACGTCGGTCACCGACCGCGACGTGCTCCGGCTCGGTACCAGCACCCAGGCGATCAGCGAGGCCAAGGAGTTCATCTCCCGCTCCGACGCGACGATGCAGATCGCCTCGTTCAAGGGCGGTTTCCCCGGCGACCTGCTCGACCAGACCAGGGCCGCGGTCTCCAGTGGTGACGCCGCGATCGCGTCGTTCCTCGCGAACGCGACCGACGACCAGCGCCAGCTCTACAACGACACCTACTCCGGGCCCGAGGTCGACGACCGGCGCCGCATCCAGACCACGGCGTTCTCCCTGGTCGACAACCAGGGAGCGCCGAGCATCGACAGCACCCGGCTGAGCCGGGACAGCACGGTCGCCACCGCCAAGCTCCACGCGGTCGAGTCGAACCTGCTGGCCCAGCTGAAGGCCCGGGCCGACGACCTGGCCACCTCCGCGGTGAACTCGGCATGGATCGGCGGTGCCGTCGTGCTCGCCGCGCTGGCCGCCGCGATCGCGCTGATGCTCATCGTCGCCCGCCTGATGCTGCGCCCGCTGCGGGTGCTGCGGAAGACGGCGCTGGACGTCGCCTACACCCGGCTGCCCGAGACGGTGCAGAAGATCCTCGACGACCCGGACCCGGTCGGCGCCTCGAAGAAGGCCATCGAACCGATGCCGGTCAACACACGCGACGAGATCGGCGAGGTGGCGCGTTCCTTCGACGTCGTCCACGAGCAGGCCGTGAAGATGGCCGCCGAGCAGGCTCTCCTGCGCGAGAACGTCAACGGCATCTTCGTGAACCTCTCGCGGCGTTCGCAGCGGCTGGTGGAACGCCAGCTGGGCGTCATCGACCGGCTCGAGGCCGACGAGCAGGACCCGGACCACTTGGCGAGCCTGTTCGAGCTCGACCACCTGGCCACCCGGCTCCGCCGCAACGGCGAGTCGCTGCTGGTGCTCTCCGGCGCCGGCCTGGCCAAGTCGGTGCCCAAGCCGGTGCCCGCCGCCGACGTCATCGGCGCCGCGGTGTCCGAGATCGAGCAGTACGCCCGGATCGAGGTCGGCATCGTCCCCGAGGTCGCGGTCCAGGGCCTCGCGATCCACGACCTCGTGCACGTGCTCGCCGAGTTGCTCGACAACGCGGCCTACTTCTCCGAGCCGGAGACCAAGGTCATCGTGCGCGCGGTCATCACGCGCCGGAAGGCGCTGGCCATCCAGGTCACCGACCACGGTGTCGGGATGACCGAGGACCGGCTCGCCGAGGTCAACGCGCGCCTGGCCGAACCGCCGGACCTGGACGTCTCGGTGACCCGCCGGATGGGCCTGTACGTGGTCTCCCGGCTGGCCAAGCGGCACAACATCGAGGTCCGGCTGCGGGAGAACGAGGACATCGAGGGTGGCGTGATCGCCCGCGTGGTCGTCCCCGCGGAGCTGCTCACCCAGCTGCGCCCGGGGATGCCGCGGCACACCCCGCTGCCGCAGAACCGCTCGGAGATCTCGCAGTCGATGCCGAGCTTCCCGCCGATCACCGAGATCGAGCAGGCGCCGCCGACCCCACCCCCGGCACCGGCGATCCCGTCGCAGGGCGGGCTCGTCCCGCTCGACCAGCCGATCAGCCTCGACGACCTGGTCAGCGGCGGGCGTGCGGCCGGGCCGTTCCTGAGCCCGGAGCTCCCGCAGCCGCCCACCCCGGCGTGGCCGACGGCCGAGGACCTGGCGCCGCTCGCGCCGCCCCCGAACGGCGACGGCGCGAGCCTGTCCGAGCCGACCCAGTCGTTCGTCCCGCTGGTGCTGCCCAAGCGCGAGCCGAAGTTCGTGCCGCCCGAAGAGCCGCCTCAGCCACCGCCTGCGATGGACGAGCCGAGCCGGTCGGCGCTCGAAGATGATGTACCCACCCGGCGGCTGCCCATCTACCAGTCGGTGCTGTCACGCTGGTTCAGTGAGGGTGACGACGCGGGTGCCGACCCGGCACCGCTGGCGGACGAGAGCGCGACCGATCCAGCACCGCTCCCTCCGGTCGAGAGCGAGGTGGCGATCACCGAAGAGCCACCCGAGCCGCTCCCGCCCGCGCCCGCGCCGCCTCGGGTGCTCCCGCCCGAGGACGACGGCTGGCACAGTGTCTCCGACGACGGGTGGCTGGCCGCGCAATCGCTGCTGGAGTCCAAGAACGAGGAGATCACCACGGCCGGGCTGCCCAAGCGCATCCCGAACGCCTACCTCGTGCCGGGCTCGATCAGCAGCAGCAACAGTCCGGCGAGCGCCCCCGAACCGGGGCCGAGTTCCTTCGCCGACACGACCGCGGGACTGCCCGGAACGGGTGCTATCACCCGCTCGGCGTCCGCGGCGCGATCCCGGATGGCAAGCTTCCAGCGTGGCTACACCTCGGGACGGCACGCCTTGAAGGAACGACCCGAAGACGAACGGGCCGAAGAAGGCGTACCGGTGAGCCCAGGCTTCACCACCGGGACCAGCACAGACAGCAGTGAGGAGTGAAAGTGACACGGGCGGGTGCAATGCAGCCGGGCGGCGCCGCGCAGCCGAACGGCCAGGCGCAGGCCAAGGCGAGTAGTTCCGGCAGCTTCGCTTGGCTGATCACGGATTTCGTGCACCGGGTGCCCGGCGCGGCTCACGCCGTGGTGGTCTCCGCCGATGGCCTGCTCCTGGCGTCGTCGCGTGGGTTGCCGAAGGACCGGGCTGACCAGCTGGCGGCGGTCGCGTCGGGGCTGACCAGCCTCGCGCGCGGCGCGGCGAAGGTGTTCGAAGGTGGCACGGTCGCGCAGACCGTGGTCGAGATGGCCAACGGCTTCCTCTTCATCATGTCGGTTTCCGACGGTTCCTGTCTCGCGGTGCTCGGCTCTCCCGAGAGTGACATCGGCCTGGTCGTCTACGAGATGACCCTGCTGGTCGAGCGCGTCGGGCAGCAGCTGACACCGGAGATGCGGGCTCAACTGCAGGGCGCGGCGGTCCGCCGCTAAGGCGACCGGGAACCGAGGAGAGAGCCGTGGACGACGGGCGCTTGAGAGGCGAGGGCCGGCTCGGTGACGACTCCTTCGGCGGCTGGTCCGAGCAGCCGGGGGACGACGGCCGGGAGGACTGGCAGTCATTCCGGGAGCGGGTCGACCGTGAATGGCGGCAACGCCGGGTACAGGCCTCCGACAGTGATCCGGTACGTGAGCCGCCGAACTGGCTGACGGATTCCGGTGCCGGGCAGGAGCCGCTGAGGCCGGTGCCGCCGGGACCGGCGGCCGGGCCGGTCGGCGGAGGCGACTACCGGGACCGCCTGCTGGGCGGGCCGGGTGCGGAGCTGTTCGGCGGGTCCAGCGGGCCGCTGTACGACTCGGCGGAGTTCGCCGCGTTCGAACGGGAACAGCGGGACCGCTCCAGCGGTCCGGACTCCGGGGAGCTGGCCGCGGCGCTACCGCGGCAGGCGCACCAGGAGTTCGTCGACGAGCCGCCGGTGACCGAGATGGAGACCTCCGGGCTGGTCCGGCCGTACTTCCGGACCAGAGGGCGGACGAAGGCGACCCTCGATCTGGCTATCGAGGCGCTGATCTCGACCAGTGAGCAGGGCCGGGTGCTGGACCGGGTGCGGGTGCCGGAGCACCGGTCGATCTGTGATCTGTGCATGGACACCCGGTCGGTGGCCGAGGTGGCGGCGTTGCTGCGGTTGCCGCTCGGTGTCGTGCGCGTGTTGATTGGTGACGTGGCGGGCCTCGGCCTGGTGCTGGTGCACTCCACCAGCCCGACGGTCGGCGACCGCCCGAGTATCGAGTTCATGGAAAGGGTGCTCAGTGGGCTTCGGAGAATTTGACTCCGACGCGAACGCGCCGCAGGTTCAGGGTCCGACGTCGTCGGCCAAGATCGTGGTCGCAGGCGGGTTCGGTTCGGGGAAGACAACCATGGTCGGGGCGATCTCGGAGATCGACCCGCTGACCACCGAGGCCATGATGACCGAGGCGAGCGTCGGACACGACGACACCTCGGCCACGCCCAACAAGACGACCACCACGGTCGCCATGGACTTCGGGCGCCTCTCGCTGGACTCCGACCTCGTGCTGTACGTGTTCGGCACGCCCGGCCAGCACCGGTTCTGGTTCATGTGGGACGACCTCGCGGTCGGTGCGATCGGCGCGGTGGTCCTGGTGGACACCCGGCGGCTTGCCGACGCGTTCCCGTCCATCGACTTTTTCGAGAACCGGAAGCTGCCGTACGTGGTGGCGATCAACTGTTTCGACCGGCTCCTCCATCACCAGATCGAGGATGTCCGGCACGCGCTCACGATCTCGCCGTCGGTGCCGATCATGGCGTGTGACGCACGGGAGCGGGACTCGGCCAAGCAGGTGCTGATCTCGGTCGTGCAGCACGCGATCGCGCATGATTCGGCGTTGCGCGCGGGTTAGCCGATGACCCCCGGAACTGGATGCGGCCGTTGGAGTGAACTCCGCGTGCTTCACCCACTTCGGGGAGTGGTGCGTCCGTCCGGAGTAAGGAACGGACGTCCGGATTCGGTAGCGTCGGGACCGGTGGCGCCCGACCGGGCCGGCGGGACGCCCGCTGACCTGCGCGGACGATTTTTCGTGCCGGGACGGCGTGGTCACCACGGAGTGACCCACGCAGGTGTGGTCCGGCCAGGGGCGGCGCGGTGCGCGGGTGGTCGCGCACGTAGGGTGCGCTGCGACGATGCGGTGGTGGACTCGACACCACCGGCGCGGCGAATACGCTGGGAGGGAGCGTCTTCGGCGCGGCAGTCTGGTCGTGATGCGCGCGGCGTCCGACGAAAGCTTGGAGGGGCAGTGACGGCATCCGGCCAGCAGCAGGGCACATTCGGCTGGCTCATCACGGACTTCGTGCGCCGGGTGCCCGGCGCCGCGCACGCCGTGCTGGTGTCCGCCGACGGGTTGCTGCTGGCGCCGTCGGAGGGGCTGCCGCAGGAGCGCGCCGAGCAGCTGTCCGCGGTGGCATCCGGGCTGATCAGCCTGACCGCGGGTGCGGCCCGCTGCTTCGAGGCCGGCGGCGTCAATCAAACCGTGGTCGAGATGGAACGCGGCTACCTGTTCCTGATGTCCGTTTCGGACGGTTCGTCGCTGGCCGTGCTGGCGGCGCCGACGTGCGACATCGGCACGGTGGCCTATGAAATGACCCTGCTCGTCGAGCGGGTGGGACAGCAGATCACGCCGGAGCTGCGCGCCCAGCTCCAAGGCGGCGGTGTACGTGGGTAGGGCGCGATGAGGTTTTCGGGATTCGACGATCCGGACTCCAGCGGCTGGGACGCCCTGCACAAGGGGACCGACCGGGAGAGCTTCGACTCGCCGAGCAAGTTCGACATGTCGACCCTGTCGACGATCATGCCCAAACGGCGGCCGGCCCAACCACCGACGCCGCAGCCGGACGAGCAGGGCTACACCGACGAAGACACCCGTGAGTGGGGTTCTTCGGCGCCCGTCGTGCCCGAGGAAGAAGCCGAGGCACAGGCCGACTGGGAAGACCAGGAGCCCGGCGAAGAGTGGACGCCGCCCCCGGCTCCGTCCCTGCCGCCGTTGCCCCCGCTGGAGCGGGAGGAGTGGTCGCCGCCGCCCGCGTCGGCGAGGCGCTACCCGCCGCTGACCGCGGTCCCGCCGCCGCCCCCGACCGGCCCGGTACCGGCGCAGGTCTGGACCCCGCCGGTCCAGCAGCCGCAGTGGACGCCGCCGCCGGACCCGGAGACGCGCTGGATCCCGCAGACCGAGCCGATCTCGTCGTCGGCCGACTACGGCTGGGACGAGCCGGACACGAGCTGGGGCGGTGGTGGCCGGTCGGTCACCGAGGTCCCGGTCGCGTCGGTGGGTTCGCGGGTGCGTCCGTACACGCGCACCGGCGGCCGGACGCGCTCGGACCACAACCTGGCGCTCGAGGCGCTGGTGTCCACTTCGGACGACGGACGGCGCTATCGCGGGGTCCGGTCGATCGAGCACCGGCGGATCTGCGACCTGTGCCTGGACACGCGCTCGGTGGCGGAGATCGCCGCGCACCTGCGGCTCCCGCTCGGCGTGGTGAAGGTGCTGGTGGGCGACATGGCCGACCTCGGCCTGGTGCTGATCCACCAGACGGAGCTCATCCTGGGCGACCAAACCTCGCGTGAGTTCATGGAGCGCGTCCTGGCCGGCCTGCGCGCCCTCTGACCCTCGGCTCTCAAACGCCCCAATGTGGCCTTCGGTGCGTTGGACGCACCGAAGGCCACATTGGGGCGCATGGGACCGGGGCCCGGGTCAGTCCTCGACGAGGGCGGCCGAGGTGATGCGGTGCAAGGAATAGCGTTCGTTGTCCGCGCCTTCGAGGATGCCGCCGCCGACGCGGATCGGGCGCACGACGCGCGAGCTCGCCGTGCCGTGGGCGTCCACGAACCCGATCCAGACCTCGCGCCGCTCCAGCGTCGCCCGGGACAGCAACGCCAGCGTCGCCGAGGTGTCCGCGCCGCCGCCCACGGGCGCGCTCACCGCTGAGCCCCGGCGACGGGCCGAAGCCGCGTCGCCCGCGCGCAGGTTCGAGACGATCCGAGCGGACTGGTCGTCCGTGAGAATGGCCTGCTCACCGGGGTTGCGGCGGGCCACGCGAGCCTTCGTCGCCGGGAGACGGCGGCCGCCGGGGCGGATGTCGACGACCCGGCCGTCCGGGCCCTCCGCGGCGGGGGCGAAGCCCGCCGCCCGCAGTCCCGTGATGACCTCCGAAAGCGGATCCGGGCTGATCACGACCGTCGGCGCGATGAGGCGCAGGTCGTACTCCGTGGCGACCGGATGTGCCAGTACCTCCGCGAGCAGGGCCTCGTCGTCACAGCGCAGGAACGACGCCGCCATGCCGCCGCGCAGCCGCCCGTGCCGCCGGGCGACGTCGTCGATCAGGTAGCTCAGCGACTGCGGTACCGGCGTCGCGGACTTCTTGCGGAACAGCGCGTGCAGCTCGTCGGCGGTCCGCCCGGTGTCGAGCGCGCGCCGCACCGACGTCTCCGTGATGCGGTACACCGTCGCGTGCCCGCTCGATTCGACGTCGGCGACCGCGGCCATCTCGGCGGCCAGCTCCGGCTCCAGCGGGCCGGGAGCGACGACCGTCAGGTCAGCCTGCACCAGAACGTGGTCGATCGGCGCGGGCAGCGCGTCGAGGATCGCCTCCACCGCGCCCGGGCGATCGTCCGCCAGCAACGCCCTGGTCGCCGTCGTCACCCCGCCGAGCCCGATCAGGCCCAGCGCGGCCGCCTCGGCCATCGTCCAGCGGACCGTCTCGTCCCGCAGCCGCCCGCCTCGCCGCGGCGCGCGCCAGGCCAGCACCGCGACGAGCGCGTCCGTGCTCGCTACCCCCGAGCCTTCCGGCAGGTCGGCCAGCGAGGTGAGCACACGGCGGCGCGCGACCGGCGCCAGCGGCCGCCTCAGCTCGTCCGAGAGCGGCGCGACCGGCTTGTCCTTGGCGTCACGCCCGCCCGCCAGCCCGGGCAGCCGAGGCAGCTCCAGCCAGGCCTGCGCCAGCGTCATCCAGCGCTGGGCGGTCGGCGAGGCGAGCCACGAGTCGGTCAACGTCGTCGGCACCCACTCCGGGGCGGTCGACTCGCTGTCGGCGACCAGCCCGGCGCCGACCACGAGCTCGGCCAGCAGCGTGGCGCGGACGTCGTCGAGCTCCAGATCCTTCGCGAGTTTCCGCAGCTCACGCTGGCCGAGCCCACCCGACTTCAGCACCGGCGGCGGGGCCGCCGACCACGCCGCCAGCACCGCCTCGGTCTGGCGCAGGAACTCCATCGCCTCACCGGCGGCCGTCTTGTCCAGGGTGTCGAGCACCCGGACCGGCAGCGAAGGCTCGGTGAGCGTGCCCGGCCCGAAGGCGCCGCCACGCAGGGCGATGCCGATCTCACGGGGCAGCTCGACGGTCTGGTCGTCGCGTCGCAGCAGCAACCCGCGCGCGAG
>Ga0307507_10008264_pt1 | contig 14512 bp, 13 predicted proteins | sample 7_EM_MG_FD_207223 | JGI IMG/M metagenome (GOLD analysis project Ga0307507, IMG submission 207223) | Populus trichocarpa ectomycorrhiza microbial communities from riparian zone in the Pacific Northwest, United States - 7_EM | ecosystem: Host-associated > Plants > Roots > Unclassified | place... | reverse complement strand
GAAATGCTCTGATGCCGTATTGCTTAATTGACTGAACAAGGGTAAGATGACAGAGAAAGAAATGAACCCAATTGAAATAGATGGAACGATCTCTATTTTTTGATTGCCTGGGTGTCGGTTGGTTGGTTGTCTAATTACAGAAAGAGAAAGGAGGCTTATCAGCAGAAAACTCTGCGTGCCAAGCTATCTACTACACTAGGGTATCAATGGGTGCGCGAACACCCTCCCAAATGCTAAAACTACCCTAAGACAATTCCCTGCGCCACACCGGTACGGTACTGTACGAGGGTAGGAACTATTAACCGGAAGAGACAGGGATATATTTGGCTTATTAACCTTAAATAACTATTCCATAACTTCTTGCTGGGCCTTGTACGAGTACTGTACTGCCACTCTAGTACGAGTAGGTTTGTGTTTGTCGGTAACATCCAGAATTCCCCCGAATTTGTGTTACTGCTTTCCTTGCTCTCCATTATACTGAGGTTGGTATCCGTGTGCTCGTGGGCAAACATGATAGTGTCGTAGCTGTCATACTAAGGTTGCTCGATGGACGGAGAAAGAGTCAGATATCCTGCTGCTGGGGGTTGGGCGGCTGGAGCGACTGTTGCGGCGATGCCCATGCCCCACGATGCTAGTTGTGGATAGAAGGAGGTAGTAGGAAGGTGCCTAAAAGATTATCTCTAGCACTCGAGTACTCAGTGTCCCTGTAAACCGCCAGTGCAAAAATGTACGAGTACGGACAGACAGTGTTAGTCGATTGGGGGTTGGGGGGGGGGGTTGCCCGACATAAGTATGCAGAAAGGATTTAGTACTCGACAAGTTGTACTTGACCAATACCTTTTGGGTTTATTTTATTGTCTGAAAACCCTACTAGGGATTTTGTACTCGAGTACTCGAGTACGGATGGAGTGGGGTGTTTTTTAAGATGGCCAACTACCACGCTCCGCCATCTCTGGGCAAGGTTAGGGGGACATGTCAGCAATCTTTCGTGCTCTGAACGTCTTGGACAAGTCACCTACCGGTATTGTGATTCCCTTGGGATTCAAATCGGTACGTGCGTGCTGCTGGTGAATTGAAATCGACGTAAGGGTGTACTTTGGCAGTTATGAGTTTAGCCCCCCGTGTGGTGGGCGCGCGGGTAACTTAGATGGATATCTCAAGGCTCTACGGTGCTGATATCCGAACCGCTAGTGAACCACTGCCATGGCTCAAGTTTGAGGGTTCTAAGGACTTGATCTATAGTTAGAGTGTTGTTTGCGTTCCCTTAGCGGAGGCTGTGCGCTGAGATGCGGTATTACGTTACTTCTATCATATTTGGACTATTGTACCCGCAATAACGCTATACTCAGGGAGTGGGCTACCGAAGTTAGCTATCCTCGGTGGGTATCGTTTGGTACAGTTGTCTACATGCCTACGTGCAGCGGAGTACTTTACGCACTGCGGTTTCCCGGGATGCTAGTGGGATACTGGCAGGTGAGAACTTCCGTACTGGTGTCTCGGGTGAAATCTTGGAACCAATCCCAGAAGAACAGATATTCACGGCTTCCTGTAGTAATACTGTACCTCGTACTTGTACAGTAGTTGGATGTGAGTCGCTTGAACGATTGAGGTAATAGACTACGGTAATCCAATGCCACATAGACTACCACTTAATCTATCACCGTGAAAGAAAGAAAGAAAGAAAGGAATATAGTGCTCGGAAATCATAAAGAGTTTTAGCTTTTGTGGCTTCCTGTAGGATAATGAAACGGCTTTTTTTTTTTGATACGGCATTCAAACTCTAAGTTAACACCACAATGCCACACCCAAACACTTTATGAACTGGTGAAAGGAGTCCCCGGAGGCCTCGGAGGCCTGAGCGGGAGAGTTGGACAGACTTCGACTTTGTAGAGCACTAGATGCAAGGTTGTGCTTGTGAACAGCGCGCTTGGGTGATAGAAGTGGTGGCTTCAATACTAGATGGCGGACGCTAGATCGGTACAGCGAAGGTAGATTTATGGGATTAAATTCAATGCCATACAGTCCTCTCCCAATCTGATGCTGTAGAAGAACGGAATAATTACTGTAGAGACCTTGCAGCGGATGCGCCTAGACAACCTTAGTAGCCAAGAAACAGGGAATTAGAGTTGTGGTCGATGAGCCCAATGTCCCTCGTCGGTAGGTTCCTAAACGAATAATTGACTTGATTAGCCAACGCTCTGTTATGAGTTGAACTCAAATCCCTTGATTCCGACAGACTATGAATCTTTACTTTCCTGGTGTCGGGTGCGGGGGAAAAATCTTGTGAAGGAATGGCTAATAGAAATCCTATCGTGGATCAAAGTTGTATGTAGGATGTCGAATTTTTCGATTCGATGGAGTTAAATCCAGGGCTGGATGCCCCGGGATTTTTATGTGTATGGCAAGATACAATGACCAAGAAGGCTGTGGATGCGTCCAGCACAAAGTCTCCATATGGTGGCGTGAGAGTATAAAGGATTTTAGCTTTGTGGCTTATTTTGGTAACGTTAGGAGGAGATGGCTTTTCTTTCTTGTGTTATACTCGAGTATAGCCGGGTGATTTTCTCACAGCTTAAAATCTTATCCGTCTGCTTTGATCATTCGGTTTGTGGATCTCGAAATGTGCTACAAATGGCGGGAAGTGTCCACTACAGTAGACTTGCATTGCCAGGTATGGCCCCTTATTTCTCAATCCCCCTTTCTCACCCCAATAAATCTTGTTCATGCTAGTATCATGATATCACCTTGTACGGGTACCGGTATATCTGGCCATAGCTTACCAGGGGTTTTTGTCAAATAGCTTCAAGCAGCGGCGATCCGGTGTCGTTGGAGAGACTTTCCCGTGGGTTTGTCAGCTGCGCCGGGTATTACCCGCTGTTACCATACCGGTACAACTAACCGCTACGGTATTACGAGCTGACAAACATTTCCCCGAGATCCCGCTGCATTCCTAAACGTGACTCAGCTGGGACACGCAATCAATCACGATTCGCGATACCGGTACTGTGTACTTGGGTAGTTGAGCCCTTCCTCGTCTCTATCCCCACACTACCGGTATCATGGAGCTTCCGAGAGATTCCACTCCCGCTCCGGCATACATCTCGGACTCTGAAGGTGAAGAAAGGCTGACATTCCGCCAGGATGAGGAAAAAGCGCTCAGCATTCCTCTAAAATACCTACTCGCCCTTATCCCGTCTAAGACTGCTGACGTTTATACGCTTATTTTCCAAACCGGTCCGGAAGGTGGGCTCACTAGCTCGACTATTACTAGTCCGCCGGCCGAAGTCGTTGAACGATGCGGTATTCCTGTTGACGTACCAGCACATCTTCAGAGGCCTGTCTCAGTGGTCATCTCTCCGTATTCGGGTCTCGGAAAGGCGGAACTATATTTCTCTACCCTTCTAGCACCGGCGCTCGAATTTTATTCCGTCGATTATTGCAAGAATACCGTTACCTCCCCCGCTGCTATCAAGACCATTACAGATGGGCTCCCTGAAGGCACATCAACGGTTATAGTTCTCTCCGGGGACACGCTTATCTTTGAACTACTCAACGAACTGCCGAGCACCAAACGCCCGACATTAGTGTTGATACCTACGGGCACGGGGAATGGTTTGGCAAGCAGTCTTTATAGGCCCCTGTCTCCGGACGACCTCATCAGAAGTGCCTCTCATATATTCCTCCACGGAATATCGTACCCACTTCCCGGCTTTACAGTCAAGCTGTCTCCCGGTGCTCGTCTTCTAGAAAAAGCAATACCAAGCCAGGGGCTCAGAGGAACGGTAGTGACAAGTTGGGGATTCCACGCCTCCCTCATCGCAGACGCCGATGCCCCCGAGATACGATCAACGGGAATAGAAAAGTTTCAAGTCGCAGCGAAGCAAAACCTTACACCGCCGCTTCACGCCTACCGTGGTACCATATCCATCGTTCGCCCTGGGAGTACAGTGTGGGAGGAGATAGAGGACACCAACGACGAAGGCCATTTTTACTTTGTTGTGGCCGGGGTATCCAACTTCGAGCCTACTTTTACAATCAACCCCGCGGCCAACGGGGCAGATGGAGTTCTCCGAATTATCTATTTCGGTGTTGGAGATGTGGAGGGTGCGGAGGGGGTGATGGGGGTGATGAAGGCAGCATACGATGGTGGGAAGCATGTTTCAATGCCGGGAGTAAGATATCAGGCGGTGGATGGAGTGAGGGTTCATGTGAAAGAGGCGGAGGAGAAATGGCGCAGGATATGTGTTGATGGGGTGGTGGTTACACTTGAGAAGGATGGTTGGCTGGAAATTAACAAGCACGAGGGATGGGCCGATGTCGTTTGCAAATCCCGATTCGACGGTTGATTGTACTGTACCCTAAAGAAATGAACTACGAGCGCTGTAGCAGCACAAGAAAACCGCGTGAGCGAGCCCCCCATCCATCAAAAGCTGACGTTTGGTCAATCTCGATTATCTGCCATTTTTCTCGTGGAGGCGATATCTTGAACTAGGTGGCGAACTAGGTGGCGAGAGGTGTGAGTCATATCACTATAGAAAAATGAGGGGAAAAACAGATGGTAACGCGCTGTATCCTGTATAAAAAAGATTTTATTCGGTTTATGAGTCACTATGTCGGAAACCTTTGGGCAGTAGGAATCATGTATCAGCACTCGTTGTTATCCGGGTGAAACAATGATGGGATTAGGCGAGGGTGGGGGGGGGGGTATTTGATGAATTAGTGAGCCTCGTGTAACCGTAGGTGGATGCGGGATGACCCTGTGATCAGATTATGGGGCACTACCGGTATTGGGATAAGCTGGACGGTAGGTAAAGGTATTGTGCAGAGTGATAGGCGGGAGAAATGATTGGTTCTTTAGTAGGGTTACTTTTTGCCGGGTTTCCAAAACCGGAAAAAACGCCAAGCCTATTTGTTGCCGCTTTGGGTCTAGTCTCCTCTTTCCTTTACTATTTAATCCTCCTCCTCCTCCCCCCCTCTTCCTCTTCTTCTCTTACCACAATACACCTGCCTTTCACAAAACATATATCATCTAAATATACACTTCACATCCTCCTTGCCTATCAAGCATCTCTGTATTCTCATACAGCACCTTACTTTCTTTTCAGTCTATCATATTACCTGCCTTTTACCCCACCTTTTTAGGTCATTTTTTTACCATATATTTTTCCTTACCTGGGATCAATCAAGGGTTTTACCTTGTATTCCTGGACATCTGCTTCAATTTGCATAAAACATTCTTCCTTACTGCCTTTGAAGTATTGCTACTTGTCTTAGCACAGCATTAGTGCTACTCATCTGGACTCAACATCATTGTTGTTCATTGAAATACAGTACTGGTTGTATTCAGATTCACTGAATACTAAATCCTGACTAATTTCAAAAAAAAGCTGAAAAAGGGAAAAAGAAAAAATATCGGTTGTCTTGGAGCTGCAAGCAACCGACTACCCTACCTTCCCGCGCCTTAAAAACTTTATTTCTAAAGCGCTTAATCCTGCATCCCAATTGCATCACGGACAACATGTCGAACATTGCGGGGCCGTCTACCACCGACCATAGAGCACTTTGTCTGTAACCATTTTTCTTTACCTATCTTGTCTATTCCGGAAAAGCAAAGCTAACCAAAGAAATAGTCTTCAATGGAACTCCCAAGCAACAGCAGTTAATGTTGTGGCGCTGGAGCATTCAGGAAAAGTACAAAAAAGCGAAGGAGGAAGGGGCGACTGCTATCTCTACGGAGGATATCGTCTTCCTTAGCACTCTCCTGACAACACTGGCCTTTTTTCGCTGGGTCGATAACGATTTTAGCTTGCTCAAGATGGGTAAAGTCGTTAAGTTGCTTACCGACGAGACTCTTTTTGGTGACGACCTTTCGAATAGAGCCAAGATCCTCCTCGAACGGTGGGATAATAACAATTTCACGCCGGGTCCTATTGAAGACCTGTTTGATGAGGACGATTTCAGCTCTGATGCCAGAGAAGCTTCCAGTAGTGCTGACGAAGGTGTACTGGGAAGTACCGCTTATCGCGATGTTATGAGAGGCATTAATGTTGTCATCAGCGTGACCGGGAGAAAAACCTATATGTTGGATAGACGATTTCCTAAAAGGGCTGCTGACGTATCTGGCGATAATGGACTCACCGTTGGAGAGTAAGTTAATCCATTCAGACTCTTACCTGAATTGTAATCTCAATCTTAGAAAAATATTAACTAAAATACAACAGTTGGTGGCCATATCAAATTTGTGCACTCAGGGATGGAGCTCACGGTTCCCGCATGGGAGGTATCCATGGCCGACTCGGTACGGGTGCTTACAGTATCGTCATCTCGGGCGGATACGAAGCGACCGACAGGGATTACGGCGATACGATCCTTTACTCTGGGTCTCGAGGCGAAATAGTTCCTAACAGCCCAGAGGAGGCACCTCTTACAAACGCTACCATGTCTCTTATCAAATCTCACCAGACCGGAAACCCGGTTCGCGTTCTTCGCTCATCAAAGTGCAACTCGAAATGGGCTCCTTCCGCCGGTATCAGATATGATGGGCTTTATCGTGTCCTTGATTATGGGGTTGAGCGGGATGAAGGAAAGCCATACTATCGATTTGAATTAAAAAGGATCCTGGGCCAGGACCCGATCAATAAGGACAGACCCAACCCGAAGGAGCGGGAGGACTTTAGGCGTGTTACCGGAGGGTGATGGCTACTTGCAACTATTGAGTGGGTAGCGGGGGTGAGAGAGGTGTGGAGTTCGGGGATGATGAGGAGATGATATACACTGAGAAAAAAAAAAAAGAAAAAAAAAACCCGATTACGACGAAGACGAAGACGACAGCATACGAAAGCAAAACAAAAAAAAAAAAACCTTCTAGTAGAGCGCGCGAGACTGTTTTCAGGGAAAGATGGGCGGCTGTCGGATTACTTTTATCAGTAGGTGATGTGGTTGGTTTGAGTAGAATGGTTTTTGAAGCTGGTTGAGTTGAAAGGTGGGAAGGTGGGAAGGTGGTGTTTTTTCTTTGTGCGACGGCACTGTTGGTACGGAAGGTTTGGAAGTCGTTGGATTAGAGTTGCTTTGTTCTAGTATCTCACTAATCCGGCGATTGATGGGGAACTACGGGGAAAACAACTACGAGTTCCGAGGGCGAATATTATTAGAGGAAAAAAAAAAAAAAAGAACTCGGACGAAAAATACGATCATATCCCCGCGGAGAGTACGGCAGCTATCGGATCAGTCACACGTTATTTTCCTTGCAACGACACAAGCCCGGCGATTAATGCATAACGGAGAGGAAAAGATAGCTGGTTACGGGCTGAGCTGGAGCGATGCTGTAGTCGTCTCTTGAGGCGGGGAGCTAGTGATGAGATACCCAGTTTGCATTTGTGTTCAGTTTCAGTTTCTTTCTTTGTCTTTCTGTTACCGCGATATCTATTATGGAAGCATTTTTCTTTCTTTCTTTGACAAAAACGGATATCATAATGGATGAGATATCCGGTTTGCATTTGTGTTTGGTTTGTTTTCATTTTTTCACTTTTTCATTCACCTTTTTTTTTTACCTTACTCTAATCAGATACCGGTGCGATGGGAAAAACTTGTTTTTCGGGCTTGAAGGGGGTTGATGTCATAATTTCTCAAGGGGGATAGAGGCAATCCGATACGGCAGTTTTAATCAAGTTGGTAATTAGTTCTGAGAGCGGGTATAGGTACTCTAGAGCTACAGATAGATCTTTTATCATACATGTATGTCTTCTGTGGCTGAAAAGTTTTGCTTTGTCTTTTGTGGATTTTTTGTCTTTTCTTGTCGATTTCCTTTTACGGATCACTTTGTATTCTTAAACCGTGGTACTGCAATGAAATTTTTTTCTCATACGGGATTGTGCGGGGGTGTGTAGTACTTTTGGAAGCGTCGTGAGGGGATATATAGTAGGTGAGAACCATGATCACAAATGGGGCAATCGTACACGAAATAAGGTGAGGAAAAATGGCTACGAGAGCTGAGTTTTGAAGTCTTAACACCGGGCGGTAAGATGTAGTGTTTATGCGGCTCTGAGGAGGGGAGATGGTGTATCATAAGAGCAGACAGATTGGCAATCGGAAAAATGTAAAGTGAGGCAGCAACTTTTGTAAAATGGATGAAAAAAAGAGTAATGATAAGGTTGGACCCAAGACTCATCTTCAATTTTAGGGGCCTGACATTTTGCTTTACTATATAGGAGAGGCTGAATAGGCCTTATTTACTAGTATTCTTCAGTTTGTTAAAATATAGAAGAGTGACAAATTGAGAATCAGTTATGATTGGTATGGTTTTACTAGATAAGATTAGTTTAAGCTTATATAAAGTGATTAATAAGAAGGTCTTGGTCATCACATCATTGTATGTATTCTATTGTGCGATGATTGTCTGTACTTAATAGTTGAAGGGATAAAGTCTTGGATATAAATTAAAAAAAGTTCATATTTGATAGAATGCCCCTGCGTAGGACTGAATTGGACAGAATGCCTTTGTGAATTTGTTTTTTGATAGAATGCCTCCTACTACAAGTTCCCCGAGCAAGTATTTTCATTAGTACCAACTCCATCTCCCACTATATAGGTATAGCATATAACTATATACTTCAAGTGGAAGATAGAAACATATTATACTAGTACAAAAAGTATTAAAACTAGTAGAATGAGACGAGGCAAGTACTCCAAGTCTGATGAGCCCTCTATACCTATCATATTTGTTGTGTACATCAGTCAGGTTAAAGATGTTGTTCAGTTTGGGTAGTATGGTAGTACAAGTGAGGTTGTATTTTTGAGTTCTCATTTGGTATTATGAGCACAGACCAGGTAACTGCAATTCATTGAAGGAGAAATAAAGGCCATGATTGAAAATGGAAGAGTACAGCTTATTGTTAATAAAGGCAGTAGATAGAAGGAGGCAACCAGATTCAAGGCAGATAGTACATTGTAGTTTACACTTACATTTCTTCTCTTATATGATATTTCAGTTGGCAGAGGCATTTAATTAATCGTTTTTTCATGAGAGCATTCTGTTAAATTCTATGCTATACAGGTGCATTCTATCAAATAACTGTTAAAAAAAATATATGAAAAACAGTACCAGTATACTAGTATCTTAATCAGTTCTTTTAATAGACTCATAGTGTAAACTACTACTTTGAATCAAGCATCATCTTACTACACTATTAGCATTGACCTCTATATATTCTTAAAAAAACTCTGATAGGATCTTTCATTACATCTTGGCAAGAAGCTTGGCAAGCAGCTAGATTTACTTTACAGCCAGGGGTAGAAGTAATATCCTGATACTAATTATTGTATAGGAGGGTGTTTTGAGCTCTATGTATACAAACTCAATTGAGTTTAGATTCAGTGAACTGATAAGCTGATTAGAGAACTTAATATTGTTCTAATCAAGCTACTCAGATATGATCCTGGTAGGATGAGGAGTTATATAATTTTATTAAAAGACTGTATGAGTAATCACGTTACACACTTGCTTTTAAAAAGATATTACATATATTTCATGAATATTTAAGTAGACTCAACTATTGAGTATTTAAATAACAAGTGGTATAAAGATATAAGAATATGTTTTTCAGAAGTAGTCTCTATGTTGTGCAAGACCCTCTTAGCATTAGTAATAGGCTGAAGATATTTTGAAAACAAGTTTTCCTCTTAGTACTCAAAACTCACTTTTGCAAAGAATTTAACTTTCATTACATATATACTTATGATTTTTATTAGTAAAAAACATTAGTTTACCTCATGTGAATTCTATGCTTCTGAAAGTATCTGGAGACTGAAATTAGAGATGAGATTTTAAAAATCCTAAATTGCCAAAAAGCACTCCTAAAGAGGAGTTTATATTTTAAAAATAAAGTTAATTGTACATAATTAACATGTCCAGTTTTGCATAAAAAGAATTAAACAAGTTGACAGGATGTGTGTAGATGTCATAGGATAATACCAGATACCTTCAAATTTACTACAGCCGCTTCCTACTGCAAACTCAAGTTCTGGATACAAAAATTGATTTTTTTTGCTGATGTCATACAACATCTTTCCAATTTTTCTTAATTTGATAACTATACTTAATAGCCTACTGGTAATGGAATTATTGGTTGACCAAGTTAAGAGTAAGTATTACTTATTTGATGGTGAGTCATTTGTATATACTATGTTTGTTTTTGAACTACTTGATTAATTATAGAAAATGAAATATATAATATATATTAATCTAGTATCTATTACTAAATTCAATTATAATATTAGTGAGCTTTCAAGAAACTTGATCCATTATTTTTGATTATAGTGACCAGAATAGGTTGCAGGTTTGGTTTGGTGTATTGTTTGATATAGAGTATGTTTTATGTTTGGTTTCGAGTATTGCCTAATACTTCGACTTAGTAGGTTTTGTATTATGTATCAGAGAATGATTTAATGCTTGATACATTTTATATAATATTTCAAGGCTAGTACTTTTCAGTACTTTATAGTTATTGTTTATTACCACTACTAATTGTATGATGAGTGTATTTAAAATCCTACTAGGGAGAGCAGACTTCAACAGACAGAATTTTCAATATACTTAGTTGAACAATCACTTTTTTAGTTTGCTTTGAGAATTCTGATCAAACATACTTAGTTATTAGAAACTACTTAGTACTAGTCACAGTTGCAATCTAGTAAGAAGTTTGTTACAACAACTTAGTCTTAGCCTCGAGTATATGATCGCTTTAGTAGCTACCACACTTTGGCATAGACTTAGTATCGTTACCCTATTTATTCCCATCTTCTCCTAGGTGCTGGTTTCAATTACTATGCTTGGATGAATATTTAGATCAGGGGAAATATCTGTACTCTCTTATTGCAAGCTTGGAAAATGTAATTATTCACGATTAACTAGAAGTAGCAGAGTAATAGAATCAGTATAACAGTCTGTTAAAACATTCAGAAGAGGGCAATTATCATGCTTTTGTTGAGACTGAACATTTGGTAGTATGAACAGATTCTCTTTTTACTAGGTTCAGGTAACACAATTATTAATAAATTCTTAAAGTCTATCTTGTCAATTCTTTTTAGTCTATCCAGTTAGCATGCAGTAACTCAGCTAATTGTAATAATCTCTCATTATTTAATTTGAATAAATGAAATTCTCTTTTGATAGGCTTTAATTGTATCAGGAGTTATATTTATTTATTTTATTTTTGAGTAAATTTAAGTAGTTATTTGTTATAAAATTATAATTGAAGATAGTAAATATATTTTTGAATGAACTCTTTAGAATTTTAAAATTATATTATAAATTTAATAAAGAAAGAAAGAAAGAGATAAGTTCAAAGAATATACATTAATTTAATATATTTGTTTATAAATATAAAGTGTTGTGTTTAGTATATTATAAAATAAAACAAATTATATGAACTAAAGAGAAAATAAAATAAAATAAAATAGAAAATATTGTGGTTTCTGAGACTAACTCTTAGAATACTAAGACAGCAGTGAGAATTGAACGCGGTATAAATTTGATTAAAAGTATGTTCTTCACTGATTGGGCTAGCATGCCTATATGTATACAGAGGGAATTGCACTTAGTCTTATATACCTATAAATGATCATCCAAGGTCCAGGGCAAGAAGGGCCCGAACGCCACCAACCAGAGTGTCACAGTTCAAAAGCTATCAGCCGAGGCCAGAGTGCCTATGAAAGGATCAGCCAAGGTGGCAGGACACGACCTATACCCAAACGAAGGAACCGAGGTTTCTGCTAGAGGACAAGCCATTGTTGGAACTGGAATAGCCATCGGATTGCCTCACAACAGCTATGGACAAATTGCAACACGAAGCAGTCTTGCAGTCAAACACAGACTCATGACAAATGCAGGTGTCATCGATGCCGATTACAGAAGCGAAGTGAAGGTGGTCCTGGCCAACCTAGTAGACCAACCATACTGAGTGGAAAAAGGAAACTGGATCGCATGGCTGATTATTGAGAAAATCGACAATAGGGAACTAAAAGAGGTAGCCCAGTGGGACAATACTGTAACCTTTCTTGAGTATCGCGAGATTCCCAGAGGGGGATCCGGCGATACTGTAAGGACAAGGAGGAGAAGTGTTAATAGAAATCACTACAAGAGATATAACTAAGGTTAGGAACTAGTAGAGTGACCGTTTAAGTTAGTATATTGAAGTGAGGATTCCTGTAAGGCTTGAGAGTTCGAACCCTTAAGGGATCTCAAGCACTTTAAATACAAATAAATCATAACCAAGATCCTGTCCAGACGAGAATGCTAAGCTACGCTAAGGTAGAAGCGAAGACAACTAAGTCCTAAAACAAAGAGGTTGATGCGACAGGATATAACTAACAAAACAAGTAATAGAATTAAACAAATAAGGGAGCACTACTAATGTACTAAACCAGTAATACATACTAGGAAGCATAGGGTTTCCCAATTGAGTACAAGAAACAAATGGTAGTAATAAGCAAACTAAGGAAAGTACTACCTAATAGGAAACTAGAGCAATAGAGAAGGTACAAGGTAAGGAATGATTGGTTACTGGGGAAATCCTATTAGGAAATATCCAATGTTATGTTAAGGAATAATAGCGATAATAGTAGATTCCGTTACAAATACCAAGAGAGGAGATTAGGGATTCGGAAGCTTCCACACCATCATGGACCAGACCGTCAAGGGCCAGAAGGCCAGACTATAGATGGAAATTAATGAAATATCGGCAAGAGCTTTTGGATAGTTCTACCAACGAGGGGAAGCGACGGGCATCCTAAGATAGGACAAAGTCGACAATAAAATTCCACTGGAAGCCATTAATATTAGCAGAGAGCTGGCGATAAAAAACAAAAAGGACAACAAATACCAAGACGGCAGGGACACGGGCCCTCAAGAATATCATCACCTGCTAGATGTATTTGAAAAGGAGAGAAGACGACAGGACTGCCCCACTGACCAGGTATCGATTTGGGAATCAACCTGGAGGTAGGAGAGATGGTACCAATCAAGAAAATATATGCCCTTAGTTACGACCAATTGGAGGAGCTCTATCTATACATCGAACAGAACGAGAATTGAGAATGGATTTGAAGGGTGAAGTCAGGAAGGGCTTCACCAATCATGTTTGTCAAGAAAAAAGATGGCAAACTCAGGCTCTGCGCTGATTACCGAGTACTGACTGAAGTTACCAAAAAAGATTGACATCGGCTACCGCTCATTAGCGAAGCCTTGGATAGGCTGGGGGGAGCCAAGTACGTCACTAAGCTCGACATCAAGGATATCTACTACAACATTTGGATCAGGGAAGGAGACTAGTGGAAAACAACTTTTTCACCGGAGCTAGGGACATAGGAGTACTTAGTCATGCCATTTGGATTATGCAACGTACCAGCAGCATTCCAGCAATGTATCAATGAGGTCCTCATGGAATACATCGACATGTGTTGTATCGTCTATCTGGACAACGTACTCATATATTCAGATATCCTACAACAACACTGAAAAGAGTTGAGCAACATCCTCGAAGCAATACGAGACTCGGGATGAAGGTCAAACCATCCAAATGCGAATTTCACCAAAGCGAGACAGAATATCTGGAGTTTATCATTGGACAAGAAGGGGTCAAGAGTGACCTAGTCAAGACACAGGCTATCTGTGACTGGACGAACCCCAAAACGATAAAGGAAATTCAATGTCTTCTAGGATTCTGCAACTTCTACCAACAATTTATAGAAGGGTTCAGCAGAACATCAAGACTACTCATGATACGCACAAACAAAAAAGAAGTGCATCTGCAAATGAGAATGGGGGACAAAGAACCACAAGCCTTCGACGAACTGAGGGCAAAACTCACCACAGCACCAGTACTGGTCTACTTCGACCCCCACACATCAACCAAGATCAAAACAGACACTTCAAAATATGTCGGTTCCGGAATACTATCACAACAATGCTAGAATGGAAAATGGAGACCTGTGGCATACCGATCCAAGACAATGTCAGATCACGAATGCAACTATGACATACACGACAAGGAACTACTGGCAATAGTGCAGGCATTACACGAATGTAAACGATATACCAGAGAGAGCCCGAAGTCGGTACGAGTCCTCACAGACCACAAGAACTTAGTAATCTTCATGACAACGAAGGAGTTGAGTGAATGACAAGCATGTTGGATGTAAGAACTAAGTTAATACAACTTCAAAATTGAATATCGACCAGGAAAGGTAGGAGGAAAAACAGACGCTCTCACGCGAAGAACCGGAGATCTACCTATGGCAGGCGAAAAGAGACTCACATGAAACGTGGGGATCTTAGTACCAAAAGAATGAAACTGAGATATCCCATACATTGAAGAAATCAAGCTCAACCTTGTGGAAAGAACCGAGTTTCAGGACCAGAACGAATGAGACATACAGAAGGCAAGAAGGGTCAATGACAAAATCCAAGCTAGCAAAAGGAACCTGGACACAGGAAAAAAAGAAATGAAACGAAAAG
>Ga0307507_10008263_pt1 | contig 14519 bp, 10 predicted proteins | sample 7_EM_MG_FD_207223 | JGI IMG/M metagenome (GOLD analysis project Ga0307507, IMG submission 207223) | Populus trichocarpa ectomycorrhiza microbial communities from riparian zone in the Pacific Northwest, United States - 7_EM | ecosystem: Host-associated > Plants > Roots > Unclassified | place... | reverse complement strand
CCGGAAAAGTCTTGCCGAGGGCGACCTGTCCTCGGCGGCCACGACGTTGACCGAAGCGCTCGGGATGTGGCGTGGGACACCACTGGCGGACGTGGCGCTCGTTCCGTCCGTCCTGCCCGAGTCCGCGCGGCTGGAGGAGGCGCGGCTGGCGGTGGTGGAGGCGCGCATCGAGGCCGAGATCGGGCTCGGCAGGCACGAGGCGCTGCTGCCCGAGCTGAAGCTGATGGTCTCGCAGTATCCGCTGCGCGAGCGGCTGCACGCGCACCTGATGGTCGCGCTCTACCGGTCCGGGCAGCAGGCCGAAGCCCTTGGCGCGTACCGGGATCTGCGTCGGCTGCTGGTCGACGAGCTCGGCGTCGAGCCGAGCAAGCCGTTGCGGGAGCTGCAGGGCCGGATCCTGCGGGACGACCTGCTGCCGGAGGCACCGCGGCACACCACGTCGACGACCGCGGTCCCGCGGCCGGCCGTGCCGAGCACCCTGCCCCCCGACGTGCCCGCCTTCATCGGCCGGAACCGTGAGCTGGCCTGGATCATCTCCCGGCTGACCGGTGGGGAGCAGCGCTGCGCCGTGCACGGCATGGCAGGCGTCGGCAAGACCACCTTGGCGGTGCATGCCGCCCACCGGTTGACCGCATCTTTTCCGGACGGTCAGGTATATCTGAGCCTCGGGGCGTCCGCGGCGCACGGCCCGATGCCCCCGATCGACGCGATCGGGCGGCTACTCGCGGTGCTGGGCGTACGGGCCGCGGACATACCGCCGGACGAGGAGGGAGCAGCCGCGCTGCTGCGCACCGCACTGGCCGGCCGGCGGGTGGTCACCGTGCTCGACGATGTCGCCGGCTCCGAACAGATCCGTCGCCTGCTGCCGGCAGCGCCCGGCTGCGCGGTGATCCTGACCGGCAGGCCGGCGTCCACCGCGGTGGACGGATCGGGCCTGCTTCGCCTCGGCAGACTTCCGATGACGGCCGCGACGGAGCTGATCCGCCGCTACGCCGGGGCTGCCCGGGTGGACACCGACCTCGCCGCCACCGCCCGGCTCGTCAGGCTCTGCGACCACCTGCCGCTTGCCCTGCGCATCGCCGCCACCCGGCTCGCGCAGCGTCCGGAGTGGACGGTCGACGAGTTCGCCGCGCGGCTGGCCGATCCAAGGCGCAGGCTGGACGCGCTGACCTGCGACGGACTCAGCGTCCGCGCCGGCCTGCAGGCAGGCGTCCGGCTGCTGCGGCACTTCGCCGATCCGCTGGCGACGCGCGCTCTCGGCCAGCTCGGTGTGCTGGACCTGCCGGTGGTCTCGACGGCCGCGCTCGCGGCCGCGCTGGACATACCCGTCCACCTGGCCGAACCGGCCGCGGAGCGGCTGGTCGATGCCGGGCTCATCGAGACGCTGAGGATGGATCGGTACCGGGTGCCGGGGCTGGTGCGGCTGTTCGCCGTCGGTGAGTACGCCACGGCCGATGAGGAGCGCACCACGACGCACCGCATCGTCGGGTACTACGAAGGCGCGGTGCGTGACCAGCTTTCCCGGCTGGCGGCGAACCGCGGCGCCGGGCTCGCGTGGTATCGCGAGGAATGCTTGACGTTGCGTGCGCTCGCCGCCCGTGCGCCGGGCACCGACCTGCCAAGGCTGGTCAGCAGGCTGTCCTCGGCGTTGCGGTGATGTTCAGCGCAGCATCGACCGGTCGGTGGGGGTCAGCAGCAGCCGCTCGACAGAGTTCGGCAGGAGTGGCTGGACGTTGTCCCGCCACTCGGGTAGCTCGGCAAGCCGGCCGGTGTGCTCGGCGTAGGCGTCCTGCCCGGGGAACGAGGTGAGCACGACGAGCACGTGCTCACCTGTGCGGATCGGCAGCCCCGGGAAGTCGTTCTCCGCGTACTCCGTCTGCAGCAAGGCGAGGGGAGTGGCGCCTGCCTTCTCCAGCAGCGGCAGGACAGTGCTGTCGAAGAGCCGGACGGACTGCTCGTCCGGCGGCGCCGGCAGGTAGTGGATCGTGGCCGTGACGAGCGACGAAGCGGGCGTGTCCCGGACCGCGGGGTCGAGGTCGGCCAACTGTCCCTGCCTGACCTGCCGCAGCAGCAACACGTCGTCGGTGTCGATCATGGTGGCGTTGGCCGCCGCCGCATGCGCTTTCCACGTCGGACCCGTGTAGAAGCTCTCCAGGGCCTGAAGCCTGGCCGGCATGTCCGGGAAGCTCCGCATCCACACGAAGCGGTCCGGGCGGTCCAGGTCTCGGAACTGCCCCAGGACGCGCATCCCGGTGGCCTCCTGAGTCTCGATGAACTCCCGGTCGAACAGCTCGATCAGCACCTCTCGCTGCCCCGGCTGAAGGGTGTACTGCCGTAGCTCGATAACGTCCGTCACGCGAAGGACTTTATGGCATCCGGCAAGGGTCAGGCATCGATCAGCTTGTCGAGGGTGATGGGGAGGTCGCGGACGCGACGGCCGGTGGCGTGGTGAACGGCATTGCCGATGGCTGCGGCGATACCGACGGTCCCCAGTTCGCCGATGCCGCGAGCGCCGAGGGGGTTGAAGACGGTGTCGGGGTGACTGAGGAAGCGAACGTCGATCGGTGGGACGTCGGTGCTGACCGGAAGGACGTAGTCGGCGAGGTTCGCGTTGGCGATGCGGCCGGTGTCCGGTTCGAGGTCCGCGCTTTCGAAGAGGGCCTGACCGATGCCGAAGATCACGCCGCCGATGATCTGGCTGCGCGCGGTCTTCTCGTTGACGATGGCGCCGGCGTCGATGACCGTCGTTACGCGGCGCACGCGGGATTCCCCGGTCCAGCGGTTGACCGCGACCTCGCAGAAGTGCGCGCCGAACGAGGTGAAGGCGAATCGTTCGCGTTCCGGTCCCAGCGCCGTGGTTTCGGTGGCGTCGATCCCGGCGAGGTTGACGACGCCGAGCAGCGTGCCGAAGGGGATTCGCCGCCCGGGGCCCACGACGTCGCCGCGCTCGTAGCGCACCTGGTCCTGGCTCATGCCGTGGAACGGGGAGCGCTCGTGCGTCACGGCGAGCTCGAGCAGCGCGCGCGTCGCGGATCGGGCCGCCGCTTGGACGGCCGGGGCGGAGCTCGCCGTGCCCGCGGAGGCGAACGCGCCGGGGTTGCCGGGCAGCGCGGAATCACCAAGAGCGGGGCGGACGCGGTCTACCGGGATGCCGAGGGCGTCGGCACCGACCATGGCCAGCACCGTCCACATCCCGGTGCCCAGATCCGACGTCGCGGTGGACACCGCCGCGGTGCCGTCGGGCTGGAGCCGGACCTTTCCCGTGGTGCGGTACCGCGAGGCCGGGTAGGCGGCGGTCGCCATGCCGGTGCCGACCAGCCAGTCGCCCTCGACGACCGCCCTCGGCACCGGAGCGCGCCGGGACCAGCCGAACGCCTCGGCGCCGACGCGGTAGCACTCGTCGAGATGCTTGCCGGACCAGGGCACGCCGCGTCCCGGGTAGGTGGTGGCGTAGTTGCGCAGGCGTAACTCGACCGGGTCCAGGCCGAGTCGCACCGCCAGTTCGTCCATGGCGGTTTCCAGCGCGAACGAACCGGCTTCTTGCCCGGGCGCCCGCATCGGCGTCTGGGGTGGGACGTCCAGGGTCACCAGGCGCTGCCCGAGGTGGATGTTGGGGGACGCGTAGAAGTAGCGCGAGGTGGTGTGCGGTGCCGCCTCGTAAAGGAATCCGTCTCCGCCGCCCGACATGCCGGCGTAGGCGTCGTGCTTGATGGCGACGAGATGCCCGGCGCGGCCGGCGCCGAGGGAGACCGTCTGGGACATGGCCGAGCGGTGGCCCGTGACGCCGAAGGTCTGCTCCCTGGTGAGCACGATCCTGACCGGGCGGCCGAGCGCCTTGGCCGCGACCGCGGCGAGCAAGGGGTGGCCCCAGGTGAGGATCTTGTTGCCGAACCCGCCGCCGACATGCGGGCTGAGCAGGTGCACCCGGGACGGGTCGACGCCGATCGTGGCGGCGATCGTGCCGGCGGCCAGCTGGGGGGCCTGTGCTCCGCTGTAGAGGGTGAGGTAGCCGTCGCGCCACACCGCGATGGCGGCGTGGGGCTCCATGGCGCTGTGATACTCGATCGGCTGAGTGAACGTGCCGGTGACGAGCACGTCGCTCGCGCCGAGGGCTTCGTCGATGGACGCGACGCCGTCGGCGAGCAGGTCGAGCAGCGCAGGCTCGCCATTGACGTCGTCCGGCAGGGTGGCGCCGGGGATGCCGTCCCGCAATGACGCCCGTGGCGGGACGGCGGCGTAGTCCACGCGGACCAGTGCGGCGGCGTCGCGGGCCTGTTCGAAGGTTTCGGCGACCACCAGCCCGACGATCTGCCCGTGGTGGCGAACCTGGTCGTCCTGCAACGGAAGCCAGTTGTAGCCGACGCCGGATTCGGCACCGCCGAACAGGGGCAGCGGGTTGGCGTGGGTGTAGACGGCGAGCACACCGGGGGAGTGTTGCGCGGCGGCGGTGTCGAGGGCCCGGATGGTGCCGCGTCCGATCGTGCTCAGCAGGAGGTAGCCGTTGGCGAGGTCGCCGACCGGGTAGTCGGCGGAGTACCGGGCTGCCCCGGTGACCTTGATCCGCCCGTCGATGCGTGAGATCGCGGTCATGGCCGGTCCGCCAGCTTCATCAGGGCACGGGTGATGGTGCGCCGCAGCAGCGGTACCTTGAAACCGTTGTGGGTCAACGGACGGGCTCCCTCGGTGGACAGCGCGGCCGCCTCCTCGACGACGTCGAGCCGCAGCGGCCTGCCGCGCAGCGCGTCCTCCACAGCGGCCAATCGCCATGGCCGGGTGCCGACTCCGCCCGCCGCGAGCCGCACGTCACGGACGACGCCGTCGTGGACGAGCACCGCGGCGGCGGCCGAGGCGAGCGCGAACTGGTAGGAGGCCCTGTCCCGCACCTTCACGTAGGTCGACCGGGTCGCCCAGTCGAGCCGGGGCACCGTCACCTCGGTCACCAATTCGCCCGGTCGCAGTTCGTTCTCGAGGTGCGGGGTGGCGCCCGGCAGCCGGTAGAAGTCGACGAGCCGGACGTCGCGGGATCCGTCCCGGCCGGTCAGTCGCACCGAGGCGTCCAGCGCCACGAGGGCCACCGCGAGATCGCTGGGATGCGGGGAAACACACGAGTCACTGGTGCCCAGGACGGCGTGTGTGCGGTTTGCGCCCTTGATCGCCGGACAGCCGGTGCCGGGTGTCCGCTTGTTACACGGCGTGGCGGTGTCCCGGAAGTAGCCGCATCTGCTGCGCTGCAACAGATTTCCGCCGATGCTGGCCATGTTGCGCAGCTGCGGCGATGCGCTGGCCAGCAGGGCATCGGCGAGCATCGGAAAGCGCGAACGCACCAGTGGATGCGCGGCAACGTCGCTCATCCGCTCCAGCGCCGCGATGTGCAGCCCGTACCGGTCTGCCCGGACGCCGGTCAGCGGTACGCGGTTGATGTCCACCACCCGGCTCGGCGTCACCACTTCGAGCTTCATCAGGTCCACCAGGGTCGTGCCGCCCGCCAGGTAGGCCGAGTTCGGCGCGCCGGCGCGGTCGAGTGCCTCGGCCACGCTGTACGTGACCGCGAAGTCGTACGGCCGCATCAGTCCGTCACCTCCGCCGCTTGTGCGGTCCGGACCGCGTCGACGATGTTGGCGTACGCCCCGCAGCGGCAAATGTTGCCGGACATGAACTCCCGGATCTGCTCGGCCGAGCGGGCCTGCCCTTCGCGGAGCAGGGCCACCGCCGACATGATCTGGCCGGGAGTGCAGAAGCCGCACTGGAAACCGTCGTGATCGATGAATGCCTGCTGCACCGGATGCAGCTCGCCGCCACGCGCCAGCCCCTCGATGGTGGTGACCCGCCTGCCGGTCACGGAGCCCGCCAACGTCAGGCAGGACAGGACGCGCCGGTCGTCGACATGCACCGTGCACGCCCCGCACTGACCGCGGTCACACCCCTTCTTCGTCCCGGTCAGCCGCAACGTGTCGCGCAGCGCGTCCAGCAACGTCACCCGTGGATCCAGCCGCAGCCGCTCCACCCGCCCGTTGACCCGCAACTCCACGTCGACGAGCCCGCTTCCCCGGCCGTCTTGCTCCGCACCCGCCGCATCCGGGCCGGCGAGCTGCCCGCCGACCGCCAGCACCGCCGACGCCGTCGCGGTCCGGACCAGCAAGCCGCGCCGGGAGATTCTGGCCTCGTTCGAGTCACCCATGGTCTGATCGGACTGCATTGAATCCTCCAGGAACCCCTTCGGCGGTCACCGACCGCGAGCCTGCGCCAGTCTCCCGAATCACGTCCGGCTTCGATATTGCCCAGTTGAGCAGGGGGCGCGTTTCCCTGGCGCGAACCCGCGTAGAATGTGCGCCATGCTCGAACTCCGGCCGAATTGCGAGTGCTGCGATCGAGACCTGCCGCCCGCGGCGGACGCGCGCATCTGCAGCTTCGAGTGCACCTTTTGCCACGCCTGCGCCGAAGGCCGTTTCGGCGGCAGCTGCCCCAACTGCGGCGGCGAACTCGTACGCCGGCCCGTGCGGCCTGCGACCTTGCTCGTACGCCACCCGCCCTCGACGCGGCGAGTGGTCAACCCGCACGCACCCTGTCTGCCGGCCGCTGCCCCTCGCTAACCGTGGCCGACGCGGATGCGCATCGACGTACCGGTCTGTGAGAGCACGCGGATCGTGGTCCCGGTGGCCGGCAGGAGCACACCGGCGTTCGGTTGATCGGGGAACAGGAACGTCCCGGTGTCGTCGAAAAGAGGGACGGCGTCCTTGCCGCGAATGTAGCTGGGCTTTCCGTTGACGTGCAAGGTGAACGAGTCGGCTTTGCGCAGCGAGAACGGCATGTCGTAGCCGGCGATCCTTGACCGCCACGGGACGCCCTCGATGGTGTAGATCGGCGCGGGATGCGCGTCGATCGGGAGGATCAGGCCGGAGCCGAGATGCTCGCTGGTGTTGTTGTCCATTTCGGACATGTCCCAATAGGACACCACCAGTCCGGTCTGGTACGGGAAGTGTTCGACGAAGGCGGGTTTGTCCGGGAACCCGAAGTTGTAGGGGCCCGTGCGCAAGTACTGGCCGTAGGACTCGTACGTGCGGTTCGACGCGAGATAGAAGTTGTCGAACACACGAGTTTCAGTGCTGGCCGCCGTCCGGAAGCCGTCGAGCTGCCAGCCGTTCGCACCGTTCTCCGCGCCGTCGGTCGGCAGCGCGGCGCCGTCCACGGTGATCGTGATGTCGTCGGCGAAGAACCCGTTACGTGCCAAGGCACCGTCGGTACGGTACTGGAACCGGAGCAGGGCGTTTTTGCCTGCCACCGAGTCGAGCGGCACGAACATGTCGACCCAGTTTCCGCCTGTGCTGCCGGACAGTGCCGGCTGACCGCCGAAGTCCCGCTGGAACGGCGTGCCACCGGCGGTGCCGCTCAACGCGGTCCAGGTGACGCCGCCGTCGGTCGACACCTGCGTGTAGAGGAAGTCGAAGTCCGGCTGGATGTCGTAGCGGGCCTTGAGCGTCAGCGATGCCGAGGTCTTGCCGGTCAGGTCGAGTGGCCGGGTCATCGTGGTGGACAGGTTGTTGCCCTTGGTGCTCCACCACTGGTTCAGGCCGGCGAACGGCTGGCCGTAGTGGAACGTCTTCGACTTGTCCGGCAGCACGACCACGACGCCTTGTGCCTTGGCCGAGTTGTACTCGTGCGGGCCGAGGTCGAGGGTACGGTTCTGGCCTGCCACCACGACCTCGTAGTCCAGCCAGCCGAGCTGCAGCTTGGACCACGCGTCCAGGTCGTTGATGCGGGTGCCGATGACCTCGCCGGCACCGGAGACGCGTTGCTGCGCCATCGGCGACCACCAGCTGACGTTGTTCGCGCCACCGTTGGTGTCGTACAGGTCAGGCAGGCCGAGGTCGTGCGCGAACTCGCGGCAGAACACGCTGACGCCGCCGTTCTCCGGCTGGATGGTGTAGTTGCCGATCCAGATGCCGCTGTCGCCGATCTGGGTGCCGCCCCGCAGGTTGCCGTCCGGGCCGGCGGTGGTGTTACTGAACGCGTAGGCGCTGTGGCTGTAGATCGCGTCCTCGCCGCGGATCGGATCCGCGTCGGCCTGGTCGGCGCCGGCGTGCACGATCTGGAAATGGTCGAGGTAGCCGTCCGGCTCGTTGAAGTTGCCGTCGCCGTCGAAGTCGTCGCGATCCCAGGTGTCGAAGGTGGCGAGCTCTGCTCGGATCTGCGCCGGTGTCCGGCCGGCGGCGAGTTGCCCGTTGTACCAGGCATTGGCGGCGTCGGTCACCAGGTCGAAGGAGTTGGCGCAGACGACACCGGCGCACGGGAAGCCGTTCGACCGGCCGTAGCGTGCCTCGTTGAACGGCACCTTGGTCCAGTCGCTGACCATGCCGTCGACCGAGTACCGGCCGGAGGACTGCCTGCGGTAGTAATTGGTGAGCGAATTGGCGCCGGGGTCGCTGGAGAAGTACAGATCCCGGTAATGCCCGGGATCGTAGTCCGGTTGCCAGATGGTGGTGTTGTCGACTCGGCGGTCGGGCTCGGGGATCTGGTTGTGGCGTGGACCGTCGAAGCGCACCGGGCCGGGGATGGCCGGGTCGGTGTCGACGTCGGGGTAGGACGGATCGCGCTGGTCGCCGAACTCGGTGAGCACCACGAAGATCCGGCTGGTCGTCTCCCGTGCCAGCTCGACGTACTCGTCGACGGGGCCGCTGCCGGTCCCGTTCTTCGATTTCGCAGCGGGCTTCTGGCCGGTTCTGACCACAGTGCTCGCGCCGCGCCTCTCGGTGACTTTCTCGCCCTTCAACACATCCGCGAGCGCCTTCTGCCGCAGCGACCTACGCTGCACGTCGCCGGGGCCGGGCAGATCATCCCCGCCACGGGGTTCGGCGGCCGGCCCGACCGACGGCGCCGCGGTCGCGGCCGGAGTGCCGACCGTCAGGCCGGCGAGAAGAGCGGCGATGCCCAATCCAGCACAAAGTCTTCGTAACACAGGGATTCCCTTCCGGACAGCCCGGATACCGATCGCCCGAGCGGGCGATGTCGGCGGTTGGCGAATTCTCTTGAAGGGTAAGGCAAACCTGGCCGCCCCGGCAGAACACGCACGCCCGGAATGCAGAACACGCCGACCAGGCCGCCGCCCCACCGGCGTGTCCCACGGTCGGGACCTTCGTGTCCCTCAGTCACGCCACTTTTGCCTTACCCCCTCAATAACTGGACGGCTTGCGTCATGGGGCGTTCCATTGAACGATCTGCTCCGCCGTTCAACTGGTTCCGGAGCGGCAGTTGAACGCGGATGAACGCTTGAAGGCGCCGTTCGATTCGAAGGAGACTGACATGACTGAGAGCGGTCGCCGCTGGCGAATCATCGTGGACCAGGACTCGTGCATAGGTTCTGGGGTGTGTGTGGGAGACCTTCCGCACCGGTTCCGGATCGCCGGCGGCAGATCGCAGCCGATCGACGTCGAGATCGGTGCCGACGAGGAGGTGCTCGCCGCGGCCGACTCCTGCCCACGGGAAGCGATACGCGTTGTCGATGTGGCGACCGGCGAGGTACTGGCGCCCATCGATTGACCGTCACTTGAACAAGACACCGTGTCCGGCTTGCCGGGCGCGAGGAGGACGTTCATGCAAAGCCGTCGAACGACGAATGTCGAGAGGCTCTCGGCTGACTTCGTCCAGGATTCCTACACGTTGTACGCGCGGTTACGAGAAGCCGGCCCGCCCCGGGAAGTGATGATGCCGCACGGCATCAAGGTGTGGATGGTGACCCGCTACCACGACGCTCGCGCCCTGCTGGCCGATTCGCGGATCAGCAAGGACGGGCGGCGCGTCAACGAGTTGTTCGCCCGGCATGCCGAGTCGCCGGACAACGCTCCCGCGGCGGTCGACGACGATCTGGCCGCGCACATGCTCAACAGCGATCCGCCGAACCACGTCAGGTTGCGCAGACTGGTCGGCAAGGCCTTCACCGAGCGTCGGGTGAAGCTCCTGCGGCCGCGGATCGAGGAGATCACCGACGAGCTGCTCGATCGGATGGCGGGCGCCACGGAAGTGGAGCTGATCGAGGAGCTGGCAGCGCCGCTGACCATCACCGTCCTCGCCGAACTGCTCGGCGTGCCGCCCGACAACCGCGAGGTCTTCCGTGCCTGGACGAACACGCTCGTCGGGGCCGGCCACACCGCGGAAGAGGTCGCCACGGCTTCGGCCGCGGTGGCCAGATTCACCGAGGACCTGATCGACGCGAAGCTCGCCGATCCGGGCGAGGACATGTTCAGCGCTCTGGTCCGGGTCACCGAGGAAGGGGACCGGCTCAGCAAGGACGAGCTGGTGGCGATGGTCTTCCTGCTCGTGGTCGCCGGGCACGACACCACGTTGAGCATGCTCGGCAACGGGGTGTACGCCTTGCTCCGCCATCCCGACCAGCTCGCCAGGTTGCTGGCGGACCGGTCGCTGCTGCCCGCCGCGGTCGACGAGCTGCTGCGGTACGAGGGCTCGGTCAGCCTGGCGACGTTCCGCTTCACCACCGGCGACATCGCGCTGGACGGCGTGACCATTCCCGGCGGCGAGATCGTGGTGGTGGCACTGGGTTCGGCGAATCGCGACCTGGAGAAGTTCGAGCACGCGGACCGGTTGGACATCACCCGCAGGCTGAGCAGCCACCTCGCCTTCGGCCACGGCATCCACTACTGCGCCGGTGCGCCGCTGGGGCGCCTGCAGGTGGAGATCGGTATCGGCAGGCTGCTGGAGCGGTACCCGAACCTGGCGCTGGCGGTGGATCCGGAGCAGCTCCGGTGGAAATCCAGCACCATCATGCACGGCCTGGTCTCGCTGCCGGTGTCCCTGCACGGCTAGTCTTCTGCCCCGCTGCGAAAGGCTCTGCGAGCTTTTCGTCGCGGGTCAAAAGTGGCGTGACTGAGCGCTGCAGACGTCCCGAATGACGCGTTCGGGACGTCCAACGTCTCCAACGCGTCGTTCGGGACATCCGGGACGCGGGCAGGCTGTGGCGGGTGCTGGGGCTGGTCGAGGGTGAAGCGAGGGGTACCTTCGTTGCGCGAGACGCAAGCAAAGTCCCCTCGCTTCTCGGAAGTCCCGAGGGCGAGGTTGTGAATGACGCGTTCAGGACGCCCAACGTCCTGAACGCGTCATTCACAACCTTCGAACGAGAGCGCCACCGCCTCAACAACCCCACCAGCCACGGCGACACACGTTGTGAAGGGGACCTTCCTCTCATCTCACGGGATGAAAGTCCCCTTCATCACACCGGACGGGAGGATGGGCACCCCTCAGACCGTAGGCACTCAAATGCACACGGGCTGATCTCGGCGGCGTCGACCCAGTGCCTTTCGGCGTTTTGATTGGCGTGCCTGATGCCGTGATATCGTTGCGGTATGGGTGATTTCGATTTTCTGGTAGGCGACTGGAATGTCCTCAACCGCCGCCTGACCAAGCGGCTGGCCGGTAGCGATGACTGGGTCGAGTTCACGGCACCCGCGAAGAGCTGGAGCCTTTTCGACGGAATGGCGAATGTCGACGAAATCGTTTTCCCGGACGGCGCGCGTGGGCTCACTCTGCGGCTGTTCGACCCTGCCACCCGGAAGTGGTCACTGAACTGGGCGAGCAGTGACACCGGCACGCTCTTTCCGCCTGTCGTCGGCCGGTTCACCGATGGTCGCGGTGTTTTCTACGGCGAGGACACCGAGGGCGGCACCCCGGTGCGGGTTCGATTCGTCTGGTCGGACATCACCGAGAATTCGGCGCGCTGGGATCAGGCCTTCTCGGCCGACGACGGCACGAGCTGGGAGCTCAACTGGGTCATGACTTTCACGCGTGCCTGACGATCATATTTCCGTGCGCGGCCATTCGCGGTGCGCAACCGTCGCCGCGTGACCGAACCGGCCGCGCTCTGCTTCTCTGGCCCGCATGCAGCAACGCATCGAAGCTTCCCAACTGATTCCCGGACGCGGCACGCCGATCCTGGACGGTGTCGTGATCGTCGACGGCGACCGGATCCGCTATGCCGGTCCGCGTGACGGGGCGCCTGCCACGCCCGGCGCCGACGTGACCCGCGGGCATACCGTGATGCCCGGCATGTGGGATTGTCACGGGCATTTCATGGGCCTGCGGAGCGCGGACCTGCACGATCTGATGTGTGAGCCGGTCGCTTTGCGGGCGGCGCGATGCGTGTCGGATCTGCGGGCCTGCCTCGATTCGGGGTTCACCTCCATCCGCGAGGTCGGCGGTCTCGGTATCCACTTGGCCCGCGCGGTCGCCGAAGGCACCATCGAGGGACCGACGATCTACAGCGCCGGCACGGCCCTGTCGACCACCGGTGGTCACGGCGATGTGCACGGCTTCCCCATTCCCTGGATCAACGACTTCGGCCACCTCGGCGGTGAGCTGCGGCTGGCCGACGGACCGGCGGAGTGCGCGCGCGCCGCCCGCGAGCAGCTGCGCAAGAACGCCAAGCTGATCAAGGTGTTCGCGTCCGGCGGCGTACTGTCCGAAGTGGACCATCCGGTCCACCAGCAGTTCACCGGCGCCGAGCTGGCCGCGATCGTCGAGGTGGCAGGCCAGGCCGAGCGGGTGGTCGCCGCGCACTGCCATGGCAAGCCGGGCATCATGGCCGCCTTGGAGGCAGGCGTGCGCACCATCGAGCACGGTACCTACCTGGACGAGGAGGCCGCTGCGGCGATGCGCGAGACCGGCGCGATCCTGGTGCCTGCCCGCGCGATCATCCACCTGCTGCTGACCAGCGACCTGGTTCCGCCCTACGCCAAGCGCAAGCTGGAGGGGGTGTCCGGCCGGCATCTCGACGCGATCTCCCTGGCCCGCGAGGCCGGTGTCACCATCGCGCTGGGCACCGACCTTGCCATGACCGGACCCGACCGGCCCACCCAGTGGGGAAGGGGCGGTATCGAGCTCTCGCTGATGGTCAAGGGCGGCGCCACACCGCTGGAGGCGATCGAGATGGCCACAGCCACCGCGCCTGCCACCCTCGGACCGCAGGCACCGCGCTCCGGGCAACTGCTGGCCGGCTACGACGCGGACGTGCTCCTGCTGGACGCGGATCCGTTGCTGGACATCGATGTCCTCGCCAACCCGGCACACGTGACCGACGTCTGGAAGTCCGGCCGTCAGGTGAAGTGATGCCGGCTTCGTGAACTCCTCCATTCGGGACGCTTTCGTACATCGGGGAACAACGGTCGTAGAACCCGCGTACATCGAGAGAACAACGGCGGCGGCAATGGTCTCGGTGACGAAGCCCCGGCTCCATGGAGAAATGCCCATGAGTGACACGATTGTCGATCTCGACGCCATCATCACACGGTATGCGACCTTCACCTTCGACGACTCGACGCCCTTGCTCGACGCGGGTCTGGAGTCGCTGGCGTTGCTGCGTCTCGCGGTCGACGTGGCGAGCGACGACGACGCCGAGATCGACGCCACCCGGCTGGTCGACCTGCACACGGTCGCCGACCTGAAGCAATGGCTGGCCGATCTGGCCGCCACCGGCCAGGACGGAGGCGCGCGATGACGACTCGCAGACTTTTCGACTGGTTCGGCGACTCGGTGGCAGGCGCCGGCTCTTCGACGGCGATCGAGGTCGCCGGGCTCACGTTGAGCTACGACGAGTTGCGGGCCGCCGTCGAGCGGATGGCGGTGCGCCTGGTGTCGGCCGCGGGCAGGCGACCGGCCCGGGTCGGCCTGCTGACGTCGCGCAGCCTCGTGAGCTACGTGGGTTACCTGGCGATCCAGCGGGTCGGCGCGGCCGTGGTGCCGCTCAACCAGGGTGCGCCGGTCGCCAGGAACCTGGCGATAACCAAGGATGCCGACCTGGACGTCACGATCGTCGACGACACCTCCGCCAAGCAGTTGCCCGAGTATCCGAGGCAGTCGGGTATTCCGATCGTCGACCTGACCGGTGACCGGTGGCGGGCCTTGCTGGAAGGCGGCGAGCCGCTGCCCGAGATCGGTTCGGGCGACGGAGACGTCGCCTACATCATCTACACGTCCGGCTCGACGGGGCGCCCGAAGGGCGTGCCCGTGACGCACGAATGCGTCTCCGCGTTGCTGGAGGACAACATCCGCCGGTTCGGCTTCGCCGACGACTGCCGGGTGTCGCAGACCTTCGAGCTGTTCTTCGACGGTTCGATCGTCGAGCTCTTCGGCACCTGGGGCACCGGCGCAACGCTGTGCGTCCCGCAGCACAGCGAGGTGTTCGCTCCGGTGCGCTTCGTCAACGAGAAGCGGCTCACGCACTGGTTGTCGGTGCCGTCGATCATCTCCTTCGCCCGCAGGCTGCGCGCCCTCGCCCCGGGCAGCATGCCGAATCTGCGCCGGGGCATGTTCGGCGGCGAGCCGCTGAACCTCGAGCAGGTCGAGGTGTGGCGGGCCGCCGCACCCAACGCGACCATCCACAATTGCTACGGGCCAACGGAACTGACCGTCATCTGTACCGGCTACGAGGTGCCGGTCGAGCGCGCCGACTGGCCGGTCACCTCCAACCGTTCCATGCCGATCGGTGAGATCTTCCCGCACCTGGACTACGTCCTGCT
>Ga0307507_10008262_pt1 | contig 14521 bp, 3 predicted proteins | sample 7_EM_MG_FD_207223 | JGI IMG/M metagenome (GOLD analysis project Ga0307507, IMG submission 207223) | Populus trichocarpa ectomycorrhiza microbial communities from riparian zone in the Pacific Northwest, United States - 7_EM | ecosystem: Host-associated > Plants > Roots > Unclassified | place... | reverse complement strand
TAATATTACGGCACTGGCAAATTACTGTCAGATTGCCGTAAACTGCCGTTATATAATGGTAAGTTGCGGTAAGTTGCTATTATGTAACCAGAAAATTGTATATAACTTCAAGCGGTGCTTCCGTTCTTCTTGTTTCCTTTTTTTAGCTTTGGATCCTTGTTTATAGACTACCAATTGCACAGGCTTGCGCGTCCCTCTTGCCGTGCTTATGCCTCGATTGACTAAGTCGCTAACACTTTGCTACTACTAGCTATTTATAGTATTTAAAAAGTTCATTTTTAAGGGATTATAGACTTATAGCGTCTTTTATCTTTTTATAGTACTTCTATAAAAAAGGGGCTGTATAGTTTACCTATAGCAGTTTATTAATAAAGTTAAGTTCTATAGAGTTAATAAAATATATCTTAGTATCTAAAAAGTCTATATTTAGCTCTGCCTATATCTAGGGATTAAGGTGCTTTGGTTATAATAATATCTAAATCTATAATAAGATCTTTACAGCTATTTAGTTATTTAGGTCCTATCTACGCCTTATAAGGGCGTCTATATAATTTATAGCGCTTAGCTAGTATATAATTAGGAAGTTAAACTAGGATAAAATATCCGTTTATTATGCCTACTAGGCTATAAGGGCCTTTATTATTATAAAATATTTTAAAGCCTTATAATTAGAGACTATCTAAATAGGCTTAGGGGTCCCTTTTAGCTATATATACCAGTGCTAAAAGCTAGAGATAATAGCTAGCATTTCTTTATTATAGATGTGGTGGTTTAGCTTAGCATCTACTATAGTCTTTAAATAGTAAGCAATAGGGTACTATTCCCCATCTACCTACTTTTAGGAGTAGATGCCAGTTATAATACTATCTAAGGTATTGGTTTCTAGTATTAAGGGCCGTTTTAGGTTAAAGTAGGCAAGTAAGGGAGTAGAGACTAGTCATTTCTTAAGCTCGTTAAAGGCCTACCTATATATAGTATTAAAGTAAAAGGGCTAGTTTTTATGGGTAAGTAGGCTTAGAGGCTAGGTAATTCTACTATAGTTTTTAATAAAGCGTTAGTAGAAGTTATAGAACCCTAGAAATAACTATACCCCCTTTATAGTCCTTAGGGATACCTATTAGTTAATTATAGCCGTCTTTTTTAGGTCTGCTTTAATTCTATTTATACTAATAATAAACCCTAAGTACTTTATACGCTTAATACTAAATTTTAATTTCCTAATATTAGCCTAGAGGCTGGCCTTATAGAGCTGTTATAGGACTTTATAGATATACTCCTTATATTTTAACTTATTTTTAGAGTAGGTTATAATATTATCTAGGTAGGCCGTATAGAAGTTATTAAGGTAGTTAAAAAGTATATTGTTTATATATTGCTAGTATATAGCTAGTCCGTTAGTTAGTCTAAAAGGAAGTACTTTATATTTATATATTCTATAATAGGTCTAAAATATAGTAAGATCTTTTAATTTAGGGTCTATCCTAATCTAGTAAAAATCCTAATAAATATTAAGTTTAGTAAAGATCTTAGCTCTACTTATTTAGGTTAAAGTCTTATTAAGTAAGGGTAGTAGGTAGTAGTCTATATAGAAATAAAGTCCTCTATTTAGCTTTTTAATAAAGAGAATAGGTAAGTTAAAAGGGGTTTAACTAGGCGTAATAAAGCCCTTATTTAGGTTATTAATAAGGTACTGCTTTATAGCCTATAACTTAGTAGTAAACTGCTAATAAAGGGGGCTATAGCTAAGTGTGTTTTCCTTATCTAGCTTAATTTTAATCTTATAGTTATACGGTTAGTAAGGCGGGAGTATATTAGATACTACCTTAGAGAATATATCCTTAAATTTCTAGTATTAATAGGGTAGTTTCTGTTTTACTAGCTCCTTATTTATAAGCTTACTTTTCTATCTACTAAGCTTACTTTCCTTTTCCTTAATTATTTAATTAATTTCATATAAGCTAATGGTAAAGGTAATAGTATTAGGTTAGACTAAGTTCTAGTAGAATTCTATAGCGCTAATATAGTAGATATTAACTAGGGGAAAGTCTATAAGTTTCTTTACAAACTTTTATTAGGCCGTATTTTGTAGTATAGGGTTTATAATTTCCTTAGCTTATTGTCGGAATATTAGTCATATAACGTGGTCATAAGACCACGAAGCGAGACTAACTAATCTAACCTTAGAGCAACCCCTTTCTTCTAGACAACAATTAACAACTACCAACTTCAACACCGCATACGTACCACTATAAGTGATATTCATGCACGTTAATAAAGCGAGTATACCGACACTAATCAGTAGACGTATAGATCAGGAAATACGCAATAAGCTAGAGCTTAAGAACCGTACTAGAAACAGTACACGGATCACCTAGCCTTGTCTATTCCAGTTAAAGGAGAAAGCTACATCACCCTCAAAGCTCGAGACCACGTATCAGCTTAACTGCTAACGCGTCAGATCGCCTAGAGAATTATATCTTTACTTAAAGAAGATTACAACCTCCCTCAAGCTTAAGAGAATTTATACTGGCCTTATAGCCAATATAACAGATCGCTGAGAGAATAGCAGTCTTGCTAAGAACACTTTACAGGCCTAACGGCTGTAAAGTACGTATACACCCCTACACCTCAATACCCCTACACCTCGACACCCTCACCTCGACATCCTTAACCTTGACCTCAACCTCGACCTCAAACTATAACACGACAATATGGAAATTAATTAGAAGGAGAGAATTGCCAAATACAGCAACAGAATTAACTTAGAGACGGCTACAAATAACGATCTAATGGAGTATATAGAGACTAAGATATACCTATACACACAATCTAACCTCATAAACTATTTATTATGGACAGTGTTTTAGGAAGACTTTAAGGACTTTACGCCAGAGCTCTTTATATGAGTACAATCCAATATTAGAATAGGAATCCGTAAATACCTAGTTAAGAGAGGAGTATATATTGTTAAGCAAGATAAGAGATACTCCCTTAGCAAGGTGCTAACGGATGTTACTAATAAAGAAGAGTTTCACAAATAGATGGATAAGGAGCTTATCACGGCCCTTATAGAGGTAAAGCCAATAATCACAATAACCTTACAAGATCAACTCAACCCTAAATTAGACGCGCTTGCCGTAGTCTTACAGACCCCCAAATTAGCTCAGCCTATAGCTACAACACCGTCTGGTATGCAAATACCTGTATTTACACCTCCGCCCTAGCAATCTATACCCCAGCAAGCTACACCAGCCACTACCTAATAGCAAGCTACACCTACCTCTACCTAAGATTAACTGCTTACCCTCCTTACTTAACTCCTATAGACGCAGAATTAGCAATTGTTACCTGCGGTAACTACCTCTACCCTCCCTCTAGCAACTAGTGCTTCTACCCCACTTATTCTTCCGCCTGCCTAGCCTATAGCTACAGCTACAACGCCATCTAGAACGTAGATACCTACCCCTATAACACCCCAGCAAGCTGCACCAATCGCTACCTAGCAGCAGCCGCAGCAACCGTAGCAGCTACACATATATACACTACCTAAACCGACCGCGCCTAGCGTGGAGCAAGGACCTAGGCAAGGACCTAGATATAGTAAGGAGGTAGCCACAATTGCAAAGATCTACATAGACAACTAAAAGTATGATGGAGTTAGCAACAGCTTTAACTTCAAGTTAACTATCTTTTATAATATCTGCAAGAGATCTGGCTTACCACCAGAAGGCTACGCAGTGGCATTCCTTAGCATGCTAAAAGGGCTTACTTAAGACCATTACTACAACAGCAACCTTAAGTTAAGACCTTTTACTAAAGCCTGTAACCATATGCAACAGTTCTTTAAAGGGCTAGAATACTACCGCAAGAACCTTATAGAGTGGAACAGCATAACCCTCTAAGGAGTTATGGACGAGAACCCTAATAAGTCAATCTATCAGAACTTCTAACTGCTTATAGACAAACTGCTAAAGCAACGTTATAGACTATACCCAGACTTCTGTACAAACCGCATCCTTATAAATAAGTTAGTTACTGCTTGCTAGGGAGTACTAGCATGCCATATCGCTGTCTCCAACCCTTTAGAAAACCTTTCTTAGTTAATTAGTAAACTATAATCCTCTATTATTGCGTAGGAAAAAGAACACCCCTTATAGGCCCTAATAAAACCGTCTCACCAAGCCTTTTTTACGGATTGACGCTACTATTAAAACGACTAGAGTCAAGACTAAAATACTAATTGCTATAGTAGCAATTGCTCTTACAGAACCAATGGCAGACTAAAGGCCAAGTGCTACGTCTACAAGAAGGAGAACTGCCGTTTATAGAAACACTTAAAAGAGGAGCGTAGTTGGTCCAGAGACAACTATAGGAGACGCTTTATTGATATCAAGGGCCGCAATAAGGGTAACTTTAACAACCACTTTAAGCAATACATCGCTGCTTGCGAAAGAGATAAAGATAAAGATTTAGACTTTAAAGCCTATATACAAGACGCTAACGACTCTAGGAGCAATGCTAAAGAACCTAATAATAGTTCTGCCTATATTACTACCTTTGGAACACTTACCATAGAGGAAGCAACCTCTATAAGCGTAGAGCTAGCTAATAAGGCTTATACACACCTGCTTACGGCTTTAGAACTTACCACAGAGTCTACTACAAAACCTTACACAGAGACTAACCTATTCGCCTATAATACGACCACAACCATAGCGTCACAATATACCTTAACGGTCTTTATGGGAATTATAATCGATACGGGTGCTTTACGTAAGTCTATAGCTAGCTATGGCCAATTCTAAGCCCTATAGGCCGTAGACAAGTCCATAAGTCTTAACACGTCAACTAAGGGCCAAGTAACTGTCCAATTCGGGATTAGAGCCTCTACGTCTATTAAAACCATAGACGTTAACAGCCCTATAGGCAAGGTATAATTCTATATTATTAAAGCAGATACTCCTTTCCTACTTTGCTTAGTAAATATAGATAGACTCTATATCAAATACAATAACCTAAAGGACGTCATTATCACTCGCACTAAAAAGGTGCCAGTAGTTAGACGATTTAGCCACCCGTTTCTTATATAGAGCTTCTCTTTGCAGTCTTATCTGGTCAAGTCTTTTAACGCGAACCCTTGCTACTTAACTAACGTAGAGCTATAACGTCTACACCATCAATTTGGTTACCCATTAGTTAATAGACTACAAAAGCTTCTTAACAAGACTGGCTACGGCCATAATACTAATAGATCTGCTATTAAAGAGCTAACTAGACTCTGCTACTACTGCTAGAAGTTTAGCAGATCTCTAAGTAGATTTCGCTTCACCTTACAAGACAACGTTAATTTCAACTACAATATCATCGTCGACATTATGTATATCAGCGGCTCCCCCCTACTATACGTAGTTGACGAAGCAACTCGATTTCAAGCTAGCAGATGGCTATAAGATATTAGCGCCAAGCACACTTAGGACATTCTATAAATGTGCTAGATTAACAGCTATTTAGAACCACTAGACTTAATCACCACAAATACTAGGAAGAACTTTGTTAGTAAGGAGTTTAAGCACTACGCTGCTACTATAGGAGTAACTACAAAGTTAGTTCCAGTCAAATCACACAATTCTATTAAAATAGTAGAGCGCTACTATAATCCGTTACAACAAGCCTACCAAATTATTATATCTAAAATCCCTAAAATCAGCAAGAAGATGGCCCTATAAATGGCTTTTAAAGCTATTAATAACACGGCTAGCCCAGAAGGCCTAGTCCCTACACTCCTAGTCTTTAGAGCCTACCCCCAAATGGTTAAATCGGACGCACTATCACCTTCAGTCGCACAGCAAGCTGCGGCTATTAGGAAAGCAATAGTAGAAATCCAGAAGCTATAAACTAAATAACAGATCACTAACGCTCTTAATACGCGAAATAGACAACAAACTAACGCTATTTACGGCCTCCTACCTAGTTCGCCTGTCTTAGTCTGAAGAGAAGGTAACACTAGCCAAAGCGGTTATTGGGACGGGCCATACATACTGCTTACCATTAACGGTGAGACCTACACCATAAAGCTACTAAATGGGCCTATAACCTTCCACTTTATAGTTATAAAACCTTACCTACTGGACCTATAAGACTTAGTTAAACCACAAGAGTCTATTAAATCAGCTAAACTAGTACCTATACTAGCTGAACCTTAATCGTTACCTAAAGCTGAACCACAGCTACCACTAAAGCGAGGCAGAGGTCGCCCCCGCAAATACCTATTACTTACGGCCATCGCAGACACGGCTGTTACGGACGCTATAATAGACATAGATGCCCTTATGGGTGATATTATAGACATAGCTAACATCGCTATCTACTTACAGGACAATAATACCGCAGATATGGCTAACACTACTATTTACTTATAGAACAATGGTAACACCTAGTTCAGCGCTTTACGGCAAAAGGAGGTCACAGGCCTACTTAAAAAAGGCGTCTTTGAGATTATTAAGCTATATAATATACCAAAGGGGGTTAGACTCTTTAATTTACAGTTTGTTAATAAGATTAAGAATAAGGGAACTAATAAAGCCTTTAAGAAATCACGACTTGTTATATAGGCCTATAACAATTTAGAGAAAAAGCTAGTCCTTACTTAGTTACTAACAATTCAACAAGTTAGCTAGCGGCTGATTCTCTATATCGCTGCTATGCTACTATAGACATAACTCTACCTCTAAGATATCTTACAAGCCTATATCCAGTCTACTACAAACCTAAACTGTAAGTTCTATGTATAACCACTACACAAGCTAAATAAATAATTGGGAATTAATAAGGACTCCATTCTAAAGGTTATAAGGCCACTTTACAGAGTGCCTAAAGCTGGAAACCACTAGTTTAAGACCTACTATTTACACCACGTTAATTAGCTGCGAATGGACCAGTCTACGTACAACCCTTGCTTACTCTACAGCAACAAACCTTTCGGAATTGTTGGCTTATAGATTAATAATATGCTATTCCTTGCAGACGACACCTTTACAGAGGCTAAATAAAGCAAACTATATAAGGCTAAATTTATAGCTAAGGAGCGAGAGTAACTAACCACTAATACACCAGTTAAGTTTAATAGAGGACTTATTCAATTAGCACAAGATAAGAGTATTACACTAACGCAAAAGCGCCAGTGTGAGAACCTTAGTGTGGTTAACACTACGCTGGCAGACAGCACTAGCTCTAGAGAAATTACGCGCGGCTTACTTACGCCAAAGAACTAGTATATCGCTTAACGCGCCAGAGGAGCCTATATTGCCTTAGTCTGTCAACCAGAGGCTTTATTTAACTTATCCTTTACTGCCCAGGTAACTAATCCTAAAGAGGCAAACACAAAGGAGTTAAATAAGCGCCTAAGTTAGCAGATTTAGAACTCACATAGAGGTCTTAAGTTTATTAAATTAGAGGCTAAGACCCTATAGCTCTTAGTCTTTACGGACGCTTCCTTTACTAATAACAAGGACCTCTCTTCGCAAATTAGCTATATTATTATACTAGCTAACGCAACTAAGAAGGCCAATATTATCCATTAGAGCTTAATTAAGTGTAAAAGAGTCACTAGAAGCGTTCTGGCTTCTAAACTCTACGGAATGGCTCACAGCTTTAATATCGCCGTCGCTATCAAGTCTATGGTAGACAAGATCCTACAGATCAACCTCCCACTTATACTTTACACTAATTCTAAGTCGCTATATAACTATCTCATACGACTCGGAACCACACAAGAGAAGCGATTAATAATTAATATAATATGCCTATAACAAGCCTACGAACGTTGGCAGATTATGGAGGTTAAATAGATCAATAGTAAAGCTAACCCTGCGGACGCGATAACCAAGGGGAAGCCTTGCGTCGCCCTATAGCGACTTATCAACACGAACCAAGTCGATATACAGGCTATAGGTTGGGTGGAGCGTAAGAAGCAATAGAAGGTGGTTTATAGGTCATAATGGTGCTAGGGCACGCCACCTACCATATTCTACGGACCCTAAATTTAACCAGCTAATCAGGATTTTCTATCCCCGGGATAGAAAATCGCTATTAGCTCACTTACTACTAGCGCCTTGGCGGCCCTCGCAATATATTAACCTACTACCCCTAACAATTCTTCTCCTTCTTTTCCTTAGCTTAGTGTCCCCGTAATACAGCATTCTACAAGCTTTAGTTTAGAGGTATTGGTACAAGCCGTAACACTAGTTATACAATTACGGACCTATAAGAGGAGCGTGGAAACTATTGCGTATTAATTAGATCTTTAGCTATTGCGTATATGCTACAAATAGTCTAGAAGTAGGCTTGATTTTAGAGTATAAATTAGCCTTCTTTTTAGAGTTGCTCCAGTATCGGAATATTAGTCATATAACGTGGTCACGAGACCACGAAGCAAGACTAACTAATCTAACCTTAGAGCAACCCCTTTCTTCTAGACAATAATCAACAACTACCAACTTCAACACCGCATACGTACCACTATAAGTGATATTCGTGCACGTTGATAAAGCGAGTATACCGACACTTATATTCTATATTCTATAAGTTATCCTTCTGGTCTATATATTTAGTATAGCATCTAATACTCCTTACTATTCTTTATAGCTATATAGGGCCTAAGTTCCCTATAGGGAGCTCCGCTAGCTTTTTACTACCTTTTTTAATCTCTAGTATAGGTAGTATAATATAGGTAGTCTAGGGGCGGTATAGTATACGAATCTATTATGGGTTAAGCTGTATATCCTTTTTAAAAGCCTAGTCCCTATATATAGTATTAGCCTAGTAAATAGTGTTTATCTATAGCTAAATAAGGTTCTCTATTATAATACTAATATTTTTTATAAAGGAAGGTATTAGGGGTATAGTTTTAAGCTAAATAAGCCGTCTATTCCGTATATTAAGCTATAAGCCTAAATAGGCTAGCTATTTTCTTTTGAAGATTATATTATATCTTTTAAGGTCTATAATAAGAAAGGGGATATTATACTACCTTTGTCCATTAATACGGAGATAGATCTATAAGATAGTTATAATAGGTAATCCTACCTATCCGTTATACCTATAAATAGAAATTGGCTTAGGCAGTTCTTTTAAAGGCGTATTTAAAAAGCCAGCTAGTTTTATAGCATACTTTATATTAATTAAGGTAAAGGTATTTACTCCTAAGTTAGCTAAAGTAGAGGTTAAAACTTAATATCTATTATGGAATAAAGTATAAGAGATAATATAGCTTCTTCCACTAACTAGCCAACTTAGATTAATATATAATATATTAATCCCTTTTAACCCTAGAGAGGAGTCTTTCTTTAGGGTTTCTCTTTTTCTAGCTCTATACTATCCTCTTTAATTAATAGGACCTTATTTATCTTTACCGCTATTAGGTAGTCCCTTATAAAGTAGTCCTTTTAGCTATATAAAAAGTAAGCTCCTTAATTACTAAGGGCTTACTTATAGGGGTTACTATATATAGGCCAAGTCTATACTAGGTCTATAGTAGGACTAGCTATATAACTAGCTACTAGATTAACAGCAGGCTAAATAGTTAGTACTATAAGAGTTACGGCCTATACTAGGGCACTATTAGCTATTCTTATATTACTTATAGTCTAGTTTGGAGGGTTTCTAGCCTTATACTACTTAATATATACCTTAATTTAATAAAGGCTTTAATTAATAGCTAAGTACTAGTCTATTAGTTTCTTTAGCATCTATATAGTAGTAAAGACTAGCGGTATAGCTCGCTATAGGTTTAAGGTAAGCTTATTAAATAGGTCTAGTAGTAAATCTTCCTAAGAGATTTAGGCCTAGCTGGCTAGGTATAAAAAACGGGTCTAAAAGGCTGCAAAGGTCTCCGTTATTTTTATATTTAGGCCTTTATAGTTAAGGTGGGCGTTCTATACCTTAAAAAGGTCCTTATTAATAGATGATAAGTAGTTAATTATTTCTTTTTTAGAGATAAAGGGGTCTATTAAGTCCTTAGTATATTATAAGCGTAGGTACGTTTAGGCATCCCTACTAGTACGGCTAAAGATATAGGCCATTCTAGCTTAAGGGGTAGGGAAGTAGTCTATATTAACTTTAAGCTTATCCTATAATTAAAGCTTCTAGTTATTAAAGGTAGGATTGGTTCCATCTATAAGTAATAGGGATTCTATAACCTTTATAGACCATAATAGTGCTATATAGGCCTTAGAGGGTCTACTAAAGGCGCTAAGATAGGGCCTATAGGACTATAGCAAGCCTTTAGGTGTCTAATAATAACTTATTATTAGATATAGGGGTATCTCTAGCTTTAAGCAGCTCTTATAGGAGTTTAATTTTAGTATTAGCTTCCTTAAGCTCTACCTAGGGGGTTAATATCGTAATTATTTTACTATTAGAGGTATTTAAAGGTCCTATAGCAGTAAGGGTATTAGGTAATTCTAGGTACTTTTTTTAGCGGTTTTGGTCTATACGTGTCTAGTTCTTAGGGTTCTATTCTATCCTTATAGTCCTAGTAATATCCTTAGGGTCCTATTCTATGTCCTTGTCCTATTCTATATCCTTATAAATATATTTAAGTTCCTTTTTAGGAAGAAAGAGTAATATAAGCTTTAGATAATATTAGCGACTTAGTTAATTAAGGCATAAGTATAGCAAAAAGGATATATATAAGCCTATATAATTAGTAGTCTATAAATAAGGATCTAAAGCTAGAGAAAGGAAAGGAGAAGAATAGCAGTACTACTTAAGATTTTATGCGGCCCTTAAGTTATATAACTGTAATTATCTAAAACTATTAGCAACTGTCTATGACTGTCTGCGACTATCTACAACTGTCTATAACTATCTATAACTATTTACTATAATCCCCTATTTTTTACTAGCGCTATAACAGCAAGCTTAATATAAGTAGTAGCTAGATTTACTACTAGACCTATTTAATAAGCTTACCTTAAACCTATAGTGAGCTATAATACTAGTCTTTACTACTATATAGACGCTAAAGGAACTAATAGACTAGTGCTTAGCTATTAATTAAAGCCTCTATTAAATTAAGGTATATGCTAAGTAGTATAAAGCTAGAAACCCTTTAAACTAAACTATAAGCAATATAAGAACAGCTAATAGTGCCTTAGTATAGGCCGCAACTCCTATAGTATTAACTATTTAGCCCACTGTTAATCTAGCAGCTAGTTGCGCAGCTAGTTCTACTATAGGCTTAGTATAAACTTAGCCTATATATAGCAACCCCTGTAAATAAGCCCTTAGTAATTAAGGTGCTTACTTTTTATATAGCTAAAAAAAACTACTTTATAAAAGACTACCTAATAGCGGCAAAGATAAATAAGGTCCTATTAATTTAGGAGAATAGTATAAAGTTAGAAAAAGAGGAGCCCTAGAGGAAGACTTCTCTTTAGGGTTAAAAGGGATAAATATATTATATATTAATCTAGGTCGGCTAGTTAGTAAAAAAAAGCTACACTATCCCTTATACTTTATTCTATAATAGATATTAAGTTTTAACCTCTACTTTAGCTAACTCTAGAGTAAATGCCTTTGCCTTAATAGATACCTAGTACGCCATATGTCACAGTACCGGTACATTGCCGTCACATTGCCGCAGATTGCGGTCACGTAATAGCAAAGTGCCGTTACGTAACTGGAGAATTGTATATAACTTTAAGCGGTACTTTTGTCCTTCCCCTTTCCTTTCTCTAGCTTTAGATCCTTATTTATAGACTACTAATTATATAGGCTTGCGCGTCCCTCTTGCTATACTTATGCCTTAATTAACTAAGTCACTAATATTATCTAAAGCTTGTCTATTTTTTCTTCTTAAGAAGGAACTTAAATATATCTATAGACTATAAATAGGATAGGAACATAGAATAGGACCCTAAGAATATTACTAGAACTATAAGAACATAAATAGAACGCAAAACTTAAGAATGGGATACGCATAGACCAGAACCCCCTAAAAAGTAAATAAATACCGGAAATTACCTAATACTACTATGCTAAGAAATATAGTGGCTGGTAAAGCTGCTGTAGGACCCGCAAATACCTCTAATGGTAAAATAGTTGCCGTTTTAACCCCCTAGGAAGAACTTACAGCAGCTAATATTAAAATTAAATGGCTTTAAGAGCTGCTTTAAACTAGAGACACCCCTATACCTAGTAAGGAATTATTAGACATTTAGAGACTTGCTATAGTCCCTAAGGCCCTAGCCTAATATATAGCATTAGTATTGTTATAGTCTATAAATGTTGCGGACCCCTATTACTTATAGACGGAATTAACCCTATATTTAATAATTAGAAGCTTTAACTATAAGATAAGCTTAAAGTTAATACAGACTACTTTCCTACTGCTTAAGCTAAAATAGCCTATGTCTTTAGCCGTACTGGCAGGGATATATAAATATACCTACATCTACAATACGCCTAGGACTTAGCAGACCCCTTTATCTCTAAAAAAGAAATAATTAATTACCTATCTTTTATTTATAAGGACCCCTTTAAGGCATAGAATGCCTATCTTAATTATAAAAGCCTAATAATAAAAATAATGGAAACCTTCTTGGTTTTTTAGACCTGCTTCCTATACCTAGCTAGATAGGCCTAAATCTCTTAAGAAGATCTAATACCAGACCTCTTTAATAAGCTTACCCTAGACCTATAGCGCGCCATACTACTGGTTTATACCACTATATAGACACTAAAGGAACTTATAGACTAATGTCTAGCTATAGACTAGGGCCTTTATTAAATTAAGGTATATGCTAAGTGGTATAAGGCTAAAAGCTCCGCTAACTAGAATATAAGTACTATAAGAATAGGCCGCAGTGCCCTAGTAAAATCTGCAACCCCTATAGCACTAACTGTACCGTCTACTATTAACCTAGTAGCTAGCTGCGCAGCTAGTCCTGCCGTAACTCTAGCGAATACTTGGCCTTTATATAGCGACCCCTATAAATAGGCCCTTAGCAACTAAAGAGCTTGCTTTATATACGGTTTAAAGGGTTACTATATAGCTAAATACCTAATAAATGCGAAAAAGGTTAAGGTTATACTAATCTAGAAAAATAGTATAGAGGTAGAGTTAGAAAAAGAGGAACCTTAAAAAAAACTCCTTTCTAGGGTTAAAAGGGATTAACATGTTATATATTAATCTGGGTTGGCTAGTTAGTAAAAGAAGCTGCACTATTCCTTATACTTTATTCTATAATAGATATTAAGTTTTAACCTCTGCTTTAGTTAACTCTAGAGTAAATGCCTTTACCTTAATAGATACCCAGTATACTATAAAGCTGGCTAATTTTTTAAATATACGACTTAAAGAACTACCCAAACTAATTCCGATTTATAGGTATAATAGATAGATACTAGTAGGGCTATCTATTATAACTATCTTGTAAATATACCTCCGTGTTAATAGATAAAGATAGTATAATATCCCCTTTCTTATTATGGACTTAAGAAGCTATAATATAATCTTAGGGAGAAAATAGCTAGCCTATTTAGGCTTATAGCTTAAAGTATAGAGTAGACAGCTTATCTAGCCTAAAACCCTACCCCCAATACCGTCTTTTATAAAGGAAATTAGCATTATAATAAAAAACCTTATACGGCCATAGATAGACACCGTTTATTAGGCTTATGCTATATATAGGGATTAGGTATTTAAGAAAGATATATAGCTTAATCTATAATAGATTTATATACTATAATACTCCCAGACTACTAATATTATACCGCTAATACTAGGGACCTAGGAAGCTAGTAATAAGCTAGATAGACTAGGCCCTATAGAGCTATAAAGAACAGTAAGGAATATTAGACGCTATACTAAATAAATAGACTAGAAAGATAACTTATAGAAGATAGGATAGGAGCTAAGGAGGGCTATAAGCCTTTAACTGTAAAATACGGTTTATAAAATGTCCGTAAAGAAATCTATAAACCTCCTATTAGTTAATATCTGCTATATTAGCGCTATAGGGTTCTATTAAAACTTAAAACGGCCTAATACTGTTGCCTTTATAACTAGCTTATATAAAATTAACCGGATAATTAAAGATAAGGAAGCCCTAGCCCGTAACTAGCTTATAGATAAGGAGCTAGTAGAATAGAAACTACTCCGCTAATACCAGGAATTTAAGGATATATTCTCTAAGGTAGTATCTAATATACTTCCGCCTTACTAACTACATAACTATAAGATTAAGATTAAGCTAGATAAAGAAAATACCCTTAGCTATAGCCCCCTTTACTAGCAATCTACCAATAAGCTATAGGCTACTAAGTAGTACCTTATTAATAACTTTAATAAGGGCTTTATTAAGCCTAGCTAAGTCCTTGTTACCTTACCTATTCTGTATAATTACAGCACCTATCGTACCAACCGCGTGCCTACGCGTTCGGTACGCCAGGTACGCGTTTACGCGTTCGGTGCACCAACCACTCGCTTACGCGTCTGGTGCACTTATGAAGCACTGAC
>Ga0307507_10008261_pt1 | contig 14521 bp, 3 predicted proteins | sample 7_EM_MG_FD_207223 | JGI IMG/M metagenome (GOLD analysis project Ga0307507, IMG submission 207223) | Populus trichocarpa ectomycorrhiza microbial communities from riparian zone in the Pacific Northwest, United States - 7_EM | ecosystem: Host-associated > Plants > Roots > Unclassified | place... | reverse complement strand
ATGATATAGAATCTAAAGCGGAATACTTAGAATCTCCTTAGCTACCCAATCCTTTGAGCTTTACACGAAGCCCCGCACGAAGCTCTGCACGAAGCCCTGCACGAAGCTCTGCACGAAGCTCTGCACGAAGCTCTGCACGAAGCTCTGCGTACGGAGGCTCTGCACGGAGCTCTGCGTACGGAGGCTCTGCACGGAGCTTTGCGTACGGAGGCTCTGCACGGAGCTTTGCGTACGGAGGCTCTGCACGAAGCTCTGCCTACGGAGGCTCTGCACGAAGCTCTGCACGATGGCTCTGCGTACGGCGGTTCTGCGTACGACGGCTCTACTACGGAGGCTCTATATAAAAGCTTTGTGCAGAGCTTCGTGTAGAGCCTCCGTACACAGAGCTTCGTGCAGAGCCTCCGTACGCAGAGCTAATGAACTGAATGATATTGGAAGGAATGAATGTGAATATATAATCTAACTACAACGAATATAGGCCTTAATATAGGCCTATATCGGTCGGAAACCGAAGTAATTGCTACGGAGACCGACCAAAAACGGAACAAAGGAAGTCTGCTTATGTAAGCAGGAAACGCGTGTGGAGGACTCTCTCAGAGCCATCGTCAAGAGCTTCGTGTAGAGCTTCGTGCAGAGCCTCCGTACGCAAAGCTTCGTGCAGAGCTTCCGTACGCAGAGCTTCGTGCAGAGCCTCCGTAGGCAGAGCTTCGTGTAGAGCCTCCGTAGGCAAAGCTTCGTGCAGAGCCTCCGTAGGCAAAGCTTCGTGCAGAGCCTCCGTACGCAGAGCTTCGTGCAGAGCCTCCGTACGCAGAGTTTCGTGCAGAGTTTCGTGCAGAGCTTCGTGTGGAACTTCGTGTGGAGCTTCGTGCGGAGTCTCCGTATGCAGAGCTTCCATACGCAGAGCCAGATATAGAGCCATATATAGAGCCACCTACTAAAATTAAAAAAAAAGGATAATACAACTTTATTTACTCGGTTTAAATTAGTTATTTTTATATAATAATAAAGAAAAAGGCGACTAAAAGTTTATTGGGGGTATGCTAAGACTTATCATAATAAGATTTATCCAAAACTACCCTGCATAAAAGATACTGAGGCTAATACAGCATTAGTATTACCACTAAAGAGAGCAGTATTGGTATTTCTATTAAAAGAATTAAGAGTTTTGAAATTATTAGATGCAAGAATAGAATTCTAATTAGCCATTATGGCTTCGTACAAGTAAATTTTTAGATATTTATATAAATGCCAAGCCTTTGTACAAGTATCGGCGATACGTATCAGGGGTATCGAGTATCGACCGCAAGACTGTTTGATGTTCAGACCTGCGGAGGATAGGCCGGATAGGCCTCTCGGATAATAGACCTATCAGCTAATAGTATCCGGAGACTATCCAGATAGTCTCCGGATAGTCTTGGCAAAATCCCCTAATATGCTTACACTTGTAATACACCCCCCAATATTAAATAAATAATTTTTCCATTAGTGTAGATTTATAGAGCTTATAAAGCACTTTAAAATGGTACCACTTTTATTTAAATATCCTAAGGATAAGTAATATTATATAGATATAAAGCTTACAAGAGCTCTGCAGAATAAGGCTCAGGGGGAGCCCCGCACGGAGCTCTACCAAAGCTCAGCAAAAGCTCAGCACAAAGCTCAGCACAAAGCTCTGCGGAGGCTCTGCACAAAGCTCTGCGTACGGAGGCTCTGCACCAAGCTCTGCGTACGGAGGCTCTACACGAAGCTCTGCGGAGGCTCTGCATAAAGCTCTATATAAAGCTCTACACGAAGCTCTACACAAAGCTCTGCACAAAGCTCTGCACGAAGCTCTACACGAAGCTCTGCACAAAGCTCTGCACAAAGCTCTGCATAAAGCTCTGGACAAAACTCTACATAAAGCTCTGCACAAAGCTTTTATATAGAGCCTCCGTCCCTACGGTCCACTCTTATCCGCATTATGTATTAAAAAAGTACGCATTTTATAATAAAATATATATTTTGCGTATTATTTCTGGCTTCCTGTAGGTGTATTTTGCGTATATAAATTAAGCTAGTTATACAAATACCTAAAATAATATGCATTTTACATATAAATACTTAAAATGCATATATTTTAAATGGGCGATGCCCCGCACCATAAGCGAGCCATACAATTTATATGGCGCCTAAGAAGAAAAATGATGCATTTTGCATGGAATCAACCATTCTTGAAAGAATACTGAGGTATTGCGAACTAGCTACCTAATAAATTTAACCTGATAAATTTAACCTTACCTCCGCCATCACCACCCTACGGCCGCCCACCCCACCTACGTGCTCTTATCTGACGCAAATAACTGATCAAGCTCCTCTCTAGCCTGCGAGGCTGCTAATTTTTGGCTCTTTCTAACGGTTGTCTTGGTCTTCTTAGTGGCCTTCTGTTATATTTGTGCTGCGCGTACTTAACGGTTCTCTACTACCTTCCGCGACTCTACTACCTTCCGCTTTCGCGTCGTTTTCAAAGTACCTACTACTTTAGTAGTATGAGGATTAGCAGCCTTTTAAGCGACTAGCGGTAACCGACAAGCTGTGTACCTTTGCGTTAGCTCCCATTCGTCCTCGTTGTTGGGTATATTATAAGGCTTAAAGTTAACCGTTGGCTTTATTGCCTTATAGGTGCTATAATAGAGCTCTCCTGCGTATGTGGGCTTAGGGCTTTTATGTCCTAATCTGGTATTGGCCTAATAACAACATGGCTGCTCTTAAAGACCTCTAATAGTAATGCCTTTCTCATCTAACTTAATTATAGTAGCGACTTCTAATTTATTGGATTAGTTACTATAGTAGATATACACTATAAGCAGACATACTATCTGTACGCGTAGTAATATAAGCAGACTTCTTTGCTCTTTTACGACTCTGGGTAATCTTCCAATTAATATATAGGCTTAAGAACACCTTAGCCGCCCAGCTGCGTTTAAATTTGGCTATCTATAGATATTTCTCTACTAGAGCGTTGACTATAGAAACCTTCTTTCGCTCCTCTTCTTTTGCCCAGGTATATATTGGGTATCCTTTATTATCTATAGAGGCAAGCGTGCTAACAACTATTCGAACTTTAGCCTGAATAATAAGAATATTACTATCTATATTATGCATGGCTTGGTCTTTAAGCTTCTACATATTCACAAGTTGCTTAATCTTATTTGGACTTAAGTAATGTCCTTTCTTGCCGTCCTTAGCGCCATACTGTCCTCGCTCTAAAAGGGAAATAAAGCCAGGCCTTGAAGCTTTAAAAGATTTAGAAGACATAGGTGATAAGTAGAAGGGCTTAGAAGATCTAGAGGATAAAAATAGTAAGTAGAATTTATATACAGGAGACGGTCTTTTATCTATAATCTGTGGATTTGTAATAGTTTAACTTACTAATTAGTAATTGCTTTCTAGCGGAACCTATGGAGGCCTTTTTTTGCTACCTACTAACGAACACCTACCTCCATCTTATCCTTACTTGTATACTACACGTTCGCTTACTATGCCGAGAATTATAACCTACTACTGCGCGAACTACATTACAGTTCGGCTAGGAGGAAGGCCTATATTATAGGCTACTTTCTACAGGTACCGTAAACCGTAAGGCCACTAGTGGCGTCTTTAAGGCTCTTATATATGCACTTCCTGCCCTAAATACCTAGACGGACACCCTATTTAATGAGTGGCTTATTACAAACACATTACCCGTATATAATAGTTACAGACTAGGGCGGCAAATATATTAAATTTAACTAGAATGAATACCTTAACCACTCTAGATGTTGATAATAGTAAGCCTGCTGACCTCTCTGATAAGGTCTTAAATAAGGAACACCTATTCCTAAAGCTTGCAGCTTGGTTAGAAGGCGTGCCCTATGAGAAGCTTGACTCCCTTACCCGCATACTCTGCCTCTATAAAGGCATAAATCCGCCGAATCAGCGTAATAAGGAAAAAAGACTCCGGAAAATAACCAGGATCGTACCCTACCAAATTAACTACTGTATTGGAGGCTGCATGGCGTATACAGGAGTGAATTTGGAGCTTAACTACTATCTCTATTGCCTTAAAGTAAGGCTTAATTCGGTTACCAAACAGCCCCGTAAGACTTTTATATATATACCGCTTACCTCGCGGTTACGGATATAGTACAATAATCCAGAACGGTTAGCTATATTAAAGTTATATCGGCAGAGGCTTTTAAGCTTAAATATAAAGAACGGCCAGCGCCTATTTTGAGACGTTTTTGACGGTGATTTATTCCTTAACTTTTATAGGCAGGAGCTTAACTTATTTAGCGATGAGCACGATATTGCCCTTCAGCTGTTGCTTGACGGTGTTTAACTAGATAATAGGAAGACCTATAAGGTAAGCAAAATAAGCAAATTAATCAAGGTTACTAATATATATAGGTAACTCTGGTCGTCCTCTATAACCTTAATCTCCCACCTAATAAGCGCTATAAGGTTAAGAATATACTTATAAGCTTTATCTTACCCGGTCCTAATGCGGCTAAGGACCTTGATTCCTTTCTACGGCCACTAGTTAACAAGCTTCTAGAGTTAGAGAATGGTATTTAGGCCTTTAATGGCTATATTAATACGACATTCTAAATACGAGCATAGGTGACTCTAGTTACTGGTAGGCGCTGTATGCTTATTGAATTTAGCAGCTAATACCTTTATAGGTGACGGTCCAGCTCTTGCAGACGTTATAGGCATAAAGCGTCCTGGCAATGCGATTAGGCCATGCCGTACGTGTTCTGTTAAAGCAGAGCGATGTACTAATATATAAGGTTCCTATTATGTCCCTTATACACAATATAACTACGAGAACTAGCCGCTACGCCAAAATCTTTAGCTTGTGATTAATTTAGTTAATTAAACTGCGGATAATAAGTATAGAACAAAGTACGGAATTACTCGCAGTAGTATACTACTAGAGCTCCGATTGATATATTTTCTATAGTCATTTCCTGCTGATATTATGCACTGCGTTCTCTTAAATATTACGCCCTTTTTATATTGCTTATGGAACAGTATAAAGCTAAAGATTAATAACGCCAAAACCAGAGGTGAATATGTGGATAGGTTTCCAGAATTACCTTCCTACCGTTTAAGAGATACCGAGCTTAGGATAATTGGCTTAGCGTTAACTAAATTAAGATCTTAAATACTAGTATCTATTGCCTATACACCTTGTTGAATTAATAGAGACTATACAGGATTTAAAGCTAAGGAATGGGAGGCCTGGTTGCTCCGATTTGGAAACTTTCTACTTAACGGAATCCTCCCTAACGAGTACCTTGCGAACTTCTGCATACTTAGCAGGTTCTATTCACTGGCTACTTAATATAAGCTTACTAAAAGCGATATACTTTATATCCAGGAGCTCGCAGAGGAATTCGTTCAAATATATAAGAAGCTATATTACCGCGGCGAACCTAAACGACTGCAAGTATGTACCGTTCAAATTTACTACCTACTATACTACTCCGGCTATATTCAAGATCTAGGCTTGGCTTAACTATTTTGGCAGTTCTTTATGGAATAAATGAATGGTATTATTAAGCTAAAGGCTCGCTCAAAGTCCCAGATATATGCTAGCGTTAGTAATGGAGTCCTGGTTACTAAGCACTTAAATTACCTTACCTTTATCGTTTTACCGGATAAACTAACCTTAAAGGATAATATGCCACTACTATGTCTATTAGGCATATTTAATGCAAGCCTAACTATAATATAGCGGGCTTGAATTGAATACGTAGTAGATTACTGGCTTAGTAAGCCCTTCTTCTTTAAACGCTGCTACCTATAAAGCGACCTTACTATTGGATTAAGAAAGTTATAAAGACGCGATAATATTAATTGGGCAAGCCACCGTATCTGCTATCGCGAACCCGGTATATAAGAGTGGCAATTTGGTGAGGTTGAATTCTTTATTAACGCCGCTGGCTCTGGGCGCTGGGTATATATTAAAAGCTTTACTAATATTAATATTAATAGAGGCCGCAGGATTGCGACTTATAACGGCATAGGCATGGCTAGATGGATTAGAATTAAGTGGATTAAGTTATTAATCGGCGTGCTACATAAAGGCAGTATAGGCGGCGTTAACTGTATTATTACTAACATCGATATATTTAGCTAGTAAATGACTATTCCTAAATAGGAAATTATATACTGGCTTAGAGGTAAGCGGAGACTACGCCATTTAATTTGGTTTACTAACTTTAGAGTAGCATAACGTCTTAGGCCGAAAATCCCTTTTACTGTCTCCTACCTACCACCGATGAAGTTGCCGCTACACGTGCTGTTTAATATACATATAATGATATATAGGGAGCTTTTATATGATCGCTAGATCTATATTATTGCCATCTTGGCAAGCAAATTAGATTTTTAGGGTTTTTTTCCCATCTTAATTCGTGGCTGATATAATCGCTAAGATTTTAGTTATATAACACCCTCTAAGAACGCATATTGGCGACAACGATATATCAACACTATAGTAAGATATTTATATATTTTGTATAAGCAGCTTCTTGCAATAACTAATATTAGTAGATCTGCCGTTTTGAATTTCTAAATTCGGGCGTTGCTGGGGCTGTGTGTGGAGGCTGTTAATCGCGCTCCTATTGCAAAATCGCGATTTAGAAAAGCTTGATGCAACACTATGCTAAGCATTACTAGAATTTGCATATCTTGGATTTCCAACTAGCTCTTTTTTAAAGTCAGCAAGCCCGTTAATATATATAGATTAGTTAAACTAAGCCAAATATTAAGCCTCTCTGCAGCCTCAATTGTATACATGAGATTCGTGCCTAATATGCGTGAAATATACGTGCAATATGTATCAAAAACCACTGCATTTTGCATACAAAGTCTACGGATAAGTCTACGGATGAGACTCTCCATTTTGCATTTAAATTCAGCTCTATATACACCAAAAATTTGCCTAATATGCACGTAAAACTTGATCCAAAATGCATTAATTTTATATGCATATTACAGAGCGTAAAGACCGTAGGGCGTAGTAGAGCCGTTGTACGCAGAACTGTTGTACGCAGAGCCGTCGTATAGAGCCTCCATATACAGAGCTTCGTGCAGAGCTTTGTGCAGAGCTTTGTGCAGAGCTTCGCGTAGAGCCTCCGTACGCAGAGCTTGGTGCAGAGCCTCCATACACAGAGCTTCGTGCAGAGCTTTATGCAGAGCCTCCACAGAGCTTCGCGCAGAGCCTCCGTACGCAGAGCTTTATACAGAGCTTCGTGCAGAGCCTTAGCAAATACCTTTAGCTTTCCTACTAATTAGATATCTCCTTTCTACCTTTTTATTTATACTTCTCTTTATATAAAATACTATAAAATAAAATAAAAATAGTATAAAAGAGAGGAGACCTAGTAGTTTAAATTTAGTAACTTTTATCTATTCCTTATCCTCTAGTTCTATAATCTAATCCTTACCCACTAATACTTCTACTGCCGCCGCTATAAGCTAAGAATTTTTATTATGCGCTGAACATTAAGCTCTATAATCCCACTACTTGTAATTTCTATAGCACCTACTATAGAACCCTAAGAGACTCTAATACTTAGTAAAGGGATAAGGGCCTATTAGATAACGCGGAGTCACTATATAAGCCTTATAGAACTAGTATTAATTATCTCTCTACCTTATATAAGTAATATAGATTACTTATAGTTATATTTAGAGATCTACGGCTCTTATTAGTCACATAGGGTGACTTACCAATAACGGCTACTTAAGTAGGTTACAGTGATGTTGGTTAAAAGCTTAATATGTTTGGAATGAGGAAGGGTGAGGAGCTTAAGACTCCTCGCCACGCTAGTGCCGTGGCGTCACGTAATGACCGCTTGCCTTATTCCCAACACTGGCAACTCTTCTTTTGTGGTTGCCATCTATATACAAATACTGCTTGGCTAGTGTAACAAATATCAATCCTCCTTACTTACCATTGCTATTGTAATATAAGTCTCGCTATTCTAAAATTTGCATCTTAACATGTGGTGCTTTTCTTGCTTGGAGTCATAGGCGCATATTGTGTTAGGGCCGCTAAGGCGCTAGTTATAAGTGAGCCAATAGCAATTTTTTATCCTGGGGATAGAAAATCCTAATTGGCTGGTTGGAATTAGGGTCTATAGATTATTATGCTCCTACTCCCTTTTAACCTAACCTTTAACCTATATATATAGAGTGTTTGTGTTAACAAACGTTTCTAGAGCCTTATTTGGGTTTGCCTTTGTTATTACATCTACTAGGTTGTCTTGGCTATTAATCTATTAGATCTTAAAGAGTTCTTGCTATTTATAGGATTGCTAAAGTGCTATAATATCAACTATAAGGCGCTTCTCCTTTGTGGTACCAAGCTTAACTAAACACTTATAGAGGGAATATAAGTTGGTGTACATAATTGTAGGGATAATAGGGAGTTTAAGTTAATCTATAATTATCTTTAGGGTAGTTCTAATTGTAATTGCTATGTTAACTCCGTTAACTATTCTATATATCTCTAATACTAGAACGCTTTAGGTGACGCGCTTGCTCTTAGTTGAGCTCTAATAGATAAGATTGCTGTAGATCGTGAAGTCATTCTCTCTAATAGATTTGTTTGTGATAATGATTTTATATCCTAGCTAGGAGCTAAAATCTTTATTATTTATAAATAATCTATTAACAAATACAAAGAGCTTAATAGGAGGAAGATTAATAGGTATATAGAGTAGTCCCCAATTAAGATGGTTTATTTGCTAGGAAAGACGCTTATTTAGGGTAAGGATGTTATCCTTAGTTGGTTCCTAGTGTTAAGTGGTAATAAAGAGATTAAATAAAGCCTTAGGTTAACAGATAGAAGTAATATAAGCTCTGTAAGCGCGTTGCTCTATATATCCTTGCTTTAGAGAATTAATGTTAATAATATTAATCTTCTTGCCTTAATCTTTCTGGTATAAAGCAATAGAATCCTTGTTTAGGGAGAGGATGTATCTATTAAAAAGTAATGGTGTTATTAAATTAAGCTTTTCCTTTAGCTTTGCTATAAGATTTGCCTTTACTAGCTTATCTTCTTTAAGAGCTAAGAATTAGTTGTCTCCTAAGATAATTATATTATTGGTTTACATACTAATAATTCTAAATGGAGTTCCTGTAGTTGTAATAAGGAAGTATAGGTTAAATATAAAAGTAGTTATTAAAAGCTTCTCTTTATGGTGCTTGCTATAGGTAGCCTACTAATAAGTTCCTACCTCTATAATTCTATATAATGGCTTAAGCACAACCATAATTATATCTTTGGGATATTAGTAGCGAATTTGCTCTAGAAGGTATGCTAATATTAAGTGCTAAAGGTGCGCCTCTAATTAGGTATAGGCCTAAGTAATATCTTATAAATAGACCGCTATTCTATTCTTTATTAAGGAGGGAGCTAGTGTAAGAATAACCCGCTAACTAGCTCGTTAAATTATAGGAGATTGTGTAAGAATTACCTCTTTGCTATTATTATTATAACCTTAGATAACAAGCCTTAATTTCTTAAATAGGGCGTTAGTAGCTTTACCCTTAATCTTATTAACTATTCTTGACTTAAAGATGCAAACTTTATTAAACTTAGTAGGGTTATACTTCTTAAATTTAAAAACTCCTTTTATAATAAGACCATTAATCTTCTGCTTATTAGATGCTTGAAAAGGAGCTCCTAGAGTTATAATACGGCCTTCCTTTTAAAGCTGTTTTGCGAGCTTAAAGTCAGCCTTCTCTTTAGCTGTTATAAAGGCTATTAATAACTTATCTCTACTCTTAATAGCAGTAATAAATTGCTCTTTGAAATTAATAAGGTGTTAGTAATTTTATAATCCCTTTAGGCGACTTCTACCGCGTTGTGGTTACAGCACATTTACTATAATTGTATTAGGATTGTAGTTGCCTTCTGGAGTATATTAATTATAGTTCTCCTCTAGGGTATCCTCTAGGGCATCCTATAAAGGCTCAGAACCGTTGTTTCTGTAGTAGGGCTTAATAATAGTTAAGCGGAATTAAGTGGGTCTATAGGGCATCTAAAGAGTGCAAGTCTAACTATTAATTATAATAAGTTTATATAGGCCTAACCATCCTCCCTTTTTACGCTATACGCGTACCTTAGATTGGAGTGGTAGATTAAGTATAGTTAAGGTATTTAGGCCATTTCTTATTTCTAGTGCGTTGTTAACCTGGCGCGTGGCGTAGAGACGTCGCACCTCTTTTATTGCTTTGCAAATAGCCTCTGCTTATTACGTAATAGATAGGGATGGTAGAGAATTGTTAGTTATTTAAGGGTAGGCGCTAAAGACTAGTAATGTAGGTATAAGCCCATCTAGGCTAGCGGAATTATTAATAGCCTTAATAGCCATCTATAAGATAAGCTCTTTGCTAGCACCCTTTAGTTCTAAAGAAATAATCTTATATGCTTGTTGTAATGGCATATAATATTATTCTACTTTTTTAATACTATTGTGTGCCTTAATAGGGACTTCCTTAACCTTAATTTCTATTGCCTTTGCCTATTACCAAAACTCTATAGATAAGAAGTTCCTTCCTATATTATAAATAACTTAATTAGGGGGTCCTAGGTAGATATTAATCTAGTATAATTAAAGAGTATCCTATGCGTTCCTAGCTAATATATTCTTTAGGAAACGTGCGGCTTGGAAGGAAGTTAAGAGGTTAACAACTTAGAGTACTAGCTTGCCGCTAAGATATATAACGTTAATAATAATACAGAAGTTGAAGTTATAGTTATCTTTAAGGGTGAACTTGAATTGGCTAGGGAACTTCTGGTTTATTTAGTAGTAATGGCAGTACTTTATAAGATGCTTAATTGCCTTAACCTTAACTTTATGGCCTGCTTACTAAAGAACCCTAAGTAATTAGTAAATAGATAGGTGGCTAAAATAATGGTGTAGTTAATGTAGCTTTAACTTAGTTAAGTGGCTTTAAGCAACACTCTTTTCTAGTTAATAAAGGAGCAACTAGGGGTAACCCTATTTGCGTATAATAGGCACCTAATTATCTCCCTAAATAAGCATATTCTTAAGGTTATTAAGTTTAATGCCTAATTTATCTATATCTCTAATGCAAAATAGAAACAGGGTGTTTGCGGGAATAATGTGGAAAGTGATATATTTTAAGGGGGTTTTGACCTTAATTGTGCTAAGAGAGATTGTAGTACCCTTGCTAAAATGAATTATATATTAGCCTGCCGTTAATTAGTTAATCTAAACAGAGCTATTAAGCTACTAAAGAGCTTAAACTTAAGGTTCTCTTGCTATAGATACTCCTACGGCTCTAGTATCTGGTATAATACTATAGAAGATATTTACTAAGTATCTGTTATTAAAGGAGAATATGGAACTCTCCTTTAGCTTATTAAAGGTATCTAACTTTGTAATAGCATGGAGTGTGGATTGGTTATTAAAAATAGCAATGGTTTATATGCTATCTACCTTACCATACTTAGTAAAGTATTAGTTAAGAGAGTAGTCCTCAATTTCTATATCTATAAGAGGCTATTTGGCCTTATTAGCCTTACCCCTAAGATCCTTTACGCCTTTATATTAAACTAGAAAGCTTTAAAAGTAGGCTGCAGTAACCTTATAATTTCCAATGTTTCTTGCACTCTAGCGAAACTTATTATATGCCTCCTTTTACTTATTAAGAGAATGCCTAGTTAACTAGTAATTTGGTTTCTTACAAACGTAGCACTTCTTCTAGCAATTACTTTGGAATAAACCTCTATAAGGACCTCCACCTTTACCTTATAGTTGTTAATTATACCCTCTACTATATTACCTACCACGGCCACCATATGTTTGATTAGTCCAGTTGTGATTATATTGGTTAGGCGGGTTAATTAAAGTAGGTTAGAGTTAGGCATTAAATTGCTATACTTTTTAAGAGCGTAGAGTAGTACTAATAGAAGATCTTAATTAAGCATATACTCCTTTATAAGTATTTGCAGGATTAAAGAAAGCAAGGTTGCATTCTTTAACGCCTTAGTATGCGCTAATAACTTAATTATATAGGCTGAAATCCTCTTAATATGATTTGGATAAACCATGCTAAATTGTCTAAAGTTAATTAAAGAGCTTTTAAAGATAATTAAGCTAAGGGATACTTAGGTTTGTAGTAATGATTTTTAGGAAGGTAGTCTCTCTCCATTCTAATATATACTGCTACTTATTCTCTTCTGTTTTAAAGTGGCATTTTAACTTATATATTATGCGGTTAAAATCATATCCTTTTCCTACTAAATAATTATAATAGAAGGTACTAGCTCGGCCCTTAAGTATAACGGAATAGGCGTTGTAGTATTTATTAGACTTTATTCCTACCTTTTAGTAATAGTTATAGAAGATATATAGTTTTAAATTAAGAACATTATATAATTCCCTACTAAACTTCTTCTTCTAATCCAAATAGAGCTTCACAAGCTCTATAAGCAATTTTAAACTGCCTCCGATTTGAGATTGAGATAAAGGAGGTAGGAGTTGTATTATAGGCTATAGTAGAGATATAGGTCTAGTTGGTAGGGTCCAAAGGCTATTAGATTGTAAAGCAGGGGGATCTTGTGCTTGCTAAAGGGCAGTAGTTAAAGTTATGGGTTAAATTGGTTAATATAGGGGAGTTAAAGATGGAGGTAGAAGTGTCTCTGATAGTATATTACTTAGGTTCCATTATAAATTAAGCTTCCTTATAGTGTGTAGTTAGTGCTTAATCTCTTATAAAGTCCATTTATACTCTTTTTTTACATTAATAACTTACTCCTAAATATTATCTCCAATGGCACCCCTATCTATAGGTACGAATACTCCATTCTCCTATAGAAAGTTACGGAAGTCCTATATAATATCCTTATTTGCAGGAGCCTATATTTCCTTTATCTATCTAATAAAGTCCTCCTTTATACAGTACTATAGTATAGTGTCGTTGTATTTGCTATCTTTATAGTATGCTATACGGTATAATAAGAATCTGTTTAAGTCTTGTTAATTGACATCTTTAGGATTAATTATGGCGGTTTTCTATGTCTCTAGGTTAATGTCGTCCTTGTACTTCTTTAGGTAGGTTAACGCCATAATAGCTGTTATTAAAGATTGTTTAACGCGTTTTAATAAAAATTAAGGGAAATAAAGGTTGTTTAATGTGTAGTTAGGTAGTGATTATAATCCTACAATCTGTGAAGGTATACTAAAGGTATTAAGATGGTTATTTTAACGCGTTTTAGATGTTGACTTAGGACCCTAGGTTTAGTAATACTTCTGACCTAAAGTACTTAACCAAATCTTTATAAACGTAGTTGTTCTGTATAATAGACACAACTTGGTATCTCCTAGTACTTAGTAACACTTCTGTTACTAGTTTTCCACAAGTTTAAGGTAGCATAGTATCGCCAGGATCCATTCTATATGAGCGTATATGGCACCCCTACACAAGACTGTCTCTTCTATTTAAAAACCTAGCTGCTCTATAGTTGACTATATATTCAACCACTGATTAGTATTAGTTACACAGGGTGACTCACCAATAACGGCTACTCGAGTAGGTTATAGTAATGTTGGTTAAAAGCTTAATATGTTTGGAATAAGGAAGGGCGAGGAGCTTAAGACTCCTCGCCACGCTAGTGCCGCGGCGTTATGTGATGACCGCTTACCTTATTCCCAACAGCTCTAAATTAGAATTACATTTATATATAAGGGCCTCCCTATCTATACCTACTTCTCTAATATACCCCGCCTAAGCCTCTATCTTAATTACTAGTAAAGCTTTTACCCTTTTCTACTTATTCTAAAAGTAGTTAGTTATATAGGTATTATATAAAAAGGAGAGTTTACTTATAGTCTAGTACTATTACTAAAGAACCTCTTATATAGTAAAACAAGAAGTATACTAGATAATTATATTTCCTAATTCTATAACAAAGCCTTATATGAAATACCACGGTAGACTTATTATTGGGCTAGGTTGTATAGGTAAATAGAAAGTCAATAATATAACAAACAGATAATAACTGGTAGAGTAGTTACCTAACAGATTAACTCCAATTATATTCTAAGATTTACTACAAAGAAAGGAACTATCTAGGTAGGGACTATAGTCCTTTAAATATACATCCATACTCCTAAGAAACCTTCCTTATACGTAAAGTACGTATTATATAGGTTATACATACGTTCCCTTTGTACACTGCGTATACTGCGTACAACATTATATAACTTGCTTACTATTCCTCATTATATGGCTCTATAGGTTCCATCCTAGACCATGCCCTTATTAACTAACTAGCTTCTTCTAACTCTTCTCTAAGTAGTTATAGTATTATACTTAAAGCGTCCGTAACAAATTCTTAATAAAGGACAACATTAGTAGAATTTAAACTTATAATCTATTATATTTAAAGTTAGTATATATTTATATAAAGGCGGGGAGATAGATTACGGGTTTTCCTTAAATAGTTTTTTCT
>Ga0307507_10008259_pt1 | contig 14522 bp, 3 predicted proteins | sample 7_EM_MG_FD_207223 | JGI IMG/M metagenome (GOLD analysis project Ga0307507, IMG submission 207223) | Populus trichocarpa ectomycorrhiza microbial communities from riparian zone in the Pacific Northwest, United States - 7_EM | ecosystem: Host-associated > Plants > Roots > Unclassified | place... | reverse complement strand
ATGGTTGGTGGTTGACGCAATTGGCGCGCAGTTGAGGTCATTTGGCAACTCGACCGACTAGCCTATGTCGTGTTTTTTTAACACGCAGCCTGCGCGCAACCTGCGCGCAACCTGCCAGTAATCTGCGTATTTGGCAACCATAATTATATTTACCTCTTTTATACTAATAACATATTTTAAATAAATAAAAGCTACTTTAAAGCTATTTATAAGGCTAGCAAAATAAATAATATTATTTTAGATAATTTAATATAATATAGCGATGGTTCTCTTCTACCTATCTACCTATTAACTTACCTACCTGCCTACATCGCCTACCTATCTGCATTGCCTACCTATCTGCATTGCCTACCTATTTGCATCTGCCTACCTGTCTATATCTGCCTACCCGTTAGCATCTGCCTACCTATCTATATCTGCTTGCCTGTCTATATCTGCTTACCTGTCTATATTGCCTACCTGTCTACATTGCCTACCTATCTGCACTGTCTACCTGCTTGCATCTGCCTACCTATCTATATCTGCCTACCCGTTAGCATCTGCCTACCTGTCTGCATCTGCTTGCCTGTCTGCATCTGCTTACCTGTCTGTATCTGCCTACCCATTAGCATCTGCCTACCTATCTGTATCTGCTTGCCTGTCTGTATCTACTTACCTGTCTGCATCTGCTTGCCTATCTGCATCTGCTTACCTGTCTATATCTGCCTACCCGTTAGCATCTCCCTATTTGTGCCTACCTGTCTGTGCTACCTTGATTTAATCAATCGATTAAATCGTTTATAGTGCTCGCTGGCTAGTCGTTGTCGTCTGGCTTTGGCGACGGTTGTCTGGTTCTAGCGACGGTCGTCTAGCTCTGGCGATAGTTGTCTAGTTCTAGCGACGGTTATCTGGTTCTGGTAACGGTCGTCTGGTTCTAGCGACGGTCGTCTGGTTCTGGCGACGGTCGTCTAGTTCTAGCGACGGTCGTCTGGTTCTGGCGACGGTCGTCTGGCTCTGGCGACGGTCGTCTGGTTCTAGTGACGGTTATCTAGCTCTGGCGACAGTTGTCTGGTTCTGGCGACGGTTGTCTGGCTCTGGCGACGGTCGTCTGGTTCTAGCGACGGTCGTCTAGCTCTGGCGACAGTTGTCTAGTTCTAGTAACGGTCGTCTGGCTCTAGCGACGGTCGTCTGGTTTTGGCGACAGTTGTCTAACTCTGGAGACGGTCGTCTGGTTCTAGCGATGGTTATCTAGTTCTAGCGACAGTTGTCTGGCTCTGGCGATAGTCGTCTAGCTCTAGCAACGGTTGTCTGGTTCTAGTAACGGTCGTCTAGTTCTGGCGACGGTTGTCTGGTTCTAGCGATAGTTATCTAGTTCTAGTAACGGTCCTCTACTAGCTACCGTTCTAGTGCCTCCCTAGGTAGGGAGGATGTAAGGAAGAAAAGAAGGGTAAAAAATAAGGCGGCTACATAGGCAGAGACACGTATAGACGCTATTGGGAATATAGCGGGGACCTAATACAGAGCTTCGTATAGAGCCTCCGTACGCAGAGCTTTATATAGAGCCTTATGCAGAGCCTCTATATGTAGAGCTTTGTATAGAGCTTCGTGTAGAGCTTCGTATAGAGCCTCCGTATACAGAGCTTCGCGTAGAGCCTTGTATAGAGCTTCGTGCAGAGCTTTGTGTAGAGCTTTATGTAGAGCTTCGTGCAGAGCCTCTATACGCAGAGCCTCGCGTAAAGCCTCGTGCAGAGCCTCTATACATAGAGCTTTATGCAGAGCTTTGTGCAGAGCTTTGTGCAGAGCGTTATACAGAGCCTCTATGCGCAGAGCTTTGTGTAGAGCCTCTATACGCAGAGCTTCGTGTAGAGCCTTATATAGAGCTTCGTGTAGAGCTTCGTGTAGAGCTTCGTGTAGAGCTTTGTGTAGAGCTTCGTATAGAGCTTTATATAGAGCTTCGTGTAGAGCTTCGTATAGAGCTTCGTGTAGAGCCTTATATAGAGCCTTATATAGAGCCTCCAAGTAATAAAACTATATAAGATTGTATAAGATTATATTAGATAATATATAATAGTTAAATATATAGCATATAACTTTACCTTAATTGCATGTCAAGAAATATATAGTTACCTTTTAAAGTTGCTAAGTAGGTTAACTGCGTGTTAAGAAATATATAGTTAGCTTTTAAAGTTATTAAGTAGGTCAACTGCATATTATTTAACTTTTAAAGTTGCCAAGTAGGTTAATTGCGTGTTAAGAAATATATAGTTAGCTTTTAAAGTTGTTAAGTTAGTTAATTGCATGTCAAGTTAGTTAAATTGCGTGTCAAGTTAGTTAATTGCATGTTAAGTTGGTTGAATTGCGTGTCAAGTTAGTCAATTGCGTGTCAAGTTGGTTAATTGCGTGTCGAGTTGGTCAAATTGCATGTTAATTACGCGAAACGCGAAAATCAAAGTCTACTTGAATCTTATCCTGCGAATATTTTCCCGATGTAGTATACCATAGAAAGCTTTAGCTTAATGCCTAGAATTTAGGTAAACTTGTTCTAGAAAGCTAATATAAACTATAGCCTATAATTAGATATAATAGTATCTAGTAGTCTATAAATTTGGTAGACGTAGTTAGGCCGCCTCTTTAGCATTAATATTCTTATAATAAGGGATTAAGAATAGGCGCTTGCTAAAGTAGTTAACTATAACTATTGCTATACTATATCCGTTATAGTTTATAGGTAACTTATAGAAGTCTATAGAGATATACTATTAGGGGCGCTCTAGTATTAGGAGTAGTTTTAATAGTCCTGGGGTCTTGTCTTATAGAATTATAAACCTATAGTAGTTGTTATAGTTTTGTATATAGTAATTAATATCTATAAATATTTTAGGCTAGTAGTAATAGTTACTAATAATCTTATAGGTTTTATTTTTTCTAGAGTGGGCCGTAGAGATCTAAGTATACGCATTAGTAATAAGCCAAGTCTATAAGTTCTATTCCTTAGCTACTACTAGCCATTTCTTATACTTTAGTAGTCTGTTTTTAAGGGACTATAGGCTAGTAACGCCCTTTACCTTTTTATGGTACTTCTATAATAAAGAGGCTGTATAATTTACTTATAGTAGCTTATTAATAAGGTTAAGTTCTATAGTGTTAATAGGGTATATTTTAACCTTTATAGGGTCTATATTTAGTCCTACTTATATTTTAGGATTAAGGTGCTTTAGTTATAGCAGCGTCTAAATCTATAATATAATCTTTATAGCTATTTGGTTATTTAGGTCTTGCTTATACCTTATAAGGATATCTCTATAGTTAGTTATGCCTAGCTTATATATAATTAGAAAGTTAAACTAGGATAATATATCCGCCTAGTATGCCTACCAGGCTATAAGGGCTTTAGTTATTATAAAGTATTCTAAGGCCTTATAATTTAAGACCACCTAAATAGGTTTAGGGGTTCCCTCTAGCTATATACGCCAATACTAAAGGCTAGAAATAATAGCCAGCATCTCTTTATTATGGATATAGTAATTTAGCTCTATATTTATTATAGTTTTTAAATAGTATATAATGGGGTGCTATTCTCTATCTAGCTATTTCTAGGAATATATAGCAGCTATTATACTATATAAAGCATCCGTTTCTAATATTAAGGGCTATTTTAGGGGGAAATAGGCTAGTAGTAGAGTAGAGATGTCATGGGACGTGGGGTAGTGGCTACAAGACATATGTATTTAAGGAGTCTACAAGACGTTGCGCGATTAATCATAAGGGTCGAGGGCGTAAGGAGGTGATATACCTACGCGTAGCTAACGTAAGCTGTACGCGAGGTGTACGCAAGAGCACAGGGCTCTCCTATGGAGGCCCCTATAGTGGGGTTCCATAACAAGAGACTAGCCGCTTTTTAAGTTTATTAAAGGCCTTTTTATATATATTATTAAAATAAAAAGGTTAATTCTTTTTGGTAAGGTAGTTAAGGGGCTATATAATCCTGCTATAGTCTTTAATAAAGCGTTAGTAGAAGTTATAGAAACCTAGGAATAACTATACCCCCTTTATGGTCCTTAGGGATTCCTATTAATTAATTATGGCCATTTTTTCTAGGTCTGCCTTAGTTCTGTCTATACTAATAATAAACCCTAAGTACTTAGTGCGCTTAATACTCAATCCTAACTTCCTAATATTGGCCTAGAGACTAGCTTTGTGGAGCTATTATAGGACTTTATAAACATACTTCTTATATTCCAGTTTATTTTTAAAGTAAATTATAATATTATCTAGGTAGGCTATATAGAAGTTATTAAGGTAGTTAAAGAGTATATTATTTATATACCGTTGGTATATAGCTAGTCCGTTAGTTAGTCTAAAAGGTAGTACTTTATATTTATATAATTTATCACAGGTCTAAAATATAGTAAAATTTTTAAATTTAGGGTCTATTTTAATTATAAGGTGAGGATATAGATAGGGAGCTTAATAATGGAATAATAGGGTATATTGTATAGATAGACAAATCCTTAAGGGAAAAGGAGGAGTCTGTATACGAGGTAAGAAAGGGGTTTCCCTAATTATATATAGCGCACGTGCCTTACGGCCGAGTTACCCCTAGGTTGCCCTAGGGTCGCCTATACCTTACGGCTATATAACTATTTACTTAGGTTTTACCTAACAATGCCCCCCCTTTAAAAAGGATTGTCCCCAATTTTTTATATGCTTAAGCCTTAATAAAACCCCATAAAAACCTTAGCAAGGAAAAAAAATAGAAGGGGAAAGAGCGTCTTAATTTTGCGTATAGAGAGACAGGTAGTATATATGCGCGGCGCAAAGATATTAAGGAACTTCAACCGCCGGTTAAAGTTATTTAATTAGTTAGATTTACCTTACTAAGACTCCCTATATTTAACTGAGCTAGTAGCAATTTTCTATCCCCAGGATAGAAAATCCTAATTAGTCTGTTTAGGGCTCGCCCAAATTTAGTAGACTATTAAAAATATTCTAAAAGATTGCTTATATAGGTAGGTTGCTGGTACCTTGCAGGTAGGTTATAGGTTATTTATATATAGCTAGACTTATAGGTGGTAAGGTAGTATGCCTATTAAATCTACTACTAACCCTATACTTTGGCCTTACGCTATACCAATATAGCGCTATATATACTTCGCGGGTAGGTTATAGGTTACTTATATACAGCTAGATTTATAGATAGTAAGGCTATATACCCATTAAATCCGCCGCTAACCCATGCTTTAGCCTTATATATTATTTGTATAGTATATATATAGAATAGTATATAAGTTGTTAGCATAGGTTACTACCAGCGGATTACTAGCAGGTCTTAGACCCTGGTTAAGTAGACCTATTCTCTAATATAATAATCTACTAAGCTGGTATAGAGTGACGGACTAGGTCTAGAAAGGGTGCTTTTTAAATTAAGCTTTGTTGGCATACGTCATAGCTTTACCTATAAGTCACCTATAAGTCACTAGTATAGCCAGGTTGCATTAGAGTGTGGCCTATATAGGATATTAATAAATCGCGCTTTACCCTATATATATGCCGCAGTTCTTATCGCGAGTATTACTTATTCTTTAATCCCTTAGAATGTTCTCTGCTCCACTTTAGTATAGGTTATATCTTAGTAGCGGCGCTTACTTTTCGCCTGCGCTTTAGCTATAAGGTTAGGGTATTCTGCTTACGGTACTCGTCTAATAGTTATTAATAATTCTTAAGTTCTGTCTTATATTTCCATTTATTATACTTATTTAGCCATCCTAGCCATTTAATAAGGTACTATAGTTGTCTAGCACAATTCTAGTAGGCAATAATTACTTCTACTTCCTAGCTGCCTTTCTTAAGCTCTTTTACTGCCAGGGGTTAAAACCTAGGGCGCGACTTATAAGGCTCTAGTAAGGAGATATAAAAGACTAGGTAGAGCCGTACTATAGCAAGTGGGAGCTCTAGCTTATATGCTTACTGCCCTATACACTATAGGATCTAAAATAGTCCCATAAACTTGCTATTAAGCTTCTTATAGGGATGTTTTGTGTGGATGTTCTTGGAAGAGAGTAGGACTTGTTTACCAACGGTGAAATACTTGGCTAGATGGTAATGATTATAGTATTTTGCCTGAAGCTATTAGGCGTATATTATTAACGCCGCCGCCACCTTATATATAAGGTGTAGACGTTATAGATATGTCTCTGCAAGTTTGATATTTATTAACTTAGGCCCCTCTCTACCTTGCTAGGCGTCTTGGATGCTGTCTGGGGCTCTATCTAGGATGTTTGGCAGCTAGCCATAGGCAAGCTTAATAGGGGAATACTTTGTTGTAGTATAGACCTTAAAGTTATAGGTAAAGGCTGCTTTATTAAGTAGGGAGGCCTAATTAGACTATTCCTAGTTCGTAAATATATATAGGTATACCTTAAGCTCCTAGTTTTGGCGTTCCATCTAACTATTTGTCTACGGGTAGAATGTGGTGCTAAGCTTATGCTAAACGCGGAGATGGTAGTATTTAGTACTTTAGTACTTGCTTGTAAATATACTACCCTTATTAGAGACAATATTATTTAGGGGCCATGTTTATATAAAGACTCTAAATAAGAGTTCTACGAGTTGCGTAGCATTAATTATTTTATATACTAGATAGTAGCGTATTAGCTTTATAAAATGGTCTATAAGGACAAGGATAGAGTTATACTCTATGCTATTAGGAGTCTTAGACTTAGGGAGATCCGTAATAAAGTTAAGTAAATAATATTACTAGGCTCGGGTGGGGACCTAGAGAGGCTATAGCTTACTATAGGGTTTATAGTGGCGTGATTTATAGCGTTAGTAGGCATTATAGTTATCTAGGTATTCGTAGAGGTCTTTAGTAAAACCGTTTTAAGTATACTTCCGCGCAATTACCTTGTAGGTACAGTTAAATCCATAATGGCTACTTATAGGATTGTTATAATTCCGCTTAAGGATCTCCTATTATAGTAGTATATAATTTAGCACCTAGACCTTATTGTTTTGCCTTAGGAGTCCTTAATTATTAAGAGTATAGTTCTTATTACTGGTAGGAACCTATCCCTAGATTAACTAATTATATATAGAGTGTGTAAAGGCGTCCCTTTCTTGTACTCTATAAATAAAATTAACTAGTAACTTAGGGGGGTGTTTTATAAACGCCGTTTTGGCTAGGGTAGCTACTACTACTTCTTGCTGTAGTATAAGACTCTGTGTAAAGTTAGTACTAGTAAAGTAACGTATAATACGCAGGTAACTCGCTAGGTTGTTATAGAGGACCGTTGCCTAGGCTAAGGGGTCTTCCCTAGGGTTAAATGCTATTAGGCCGGTTAAGGAGGTCTTAGAGAGAATAGTAGGATACTCTAGTCTGCCAGCGCTATATTCGCGAGGGTTGCTTATGTGCTATATGTATACTACTTACTAGTTTGGTATAGTAGTACTAGGGCCGCCTATAAGGCCTATAACCTGTAACTTTTACTATAATATAGGCAGTATAGTATTAAGGACTATCTTCTTGCTGTTATCTTTAAAGCCTTTAGCATAATCTAGGCGCTGGGATAGTGCGTTAGCGGGATTTACTCCACCTAGCTTGTATTTAATTTTAAAATTGAACTTAGCTAGTTCCTTAGCGTATTAGGCCTAGTAAGTAGATAAGCTCTTTATGGTTATAAAGTATCTAAGATTGTTATAATTGTAGAGTATGCGCGTTATATATACGGCGTGCTTAAGGTAGTGGCGCCATATCTTAAAGTATTATACTATAGCGAGTAGTTCCTTATTATGCGTATTATACTATACTTTTAGGCTAGTAAGCTTCTAACTATAATAAGCAATCAGGTACTAGTAGAGTTAATCTCCTTACCCAAAAGGCTGTAGAAGTATACTGCTATAGGCATAATTAAAAGCGTTAGTAATTATTATTAGGGGTAGATTAAGGTTAAAGTAGTAAAGTAGAGGAGCCTGTATAAACGTAGCGCGTAGCTTATAAAACGCCTACTAAGTGTTATTAGGCCAGAGCTAAGGTTAATACTATTTAGTGGGCCCTTTCTTGCGCTTCTACTTCTTCTTCTCCCTATCTAACATTAGGTTGTAATATGCCTGTGCAAGATATATATATAGGGGGTATGTAGTATCTAAGTAGTTCTAGATAAATCGCCTATAGAAGTTGGCGAAGCTAAGGAAGACCTAGATATCCCTATAGGACTTGGGCTTAGGCTATTTCTTAATAGCTTTTACGCGGGCAGGATCTATTATAATACTATTAGGTGTAATAATAAAGCCTAAGAACTTAACATTTTTAGTATAAAAGATATATTTTAACAGTTTAGCGTATAGGCCCTAAGTGCGGAGCTGTTATAGTACCTGCTTAATATGCTTAATATACTTATCCTTGTTATTTAAGTAGATAAGAATGTTATCTAGGTAAACCATGTAAATAGTATCTACTAGGGTCCCTAAAGCTTTTTAAATATAGCTCTAGAAAGTTATAGGGGCGTTAGTAAGACTAAAGGGCATTACTGGGTACTTAAAGTAACTATAGCGTGTCTTAAATACGGTCTTCTATTTATCTCCCTTTTTAATGCGAATCCTATAGTACATATTATAAAGATCCAGCTTTATAAATATCTTTATATAGCTAAGCCTATTAAAGAGTTTGCTGACCAGCGGTTGAGGGTATTAGTTTTTAATTATAATCTTGTTTAGGCGTCTATAGTCAACGCATAGCCGTATTATACCTTCTGCTTTTAGTATAAAGAGGATAGGCGCTCTAGTAGGCAACTTGCTAGGCCTAATCTAGCCCTTCTTAAGAGCACTCTCTAGGTACTTCTGTAGGATCTATAACTCTTTCTATAAGAGGTTATAGATAGGTATCTATAGTAGCGTCTTGCCTTCTTCTAAGTTAATTATATAGTTATACTTAGAGTTCTAAGGTAGTATACTTGCTAGCTTATAAGAGAAGATATTAATCTCCTCTTTGTATATATCTGGTAGGCCAGGGTCCATAGAGGTTAAGGCGACTATTATATGGTAGTGTGCTTCCGGGAGCTAGTAAAGAGAAGGGTGCGGCCAATATGCGTTTTATAGGTATGCTCGCACTAAAAGTGTATATAGCTTTACTGTAGTATACTTAATAGTTTTAGGGTTTTATATAAGCTTTGCAGTGTAGGAGAATTAAGTGAACGACTTGATTGTAAATCTATGGAAATTAGGTGTAATATATACATAAGATTGAGTACAGGCAACAGAGACAGGTAGTAAGAAATACGAGATATACGAGGGTAGTGCTGACGCTGTCTTAGAGCCTTCCAGGCTGCAGTCTTGTAGCTCGGCCAGTATCGGTAGTCTGTTACACACACCCCCAGATTTAACGGTGTAGTTAAAGCTGTAGAAAATAAAAATAAAGGTAGAGACTATGCCAAAATAGAGAATTTGGGATACAATTTAGGAGTAGTAAGGGGATAGGGTGATGTTCAAGAGTCTTTATTAGATGATGTGGTAGCAATTTAATGTCAAATATCCACTAAATTCAATTGCTTTATCTATGCTTCGTACCTTTAACGGGGGAGAATCTTGGTAAGGCCGTCGGCAGGCATCTTGTCTATAGGGACCCATTGGACGTCGATCTTTTTGTCTTGGACTTCCTGTCTGAGCCAGTGCTGATGGACGTCGATATGTCATAGTTTGGTGTCAAGCTTTGGTGTATTCTGTCTTAGGAGTCGTACAGTCTGCATGTTGTCGCATAGTAGGGTAAATTCGCGTTCTAAATTAAAGCCAATTGCCTTAAAGAAACGCTGCCACCAGATGATTTTAACGGCAGCCGTGGACAGGGAGAGAAGCTCCGCTTCGGTAGTTAAGCAAGTTACTAATCTCTGTAGGGTCGCCTTCCAGTTAATTAGTCCTCTAAATAGCATAAAAAGGTATCCTTGAGAGCTCCGTCTGGTGTCTTTATGGTCCGCAAATGCTGTGTTGGATGCTCTGTAAAAGGTGACGTCTTCTCCCTTGGGGTTTCTAAAGTAGACGTATACTCCGAATACTTCGCCAGAGTATTTAATAGCTATTAATTTTGTTCCAAGGCAGTAGGTAATAGCTTAATTAGCTATATTAAGGTGCTTTTAATTTAGATTTGTAAGGAATTCGGCTAGCTTTAAATGCGTCTTAGCAATATTAGGTCTTCTAAATACGGCAAGGTGCGTAAGGGAACCGACTTGTTGCTAATAGGCTAGAGTTCTTTAAGGGTTCGTCTGCTAGTCGGACGGAGTCAGTTCTTTAGCAGGAAGTAGTAACTTAGGAAATCTTCCTAGTGGTTAAATATTAAATTAATTGGCTATCTTTTTAATATAGGAATCTTGGCAGATCTAGAGCTTTCTACTTAGTTGATCTCGTTCGATTTAAATTCCTAGAAACTATTATAGGTCTCCTAGTACATGGATCTCGTATTGGTGCAGCAATTTGGCTTCAAATTCCTATAGTCTTAAAAGGTCCTTTTTGGCAACTAGAATGGCAATATCGTCTATATAAAAGAAGATAATAAGTCATCCATTAGTATAAAGGCAGTTAGTACCTAAGACAGGTTTTAATCCAAATTTAGCTAGTATATTGGTGAGCTCTTTATACTAAAGTAGTGGTAAGACCTTTAATCCGTATAGAGCCATAAGTAGCTTTAGGATATATCTATTTTGATTAAAGCCTTCTGGGCAGTAACAGTAGACTGGCTTGTCTAGTCTTATATTCGTAAATGCGTTTACAGCGTCATACTATTAAATCTCCAAATTAAATGCGGCTGCTATAGCCATGAGGGCACGGAATATTTAAGCAGCTAGGGTTACTGCATAGGTCTCTTCCTTAGTAATCTATAGGTCTCCGCAGATGCACAGTTAAGCTTTTAGCTTTTATAGGTAGCTATCGCTATTAAACTTGTATTTAAAGACCCATTTTAGCGGAAGGATCTAGTCGTTGCTTGCTTCTTCCTTTAGTACAGCCTTAAATGTCCTTTGGCATTTTAGGTCGTTATATTCTTTCTCCATAGCCTTTTAAAAACCGGCAGTTAAAGGGTGCTTACTTAGCTCTTTAAGGTTCCTTAGTTTAGGGGGAAGATTATCCTAATATAGAGATGAGGATAAGGATCTAGTTCGGCTAATATCCTTAACTGGTCCTATAGCAAAGCTAGCGTAGTAACCAAATAGGGTAGATATATTAGCTAGTGCTATTACGTACGCTTAACGTCAAATTTGTTTAGAACCTTCTAGTAGAATAAGGTCGGCAGAAGGATTGGCTAAGACTTTATTAGCTCGTAGAGCTATATTTAATGGTTCTAGCGAGCTTAGCTAGGTAGAACCCATTTTAATTATATCTAAGATATAGTCTTAAGGTCCTCCCGGTGTAGTGTTTACTTCTAGTAGATTTGGGGATACCGTTCTGCTAGAAGTCGGTAACTACTCAATATCCTTTATAGGAAGGTCTACTAAATTGCTTAATATAGTCATTTAATCTGCATTTAAGATAGGTCTATATAGGACAGATTCGTCCTTAGATTTATCCTCATAGAGAGGTTCTAGTAGACTAATTATCTAGATAGTGTCTTCTAATACTTCCTTTAGTAGGTAGTTGATATTCTAGCCCTTGGGGTTATAGAATAAGGTCTTATTAAATGTGACGTCTCTAGTTTAGATAACTTTTCGTAGACTTAGAATCCAGATTTAATAGATATTAATTAAATTATAGCTAACTAGATGTCTAATTAATGCATAAGAAGCTAGCTTGTCTCCCTTTTTAATATATTTATTCAGCGTATAGGTCTTGCAACCGTATACATATATATGGGTAAGTAATAGCGGCTTTCCGTAGGCGATCTTGTATAGAGTTTTCCACCCTAGTTGCTTATTTGGCGTCTGATTAAGGGCATATTTAGTAGTAAGGAAAGCCTCTGGTCCTAGAGATAGGAGTAAGGATACTTTTAGCTATATAGCCCTTAATCGTTCCATAAGGGTTCTTCTAGATTATTTAGCTCCGCTATTTTATTCCTTAGTATACGGTGCTCGGCATTTAAAGGTAACGCCTTCTTTTATACACTACGTCTCTAGGGTGTCTTCCATTTGTCTAAATGCTTATTTATCATCGCTCTAAAAAAAGACGACGTTTTATTAAAACCGTATTTTAATTAAACAGTAAGTCTTACAAATAGTAGGTAGAACGGTAGCTTTATCCTTATTCTTAGAGGTAAATATAAAGTTAAATTTAGAATATATATAGTAGAAATATATAACGTATCTATTGCCGTTGTATCTAGTTACTCTAAGGTTAATAATATTAAATACTAGCCGTTTAAATGGTTAAGTGGCTAAATATTCGTATTCTTGTCTTTAAGAGATCTGCTATATATGCTTTACTAACAAGTAAGTTTTACATTTAACTTTAAGCGGTGCTTATTTAGTAGTTAATTTGGTAAGCTCTGCGCTATTAACGTACTTAGGAAGCTGCTTAATAGCAGCAGGTCCTATATAGCTAAGAATTTTATGCTATTTTATAGCTGTGGCTTTGATTGGTTTATAGACTATTTAGCTTAGCTAAAATCTTCCTATTAAGAAGGTTGATTAAGTTATTAAATCTAGGGTAATTGTAGGCTCTCTATATATTAGTGCCTAGTGGCCCCCTAATCGTTTTATATAGTATACTATTTTGCTAGTTGCTAGATAGTATAGTAAGTTTCGTCCTAAGTCGAAATAGATGTTATTATTAGTAGCTCTTAAGAGTGCTACGATATTTATAAAAAAGGTAGGTACTAGTGCTATATAGGGTAGCTTTATTTTTAACTTCCTAGTAGGTATATTAATAGTAATAGTAACTATTCCGTAAGCTTAAATCTTTTTAAAATTTCTGCTAGTAATTAGGTAGTCATCTTCTATAGCTGGGTATAAGAAGGTAAAGTTTTCTTTATTATTATAGACGTAGGTATCTGCACTAGGGTTAAATATCTAGGTGTTTAGGAGTTTAAAAGGAGTTTAACTAGTACTAAATATAGTAGTATAGCTAGTTAGTGTGGTAGAAGCTAGGGTTTTAGAATTAAAATTAATTATAGATTCTATATTTTTCTGATTCTCTTTTACTTTCTATTCTCTTTTTTAAATGCGGTTAACGGCGCGCTTAATTTAAGGTATAGATAAGATTGTTTTATCTACCTTCTTCTAAATATCTGCCCTTAGTCTCTATCTTTAAGAGCGTTTATATATGGCGATATAATAGTAGTTACTAAATTAATATATAATGCCGTATATGCATTTCTTGTGCCATCTTAAATTTAAATTTAAATTACCATTAAAATTAGAATTAACATTAGAGTCTAAATTGGAATTGGAATTGTTTTAAAGAGTTGCGAATATAAAGTTATTAGTAGTTAAGGTAGAAGAGGACAATACTTGCTATATATGGTAGTGCTCCTTAGATTTCTTAATAAGGTTAATAATAGATAGGGCCTCTTTATCTTTCCGTTTTTTTTTAATAAGGTCTACTTTTAGCGCTCCTATAAAACTAGAAGAGATAGGTTTAATAGCTTATATAAAATTATAGTGGGGCCTAAATCCCTGGACGTCTGGTAGCTCTAATTGTTCTACCTACTTATAGACATTTCTTTAGCTATTTAACCATTTTTTAATGCTCTGCTTTTTGTTGTAGGCTTTAAGAGCCGTGTATTGATTAAGAATGTTATACTTTTGACCTGACGTAGTAGGGGCAAGTGCTTTCTTAAGTGCTTAAAGCCGTTCGTATACTATATTAAGGCCGTTAATAAGCGGAAGGTAGGCCGCCGATGTTGATTAAATAATATAGTTACTAACATTGCTTACGGCCTACTTTTTCTTCTGGTGTATGCGGAGGTTGTTCTTGTACTCTGCGTAGATTTGGTTGTATGCGGTAAGCTAGGTTTGGTGTAGCTGTGCTATTGATGTAGCTGTGGAAGTACGTCCGTAGGTATAGGTCGCTTTAGTGGTTCTAGGCTCGGAAGCTCGTCTTTCTTCTTTAATGGGTTAATATACTACTATACCTTGTTTATTTTAGCAGTATCTTAAATAATAAAGAACTATTAAAGCCAATTAGATGGCTAGTTAAGGATAAGGTTAATTTTAGATAAAGACTCGTTCGTATTAGTCGTTATTTTTAGAATTTTAATAGGTTAGGTAGGGTCTAGGTTAGCATCTTAGCGAAACCTTATTTTGACGTTTTTGATTCGTCAGTTCGTCCGTCTATTGGGTATAATTCGTCCGTTCGTTTGGTAGGTAAAGAAGCTCAAGACACTGCAAAGGTAGTAGAAGTAGTGACTTCTTAAATAAGGTAGTATTTAATTGGTTAGCAGGTAGTGCAATCCGGGGTTATAACTGTAAGCTTTATAGTATAGGAGAATTGAGTAAATGACTTAATTGTAAATCTATGGAAATTAGGTGTAATATATACATAAGATTGAGTACAGGCAACAGAGACAGGTAGTAAGAAATACGAGATATACGAGGGTAGTGCTGACGCTGTCTTAGAGCCTTCCAGGCTGC
>Ga0307507_10008257_pt1 | contig 14528 bp, 12 predicted proteins | sample 7_EM_MG_FD_207223 | JGI IMG/M metagenome (GOLD analysis project Ga0307507, IMG submission 207223) | Populus trichocarpa ectomycorrhiza microbial communities from riparian zone in the Pacific Northwest, United States - 7_EM | ecosystem: Host-associated > Plants > Roots > Unclassified | place... | reverse complement strand
TAGTTGATACCGTCGGAGAACCACAGCTTCAGGTCCCGCGAACCCGTGGCGTCCATGATCGAGATCGCGTCGAGCAGGTGGTCGGTGGCCTTGCGCCGGATGCCCGCATCCGGGTTGGTCACCGAGCCCAGCTTGTAGTCCTCGTCCTGGAAGACGTTGGTGTTGATCGCGCCGATCTCGATCCCGAGTTCCTTCGCGAACGCGGTCAGCGCGCCGTAGTCGTCGACCCGGTCCCACGGGATGTGCAGCGCCACACTCGGCGCGACGCCCGTGAAGCGGTGCACTGTGGCCGCATCCGCGATCTTCTCCTCGGGCGTGCGCGGGACCCCGGCCTGCGGGAACACCTTGAACCGGGTGCCGGAGTTGGCGAACGCCCACGACGGCGTCTCGATCCGTTGCGTCCGCAGGGCGGCCTTCGCGGCCGTGGTGTCGGCCAAGTCGATCACGTCTCTCCCTCGTCGAGCGCCGGTCAGGCGCTGTGAAACACCTCGGTCAGCAACACGAAACCCTCGTCGGGGCCGCGTCCGTCCAGCCCCGTGAAGAACTCCGCCATCTCCGCCTGCCAGCGGGCGTTGACCTCGGTGCGGGCCATCGCGGCCTGCGCGGCGACGAGGTCGTCGGCCTCGACGTACCCGACGAGGAGCCCGTCGTCGCGCAGGAACAGCGAATAGTTGCGCCAGCCGCTCGCCCGCAGGGCCGCCCGCATCTCCGGCCACACCGTGCGATGGCGTTCGGTGTATTCGGCGATGCGGTCGGGTTTCACCTGCAGGCAGAAGCAGTGGCGCGCCATGATCAGAAGTCGAACTTGTCGATGTTGTTCGCGTCGAACGTCGTCGGCGGGCCGAGCACGATCTCACCGCTCGCGCCGATCGTGTACTCACCGAGCTTGCCGGCCTTGAACTTCTGGCCCTGCGCGCCGGTGATCTGCCCGGAACTCAGCGCCACCCCGGCATACGCGGCGAGATAGCCGATGTCGGCCGGGTTCCACAGCGCGAACTGCTTCACAGTACCGTCCTTCACGAAAGCCCTCATCTGGTTCGGCGTGCCCAGCCCGGTCACTGCGACCTTGCCCTTGTAGCTCGACGAGCTCACGTAGCGGGCTGCGGCCGCGATACCGACGGTGGTCGGCGCGACGATCACCTTCAGGTTCGGGAACGACTGCAGCAGCCCCTGCGCCTCCTGGAACGACTTCTGGTCGTCGTCGTTGCCGTAGGCGACCTTCACCAGCTTCAGGTTCGCGTACTCCGGCTTGGCCAGGGTCTGCTTGGCGACGTCGATCCAGGCGTTCTGGTTGGTGGCGTTCGGCGTCGCGGACAGGATCGCGATCTCCCCGGACCCGCCGGAGAGCTCGTTGGCCTGCTTGACCAGCTGCTCGCCGATGCCCTGGGTGGTGGCCTGGTTGATGAACACGTCCCGGCAGTCCTTGGCCGCGTCCGAGTCGAACGCGACGATCTTGATCCCCGCGCTGCGCGCCTGGTTGAGCGACGGGCACACCGCGTTCGGGTCGTTCGCGGCGATGCCGATCACGTTCTGCTGCTGCTGGATCAGCGTGTTGATGTAGCTGACCTGGGACGACGCGCTCGCGTCGTTCGGCCCGACCAGCTTGTAGACCCCCTTGAGCTCGTCGAGGGCGGCCTTACCGCCGCTCACCTCGATGTCGCTGTAAGGGTTGTTGAGCTGCTTGGGCAGGAACGCCATCTTGACGCCCTCCTTCGCGGCCGCGCCCGGGTTCGCCGTCGCGGTGGACTGCGCGGCGCCGGTGCCGCTGCTGTCGTTCTTGGTGGTGCCGCCGCACGCGGTCAGCGCCACCGCCAGACCGGCCGTGAGAAGGCCGGTGAGCACTCGTCGGGACATCTTTGTCACCTTTCTGGGGATACCGCACGGGGACGCCGGCGCCGCAGCGCCGCGGAAACGATGTTGGGCAGCAGGACCGAGACGATCAGCAGCACGCCGGTCACGATGTTGAGCGCTTCGTTCGACACGTCCTGCAGGCGCAGCGCGTTCTGCAGGGTCGCCAGCAGGACCACCCCGGCGAGGACGCCGGGCAGCGTGCCCTTGCCGCCGAAGATGGACACCCCGCCGAGCAGCACCGCGGCAACCACGGCCAGTTCGACGCCGAACCCGTTGTCGGCACGGGCGCTGGAGTAGCGCAGCGTCCACAGCACCCCGGCGAGCCCGGCCACCGCGCCGCTGACGACGTACAGCCAGAACTTCACCCGCCCCGTGCGGATCCCCGCGAAGCGGGCGGCCTGTTCCCCCGCGCCCGCGGCGAACACCCCGCGTCCGACCGGAGTGGCGTGCAGCACCACGCCGAACACCAGTGCCAGCACGATGAGCGGGACCAAGACGTTCGGGATCGGGCCGTCGCCGAGGGTGCCGGTGACCCACGACGTGTACTCACGCGGGAAGTCCGCGACCGCGCCGTCCCCCAGCACCACGAACGCCAGCCCGCGGTACAGCGCGAGCGTGCCGATCGTGACCGCGAGCGACGGTAGCTTCAGCACCGTGACGAAGAAGCCGTTCAGCGCGCCCAGGACCGCGCCGAGCACGATGCACAGCGGGATGATCGACTCGATCGTCATCCCCTTGTCCCACAAGGATCCCATCACCGCCGAGGTCAGCCCGAGCGTGCTCGCCACCGACAGGTCGATCTCGCCGGTGACGATCACGAACGTCATCGGCAGCGCGACCAGCGCGATGGGCAGCAGGTCGAGCAGCAGGAACGTGAAGTTGCGGCTGGTGCCGAAGTTCTCGACGCCGAACGAGGCGATCACGAGCACGACGACGGTCACCAGGATGACTGCGGTGTCCCAGCTCGCGAACCTCCGTAACCGTTCAGACATGGGAGTCCCTCTTCTTCAGTGCCTTCGCGACCCGGACCGCGACCAGCCGGTCCGCGCCGATGGCCAGCAGGATCAGCGCGCCGACGATCGCCTGCTGCCAGAACTGGTTGATGTCGAGCACCGCCAGGGAGCTGCCGATCACGGTGAGCAGCAGCGCGCCGAGGCCCGCGCCCCAGACCGTGCCGCTGCCGCCGAACACCGCGACCCCGCCGACGACCACCGCCGCGACGACGTTCAGCTCCAACCCGGTGCCCGCGGCGGCGTCGACGGTGCCGAACCGGGCCGCGAACAGCACCCCGGCCAGGCCCGCGAGCGCGCCGCTGACCAGGAACGCCGCGGAGGTGTTGCGGCCGACTTTGATCCCGGCGAGCTTCGCCGCCTGCGGGCTCGAGCCCATCGCGTACAGCTCACGGCCGAAGCGGTAGTTGCGCAGCACCACCCCGGCGACGACGAGCACCAGCACCGCGATCAGCACCAGCCACGGCACGCCCAGCAGCGACGACGTGCCGAAGTCCAGGAACGACGCCGGCAGCTTGTCGGCGTTGATCTGCTGCCCACCCGCCCAGAAGTAGCTGACGCCGCGGAACGCGTAGAGCGTGCCGAGGGTGACGACGAGCGCGGGCACCTGGCCGAACCGGACGGTCGCGCCGTTGACCAGCCCGCAGACCGCGCCGAGGCCGAGCCCGGCGAGCACCGCGACGATCACCGGCAGGCCGGGGTTGTCGCGCATGAGCGAACCGACCGCGAACGCGGACAGGCCGAGCACCGAGCCGACCGACAGGTCGATGTTGCGGGTGATCACCACGACCGCCTGCCCGACTGCGAGCACCGCGAGGATCGCCGTGCCGAGCAGGATGTCGCGGATGCTCTGCCCGGACAGGAACCGCGAGTTCTGCGTCGCGGTGACGGCGACCAGCACGACCAGCGCCAGCACGATGCCGGACTCGCGCGCCTTGAACACCGCGCCGAACACCGAACGCCGCGGCGACGCGGTCAGCTGGACATCGGCCCCGGGTGGGGCCAGCTTGGTCGCGTTCATGCGGCGGCCCCCTGTCCCATCGCGGCGAACATCACCGAGTCCTCGGTGGCGTCGGCACGCGGCAGTTCGGCGACGATGTGGCCTTCGCGCATCACGAGCACGCGGTCGGCCATGCCCAGCACTTCGGGCAGTTCCGAGGACACCATCACGATCGCGACGCCCTCGGCGGCCAGCGCCGACATGAGCCGGTGCACCTCGGCCTTGGTGCCGACGTCGATGCCGCGCGTAGGCTCGTCGACGATCAGCACGCGAGGCGCCATTGCCAGCCACTTCGCGAGCACGACCTTCTGCTGGTTGCCGCCCGACAAGTTGGCGACCGGGTCGCTGAGGCGCCCGTACTTGGTGCGCAGTCGTTCGGTCCAGTTCCGGGCCTCACGCCGTTCGCTCGTGCCGAAGAGCAACCCGAGTTTCGAAAGCGCTTTCGCCCGCGGGAGTGTCACGTTCCGCTCGATCGACAGGTCCATCACCAGGCCCTGCTGACGGCGGTCCTCGGGCACCAGGGCCATCCCGGCGGCCATCGCCGCCCGCGCCGAACCCGGCTTCAGCTTCTTGCCGCCGACCCGCACGACACCCGCGTCACGCTCGTCGACACCGAACACCGCCTGCACGACCTCGGAACGGCCCGACCCGACGAGCCCGGCGAACGCGACGATTTCGCCTGCCCGCACCGAGAAGGAGATGTCGCGGAACGCGCCCGCGCGGGCGAGACCCTCGACTTCGAGAATCACCGCGCCGGGTTGGACGTCCTGCTTGGGGAACAACGCGCTCAGGTCCCGGCCGACCATCCGGCGCACCATCTCCTCGACGGTGACGTCCTCGACCGGGTCGGTCGAGACGTGCCCGCCGTCGCGCATGATGGTCACCCGCTGGCAGAGTTCGGTGATCTCCTCGAAGCGGTGGGAGATGAACAGGATCGCCGCGCCTTCCTGGCGCAGCGTCCGCGCGACGGTGAACAGCCGCTCGACCTCGACCAGGCTCAGCGCCGCCGTCGGCTCGTCCATGACCAGCACCCGCGCGTCCGCGCCGAGCGCCTTCGCGATCTCCACGATCTGCTGGTCGGCGATCGACAGCCCGCGTGCGGGGCGGGCGGGGTCGATGCGGACGCCGAGGCGGGCGAACAGCCGCTCGGCCTCCGCGCGGATCGCGGCGCGGTCGATCATGCCGAGGCCCTTGCGCGGATGCCGGCCCATCACGATGTTCTCCGCCACCGAAAGGTCCGGGAACAGCGTGGGCTCCTGGTAGATCACCGCGATCCCGGCGGCCTTCGCGTCGGCGGGCGAGCCGAACGAGACCGGCTCGCCGTCCAGCAGGAGCGTCCCGGCGTCGGGGCGGTGCACCCCGGCGAGCATCTTGACGATCGTCGACTTGCCGGCGCCGTTCTCCCCGACCAGGGCGTGTGCCTCGCCCGTGTGCAGGCCGAACGTCACCCCGGACACCGCCGCGACCGCGCCGAACGCCTTCGTCACGCCGCGGACCTCCAGCAGGGGCACCGGGCCCGGGTCTTGCCGCGTCATCGCGATCTCCCGATTGAAAGGTTTCAAAACCTTGGCGCCGTGACGCTACTATCTTCCCGAAGTCCACGTCAACGACGACGTAAAGCCTCTATGCTGTCGCAGGGTGTTACGTTTCAAACGAGGGAGCACAGTCATGCGGGAGTCCGATGGCGAGGCGCGCTCGGCGGGCATCAAGGACGTCGCCGCCGCGGCCGGCGTTTCCCTCGGCACGGTATCCAACGTGCTCAACCGGCCCGACCGGGTCAGTCCGCGCACCCGGGCGAAGGTCGAGGCCGCGATGGCCGAGCTCGGCTTCGTCCGCAACGAATCGGCCCGGCAGCTGCGCGCCGGGCGCAGCCGGCTGCTCGCGTACGTGATGCTCGACGGCAGCAACCCGTTCTTCACCGACGTCGCCGCCGGGATGGAGGACGCGACGGCGCCGGAGGACCTGTCGCTGTTCCTGTGCAACACGGCCAACCGCGCCGACCGCGAGAAGGCCTACCTCGACCGGCTCGAACAGCAACGGGTGCAAGGCATCCTGATCACCCCGGTCGACCCCGAGTCACCGCAGCTCGGCGAAATCGCCCGGCGCGGGACGCCGGTCGTCATCGTCGACCGCACGCGCGACACCTCCACCCACTGCTCCGTCGCCGTCGACGACGTCCACGGCGGGGAGATCGCCGTCCGGCACCTGATCGAACAGGGCCACTCGCGCATCGCATTCGTCGGCAGCCAGCCGACCATCGGCCAGGTCCGCGACCGCCGTCAAGGCGCCCTGCACGCGCTGGCCGACGCCGGGCTCGGGCCGGACCACCTGGTCGACCTCACGACCGACCTGCTCACCTTCGCCGACGGCCGGGGCGCCGGCGAGCGCCTGGCCGGGCTGCCCGCCGCGGTCCGCCCGACCGCCGCGTTCTGCGCCAACGACCTCGTCGCACTCGGGCTCCTGCAGGCCTGCGCGAGCCTGAACATCGCGGTCCCCGGCGACCTCGCGATCGTCGGCTACGACGACATCGACTTCGCCGCCGCGGCGATGGTCCCGCTGACCTCGGTGCGCCAGCCCCGGCATCGCCTCGGCCGTACCGCGGCCGAACTGTTGCTGCAGGAGACCTCGGACCCGAACCACGAGCACCAGCAGGTCACCTTCACCCCCGAACTCGTCGTCCGGGCCTCCACTCGGTAGTTCCTGAAGTCCGTGAATGGCACATTGAGGGTCGTTAAGGCCCTCAATGTGCCATTCACGGACTTTGGGCTTGGCCCGTCCGTGAAGGCCACATTGAGGGACTTAGTGGTAGCGAAGGTGGCCTTCACGGACTTCCGCAAGAGGAGCCGGCGGGGTGAACGAACTGCGGCGGACGGCCCGCCTCACTACGATCCGTGAAGTGGACTACGGAATGTTTTCCCTGATCCTGGTGGTACTCGTGACGGTCGGCTGGGTCGGCTCGGCCGGCATCCAGCGCCAGGTCGCGCGCGTCGAGCGGCGGCTCGACCGGACCGAGCGCAAGCTCGACGCGATCATGACCCATCTCGGGATCCACGAGCCGGAACCCGACCTCCCGGACGTGCAGGCGTTCCTGAAGGACGGCAAGAAGATCCAGGCGATCAAGGCGTACCGGGAACGGACCGGCGCCGGCCTGAAGGAGGCCAAGGACGCCGTCGAACGGCTCGCCGGCCAGGCCTGAACCACCCCCAAATTGCACGATGATGCATCGCCGTGCATAATCATGCCGTGTCCAAAGTGCTTACCTCCCTGCCTGTCGGTGACCGCGTCGGAATCGCCTTCTCCGGCGGTCTCGACACCTCCGTCGCGGTCGCGTGGATGCGCGACAAGGGCGCGATCCCCTGCACCTACACCGCCGACATCGGCCAGTACGACGAGCCCGACCTCGCGTCGGTGCCGGGGCGTGCCAAGGCTTACGGCGCCGAGATCGCCCGGCTCGTCGACTGCCGGGAGGCGCTCGTCGAGGAGGGTCTCGCGGCCCTGACCTGCGGGGCGTTCCACGTCCGCTCCGGCGGCCGCAGCTACTTCAACACCACCCCGCTCGGCCGCGCGGTCACGGGCACGCTGCTGGTGCGCGCGATGCTCGAGGACGACGTCCAGATCTGGGGCGACGGGTCCACCTACAAGGGCAACGACATCGAGCGGTTCTACCGCTACGGCCTGCTCGCCAACCCCTCCCTGCGGATCTACAAGCCGTGGCTGGACGCCGACTTCGTCACCGAGCTCGGCGGCCGCAAGGAGATGTCGGAGTGGCTGCTCGCGCACGAGCTGCCCTACCGGGACAGCACCGAGAAGGCCTACTCCACCGACGCGAACATCTGGGGCGCGACCCACGAGGCCAAGTCGCTCGAGCACCTGGACAACGGCGTCGAGATCGTCAACCCGATCATGGGTGTCCGCTTCTGGGACGCCGACGTGGAGATCGCCGCCGAGGACGTCACGGTCGGCTTCGAGCAGGGCCGGCCGGTGACGATCAACGGCAAGGAGTTCGCCACCGCCGTCGACCTGGTGCTGGAGGCCAACGCCGTCGGCGGCCGCCACGGCATGGGCATGTCCGACCAGATCGAGAACCGCATCATCGAGGCCAAGAGCCGGGGCATCTACGAGGCGCCGGGCATGGCGCTGCTGCACGCGGCCTACGAGCGGCTGGTCAACGCGATCCACAACGAGGACACGATCGCCAGCTACCACAACGAAGGCCGCCGCCTCGGCAGGCTGATGTACGAAGGCCGCTGGCTGGACCCGCAGGCCATGATGCTGCGCGAGTCGCTGCAGCGCTGGGTCGGCACCGCCGTCACCGGCGAGGTCACGCTCCGGCTGCGCCGCGGCGAGGACTACTCGATCCTCGACACCACCGGACCGGCGTTCAGCTACCACCCGGACAAGCTCTCCATGGAGCGCACCCGGGACTCCGCGTTCGGGCCGGTGGACCGGATCGGCCAGCTGACCATGCGCAACCTCGACATCGCCGACTCCCGCGCCAAGCTCGAGCAGTACGCGGCGCTCGGCATCGTCGGCACCTCGCACCCGGCGCTGATCGGCGCCACGGCCACGACCCCGTTGATCGGCGCGATGGCCGAGGGCGGCGCCGAGATGATCGCCTCGCGCGGCAAGTCCTCCGGCGAGGACGAGCTGCTCGACAACGCCGCGATGGAGTCCGGCACCGACTGAGCCGAGTGTCATGCAGGGACCCTTCAGGACGTTTTTCGTCCTGAAGGGTCCCTTCATGACGTCTGCGTCCAGTCGGAGGCTCACCCCTTGAAGGTTTCCGGATCCGGCCCGGTCCGGTGGTCGTCGTCCAGCTTCGTGAGCGAGACCAGGTCGTCCGGGTCGAGTTCGAAGCCGAAGACGTCGATGTTCTCGTGGATCCGCTCCAGGGTCACCGACTTCGGGAACACGATGTTCCCGAGCTGCAGGTGCCAGCGCAGCACCACCTGGGCCGGGGTGCGGCCGTGCTTCCCGGCGAGGTCGGTGATCACCGGGTCGTCGAGCACCCCGCCCTGGGCCAGCGGGCTCCACGCCTCGGTCGCGATCCCGTGCGCGCGGTGGTAGGCCCGCAGCTCGGTCTGCTGCAGCGCCGGGTGGAGTTCGATCTGGTTGACCGCGGGCACGGTGGCTGTCTGCTCGGCGAGCCGGTCGAGGTGCGCGGGCTGGAAATTGGACACGCCGATGGCCCGCGCCAGCCCCGCCCGGCGGATCTCCTCGAAGCCCTGCCAGGTCCGGACGAACTCGTCCCGGTGCGGCAGCGGCCAGTGGATCAGGTAGAGATCGACGTAGTCCGTCCCGAGCCGGCGCAGGCTGCCCTTCAGCGCGGTGATGGCGTTCTCGTGGCCGTGCGCGTCGTTGGCGAGCTTCGTGGTGACGAAGACGTCCCCGCGCGCCAAGCCGGACTGCCGGATGCCTTCCCCGACGCCTTCCTCGTTCTCGTACATCTGGGCGGTGTCGATGTGCCGGTAGCCCGCGTCCAGCGCCGTCCGCACGGCCGCGGCCGTGTCCTCCGGCGGGATCTGGAACACGCCGAACCCGAGCTGCGGGATCGACACGCCGGTGTTCAGTTCCACTTGCGGGACGCTCGGAGTACTCATCTCCCGGGCCTACCCGCGGGTTCCCCGCGCAAAACTTCCGTCGTCACCCGGCCGGCGTCGCCAGGTCGGCTAGAGTTGACCGCGAAAGCGGCCCTGAGCGTTGAGAAGAAGCGCCGGACCGTCGGTCGTTCGACGAACGACGGCGGTCGTGGTGCGGCCGGGCCGGTCGCCGGTGGTGGCTCCCCCGTGCATCATGCCGACGCGTGGACGCGGGAGCACTGCTTTGGCCACTAGCCAAGACTGGAAACAGGACAAGGACGACTTCGTCGCCGTGCCCGAAGCGGCCTCGGGGACGGGACCGGCCGGCCCGCTCGCCCGGCAGTTCGTGACGCTGACCCAGGCGCTGCTGGACTCCGGTTCGGTGGCCGCGGTCCTGGAGCGGGTGGTCTTCGCCGCGCTCGACCTGGTTCCGGGCGCCGACCTGGTGAGTGTCACCCTGCGCACCCCGGACGGCGCGTTCCACACCCCGGTGGAGACCGGCCCGATCGCCAGCGAGCTCGACCAGCTGCAGTACCGGTTCGGCGAGGGCGCCTGCGTCGAGGCCGCGCGAGCGGCCGGCCCCGCCGCGGCGTTCAGCGACGACCTCGCCGCCGATCCGAGGTGGCCGAAGTTCGGCCCGGCCGCGGCTGCGCTCGGAGTTCGCTCCCTGGTGTCGACCGCGTTGCTGCCCAACGCGTCCAGCCCGCAGCTCTCGGGCGCCCTCAACGTGTATTCGCGGCGCCCTCAGGGAATTTCCTGGGAGTACCGGGACATCCTGCTGCTCCTGGCGACCCACGCGTCACTCGCGCTGGCCACCACCAACGCCGTCACTCTCGGGCAGCTCAACGCCGAGCACCTCAGGCAGGCACTCGACAGCCGCGACGCGATCGGCCAGGCGAAAGGCATCCTGATGGCTCGCCGCGGCATCGATGCGGCGGCGGCCTTCGACATCCTGCGGCGGACGTCGCAGGAGCTGAACGTGAAACTGCACGAAATCGCCGAGACCCTGACCAGGCGCCACACCGAGCTCGACCCGCCCCACGCGCAGCACTGAGTCGCGCGTGGGGCGGGCCTTCAGATCAGTCGCCAGAGATGGTCGGGCGTCCCGTTGTCCTCCCACTGGGTCACCTGAGCCCCGTCGGCGGTCGACTGCTGGTCGACGGCCATCACCTTGCCGCTGCGCACGTTCACGATCTTCGACCAGCCGCCGCCCGCGTCGACGATGCGCCAGAGGTGGTCCGGGGTCCCGTTGTCGCGGAACTGCTGGACGTGCGCGCCGTTGTCGAGGCTCTGGTCGTGCACGGCGAGGACCTTGCCGCTGTTGCGGTTGACGATCCGGACCGTGCCGTCGCCGTTGTCCACCACGGACCACACGTGATCGGCGGTGCCGTTGTCCTGCCACTGCGTGACTTCGGCCAGGTCGGCCAGCGACATGTTCGACACCGCGAGGACCTTGCCGGACCGTTGGTTCTGGATCCGCCGCCACACCGTGGCTGACGCCGCCGGCCGCGTCAGCAGCGCCAGGTAGCCACCGGCGACCGGGCGCGCCTGGAAACCGCGCTGAGTAGCGTCGGCGACGACATACCAGTCGCTGAAGGGAACCCGTTGCGGCGTCGTGTTCGCGAAGCTGTAGACGCCTTCGACGAGGGTGGTGCGGATGTTCGGCTGGTCGGTCAGCCAAGCCGCCGTCCAGAGCTCCCAGTCCGCCTTGGTGTAGTTGTTGCGCGGGTCGAGCAGGACGCCGTGCGCGCCCGCTCTCGCTTGGTACCAACCGGCTTCCCGGGTCGCGACGCCGAGCGGTACCAGGTCGAGACCGAGCACGCGGTCGGCGAATCCGTTGTACTTAAGGCTCCACGTACCGGCCTGGTCGTAGGCGAGCCTGAGGTGCTGGCCGTCGTCGGCGAGCGTGACCCACTGGCTGATGTAGCTGCGCGAAACGGACCGATAGCGCTGGACGTCCGCGGTGCGCCCGAGAGCGGCGGCGATGATCCCCATCGCGCCGACGCCGATGATGCCCTTCAGCGCGAGGTTGGCGCTGTGCGCGATGAAGCCGGTGAAGTCGTCGGTCTGGTTCTGCAGCCCCGGGTCGAGCGTGTTCCCGACGAGATATTCGGCCCACTGCCGCAGAATCGTGTAGTGCGCGTTGGCGAACGCGGTCGCCTCGGCCGCGGGCAGCCGTTGCACCAGCGCCGCGGCCATGATCAGCAGGTTCGCCGACTCCTCGACCGGCATGTCCTCCTCGTTGCCGTCGTTGTGCCCGGTCGCGTCCGGGTAGTGCGCGCCGAGGTCGTGCTCGGCGAACGTCTTCGGCCAGCCGCCGCGCTCGGCGTAGTCGAGCAGCGGCTCCAGCAGCAGACGCAGGTACGCCGGGGAAAGGTAGAGATAGCCCGGGAAAGCCGGATAGATGACGTCCACTGTGGACATGTTCCCGTTGGAGGAGATCTCCTTGAGAAACCCCCACGGCGAGCCGCCCCGGTCGACCAGCTCCGTCCCGCCGAACGCCTGGCGCAGCGCCAGCGCGCAGATCCCGGCGTAGTGCTCCCCCGAACCCCCCGCCGCGGCGACGGCGTCGTCGTGCAGCCGCTGGTCGAGCGTGGTCGCCGCGGCCAGCGCGGCCGGGTAATCGGCGGCGAACCACACCACCATGTCGGGCCACGAGGCCCAGTAGTGCGTCCACCACGGGCGTAGTTCGGCGCCGAGGTAGCGGACCGCCGGGGTGCGCACGTGCCCGATCGACAGGGTGAACGGTGTCGACGTCCCACCCGCGGGAATCGTGCCGAGGTCCCGGTTGAACGCCAGCACCGGCCAGCGGTCGTTGATCGCCCGCGGCTGGGCGGTGTCGCTGACGTTGCCGAGCACGCCCTGGCCCGCCGACGCCGCGCGCACGACGGTGTCCTGCCCGATCTGCCAGGTGACCCCGGCGCTCGGTGCGGCCAGCACCAGCGAGCCCCAGCTCGCCTGGTCGCCGTTCTCCTGCAGCACACCGGGATTCGCCGGGGTGCAGCTCAGCATGGTGACCCCGCCTGCGGCCTGCCGGGTCCAGGTGACCGGCGTCGAGGTGTTCCCGTGTGCCCATTCGGCGGAGGTGTCGAAGTGCAGGTCGACGCTGTGCGCCCGGCCGTCGGTGCTGGCCGCCTGGATGCTCACGTAGCCGAACGGCACGCTCTGGCGTTGCAGGTTCGCCGGGTCGACGGGCGAGAAGAACGTGACCGTGAGCGTCACGCCGCCGCCGGTCAGGGTGTAGATCGAGCGGGTTCCGGTGACCTGCAACGACGCCTGGGTCATCGGCGTCAGCGCCGGGCCGGACGGCAGCGCCGGCGCGCCCGCGAACACGTAGGCCGTGCCGTCGATCCGGGCGATGCCGCAGAGCGCGGTGATGTGCCCGGTCCAGAAGCTCGACCAGGTGCCCGGCAAGTTGTCGGCGGGCTGCCAGGTGGACAGGTAGGGCGAGCGGACGATCAGCGGCGTGGCCGGTGGCCGGATCGGGCTGAACGTCCCGGCGGCCGCGGTGCCCGGCAGCCAGAGCGCCGCGGCGACGGCCGCCGCGCTCGCGCCGGTGAGCCGCAGCAGGTCACGGCGGGTCAGGGTGAAGTGATCGGGTTCTCGGGAGGACATCGGTGGCCCCTTCCACGGCGGTCGAGCCGGGTGCAGGTTGTTTTTACATCGTTGGTACAACGTTGTAAATCCGCCGATGGTCGGCCGTCGCCGACCGGAGCCACATTACCGGTGGTCAGGAACTTTCCGGTCTTGACTTTACCAGTGGTAAGCAGCACCCTACGAGCACCGAGCATTCGTCTAGACCAATTGGTCAGCTCCTCGAGGTAGGCACCGAGAGAAGAGAGACACGATGTCCCCCAAGAAGAAACTCCACGCGACCGCGGCGATGACCGTGGCCACCAGTGTGACCGCGGCGCTTGTGCTGGCTCACGGCGCGAACGCCAGTCCCCCCGCCTTCGCGGCCGCCGCCTGCGGCGTCCTGTTCGACGACTTCCACTACGCCTCCCCCACCGATTCCGCGTTCAACGGGGCCGGCTGGACCACCCGGAACGACGTCGGCAGCCCCGGCGTCCCGGGCGCGCGGTGGTTGACCAGCAACATCTCCTTCCCCACCGTCAACGGCGAGAAAGTGGCCCAGCTCAACGCCTCCACCGACGGCAGCGCGGCGGGCACGACCCACGCCGAGCTCTACCAGAACCAGCTGCGGTTCTTCGAGGGCACCTACGCCAGCCGCGTCAAGTTCACCGACGCGCCCACCAGCGGCACGGACGGCGACCATGTCAACGAAACCTATTTCACGATCTCGCCGCTGCGCTACGACCGCGACCCGCTCTACAGCGAGCTCGACTTCTCCGAATACCTGCCCAACGGCGGGTGGGGCGGCCCGCAGGCCAACTACCAAACCAGCTGGCACACCTACTGGAACAACCCGACCTGGGACGGGCAGCGGATCTCCACCGCCCAGAACCGCAGCTTCGACGGCTGGCACAACGTGGTGACCCAGGTCTCCGGCGGGCACGTGAAGTACTACATCGACGGCACGCTGACCGCGGACCACACCGTCGACGCGGCCGGCAACTCGGTCTACCCGCGCACGCCGATGTCGATCAACTACAACATGTGGTTCATCGACACCGCCGGGCACGCGGGCGGCTCGAGCACCTACACCGAGCAGGTGGACTGGACCTACTACGCGGGCAACCAGGTCGTCTCCCCCACCGACGCCGTCAACCAGGCCGCGCAGTACCGCACCACCGGGACCGCGCACGTGGACACCGTCGGCTCGAACAACTGCACCACGCCGACCACTCCGCCGCCCACGACGCCGACCACCCCGACCACTCCGCCGACGACCACCACGACCACGAAGCCGCCCACGAGCTGCGCGGGCGCGTCTGAATGGGACTGGGGCACGGTGTACCTGGGCGGCCAGCGGGTCCAGCACAACGGCCACCTGTGGCAGGCCAACTGGTGGACGCAGGGTTCGGAACCCGGCCTCACCGCGCAATGGGCCGACCTCGGCCCCTGCTGACTCGAGTGCCCCGAAGGCCGCCTGGCGGGGCGGCCTTCGGACTCGGGCGAGGACTGCGG
>Ga0307507_10008256_pt1 | contig 14531 bp, 11 predicted proteins | sample 7_EM_MG_FD_207223 | JGI IMG/M metagenome (GOLD analysis project Ga0307507, IMG submission 207223) | Populus trichocarpa ectomycorrhiza microbial communities from riparian zone in the Pacific Northwest, United States - 7_EM | ecosystem: Host-associated > Plants > Roots > Unclassified | place... | reverse complement strand
GATTTTGAATGTAGCTCTAGAGTCTCTATATATATATAAGGAAGATGCAGGGAATAGAGATAGGTGGCAAGAATTACAAGGGTAAGCAGCTGAAATGGTGAGATATGCAGGGGTAAGCAGCTGAGGGAGTGAGACGGTAGTAAGCAAGTCCGATCTTGGGTCGACAACAGCATGGTACCGGTAGTCGGTTACAATAATCTCTATAGAATACCTATAGGTATTGGCATTAATTCGCTTTTATAGTACGCCCTATTAGGAAGGCCTAGATAAACTTAATTATCTAGTCTAATAGGCCTTTATTTCTTAAGATCTATAAAAGTCTCTTATATAGTATATTATTAAATACTCCGCTTAGGTCTAGGCTTAGTATAGATATAGTATATCCTAGGTAAGCTTACTATACCGCTTGTTACGGCACTGGCAAACTGCCGTCAGATTGCCTCAGATTGCCGCAACTTGCCATCACGTGACCAGATGATTGTATATAGCTTCGAGCGGTGCTTCCGTTCTTCTCCTTTCCTTTCTCTAGCTTTGGATCCTCGTTTATAGACTACCAATTATACAGGCTTGCGCGTCCCTCTTGCTGTGCTCGTGCCTCAATTAACTAAGTCGCTAACATTATCCAAAGCTCGTCACTACTCTTCTTCCTAAGAAGGAACTTAAATATATCTACAGACCAAGGACACAGGAAAGGACCTAAAGGACATTACCAGAACAGAACAGGACCCCAAGGACAGGACAGAACTAAAAGGACACATACAACACCACCTAAAGAACAGGACACGCACGGACTAGAACCCCTAGAAAATAAACAAATAACGGAAATTACTTAACACCTCTACCACCATGCCACGAAACACAGTAGTAGGTAAGGCAGCTGCAGGACCCGCAAACGCCTCAGATAAAGAAACAATTAATGTTTCAACCCCCCAGGCGGAGCTTGCGGCAGCCAATGCCAAAATTAAACGGCTACGAGAACTGCTCAAAACTAGAGACACCCCTGCATCCCAGGTTAACCCATCAGACAGACTTACTACAGTCCTCAAGGCCCTAGCCTAGCATACAGCATCGGCATCGTCGCGGTCCGCAAAGGTTACGGACCCCCCATTGCTTACAGACGGAACTAACCCTATATTCAACAATTAGAAGCTTCAACTGCAAGACAAGCTCGAAGTTAATATGGACCACTTCCCTACTACCCGAGCTAAAATGGCCTACGTCTTCAGCCGTACTGGCGGGGACGCACAGACACATCTACGTCCGCAATATGCCCAGGACTCAGCAGACCTCTTCCTCTCTAAAGAAGAGATAATCAACCACCTATCTTCCATTTATAAGGACCCCTTTAAGATACAAAACGCCCGCCTTGACTATAAAGCCCTTAATATGAAAATAACAGAGACCTTCTTGGTCTTCCAGACCCGCTTTCTACACCTAGCCGGACAGGCTTGAATCCCCCAGGAAGATTTAATACCAGACCTCTTTAACAAGCTTACCCTAGACCTACGGCGCGCCGTATTGCCGGTTTATACTACCATACAGACGCTAAAGGAACTTACGGATTAGTGCCTAGCTATTAACCAGGGCCTCCGCCAAATTAAGGCACGTGCTAAGTGGTATAAGACAAAAAACTCTACTAACCAGAACATAAGTACTATAAGAACGGGCCACAGCGCCCCAGTAAGATCTGCAACCCCTATAGTGCCGACTATACCGCCTGCCGTTAACCCAGCAGCTAGCCGTATAGCTACCCCCGCTGCGGGTCCGGCAAATACTCGACCTATATACAGCAACCCCTATTTATAGGCCCTCAGTAATTAAGGAGCCTGCTTCTTATACAGCCAAAAAGATTACTTTGCAAAAAACTGCCTAATAGCGGCAAAGATAAATAAGGTCCTGTTAATTTAGGAGGATGGTATAGAGTTAGAAAAAGAGGAACCCTAGAGCAAGACTCCTCTCTAGGGTTAAAAGGAATTAACATATTATATGTTAATCTGGGTTGGCTAGTTGGTAGAAGAAGCTGCACTATCCCTTGTACTTTATTCCGCAATAGATATCAAGTTTTAACCTCTGCTTTAGCTAACTCTAAAGCAAATGCCTTTACCTTAATAGATATACAGTGTGCTATAAAGCTGGCTGACTTTTTAAACGCACCCCTTAAGGAACTGCCTAAACCAATTCCTATCCGTGGGTATAATAGGCGGATAGAACCACCTATTACAACTATCTTATAGATTCACCTCCGTATAGATGGATAAAGGTAGTATAACATCCCCTTTCTCATTACGGACCTAGGAAGCCACGATATAATCTTAGGAAGAAAATAGCTAGCCTATCTAGGCTTACAGCTCAATATACGGAGTAGACGGCTTATCTAGCCCAAAACCCTACCCCCAACACCTTCTTTTATAAAGGAAATCAGCATTACAATAGAAAATCTTATGCGGCTATAGATAGACACCGTTAACCAGGCCGATGCTATGCGTAGGGACCAGGCCTTTGAGAAAGATATACAGCTTAATTCGCAACGAGTCCGTATACTACGCCGCCCCTAGACTACCAATGTCGCACCACCGGCACTAGAAACCCAAGAAGTCAGTAATAAGCCAGCTGGCTTAGGCCCTATACAGCTACAAAGAACAGCAAGGAATATCAGACGCTGTACTAAATATATGGACCAAAAGGATAACTTACGGAAAATGGAACAGGAGCTAAAGAGGGTTATAAACTCTCTACCGCAAAATACAGTCCATAGAACGTCCATAAAGAAACCTATAAACCTCCCACCAGTTAATATCTGCTGTATTAGTGCCATAGGGTTCTACCAGAACTTAAAACGGCCCAACACCGTTACCTTTATAACTAGCTTATACGAAATTGACTAAATAATTAAAGATAAGGAAGCCCTAGCCCATAACTAGCTTAGTGGGGAAAGTAAGCTTACAGATAAGGAGCTGGTAAAACAGAAACTACCCCACTAATACTAGGAATTTAAGGACGTATTCTCCAAGGTAGTATCCAACATACTCCCACCTCACCAACCGTACGACCATAAGATTAAGATTAAGCCAGATAAGGAAGACACCCTCAGCTATAGCCCCCTCCGCCAGCAATCTACCGACGAGCTACGGGCCACTAAGTAGTACATTATTAATAACCTTAATAAGGGCTTTATTGAGCCTAGCCAGGCCCCCTTTACCTCACCTATTCTCTTTACAAAGAAGCCAAATGGCGGACTCCGTTTCTGCATTAACTACCATAAACTGAACCATATAACCCGCAAAGACCAATATCCGCTGCCCTTACTTAAAGAAACACTGGCCCGTATAAGTAAGACTAAGATTTTTATAAAGCTTAATATCCGCCAGGCTTTTTACCAAATTAGGATGGACCCCAGATCTAAGGATCTTACTACATTTCAGACCCACTACGGATTATATAAATGCAAAGTACTACCTTTTGGACTGACTAACGGACCGGCTACGTACCAACGGTATATAAATAATGTACTCTTTAACTACCTTAATAACTTCTGCACAGCCTACCTAGATGATATTATAATTTACTCTAAGAATAAACTAGAACATAAGGAGCATATCCATAAAGTCCTACAATGGCTCCGCAAAGCTGGTCTCCAGGCCAATATTAGGAAGTTAGAATTTAGTGTTAAGCGCACTAAGTACCTAGGGTTTATTATCAGTACAGATAGAATTAAGGCAGACCTAGAAAAAACGGCTGTAATTAACCAGTGGGCACCCCCACGGACCATAAAAGGGGTATAATTATTTTTAGGTTTCTGTAACTTCTACCAACGCTTTATTAAGGACTATAGCAGGATCTCCTGGCCTCTCAACCGTCTTACTAGGAAAGACCAGCCCTTCCATTTTAGCGCCATATATAGGCAGGCCTTTAATAAGCTTAAAAAACGGCTAGTATCGGCTCCCCTACTTACCCATTTTAACCCAGAACGGCCCTTAATGCTAGAAACTGATACCTTAGACAGTATAATAGCTGGTATCTTTTCCCAGAAGCAACTGGATAGAGAATGGCACCCTATTGCATACTATTTAAAGACCATAATAGATGCTAAGCTGAACTACTATATCCATAACAAAGAAATGCTAGCTATTATCTCTAGCTTTCAGCACTGGCGTATATAGCTAAAAGGGACCCCTAAGCCTATTAAGGTGGTTTCGGATTACAAGGCCTTAGAATACTTTATAACAACAAAGGCCCTTATAGCCCAGCAGGCACGCTAGGCGGATATCCTATCTTAGTTCCACTTCCTAATTACATATAGGCTAGGCGCAACCAACTGTGCCAATGCCCTTATAAGGCGCAAACAAGACCTAGATAACCAGATAGATGCGAAGATCTCACTACAGACCTAAACACTACTATAACCAAAGCACCTCAACCCCTAGATATAGGCAGAACTAAATATAGACCCTTTAGACGCTAAGATATATCCCATTAACTCCACAGAACTTAACCTTATTAATAAACTACTGCAGGCAAATCATACAGCCCCCTCTCTACAGGAGTGCCGTGAAAAGATAAAGAACAATAACAGCCCATAGTCCCTTAAAAATGGATTACTTAAGCACCAGGCACAGCTAGTAGTAGCAGAAGAACAAAACTTACGGACTTGGCTTATTGCTAAAGCGCATACTTAGATCTCTACGGCCCACCCCAGAAAAAATAAAACCCGCAAGATTATCAGCAACCATTATTACTGGCCTGGAATGGTTATAGATATTAATCGCTACATACGGAACTGCAACGACTGCTATAGGTCTACAATTCCACGAGACAAGACTTTAGGACTGTTAAAACCACTCCCAATACTAGAGCGCCCCTAGCAGCACATCTCTATGGATTTCTACGAGCTACCTACAGACCGTAACGGATACGATATGGCTATAGTTATAGTTAACCGCTTTGGCAAGCGCCCGTTCTTAATCCCTTGTTATAAAAATATTAATGCAAAAGAGGCAGCCCAACTATATATCCACTACGTCTACCGAATTTACAGACCACCAGATACTATCGTGTCCGACCACGGCCTATAGTTTATATCGGCTTTCTGGAACGAGTTTACCTGGATCCTAGGCATTAAGCTAAAGCTTTCTACAGCATACCACCCCCAGATAGATGGCTAGACGGAGATTATAAACCAGTATTTAGACCAGAGACTCCGACCCTTTGTTAACTATTTTTAGGATAATTAGGCCGAACTGCTACCTCTAATGGACTACGCCCAGGCCACCCTACCCCACAACTCTACAGGATTTGCGCCTATCCAGCTAGAAATAGGGTATTTACCCTATATAAGCTTTAACTGGGAAAGAACAGAGGGGCCGCGGACCGTACGCGAAAAACTATCTTATAAGGAAGCCCAGCATTACGCTAAACGCTTAGAAGAAGCCTGGAAAGTAGCCCACACAAACCTAAAAAAGGCCCAGGAATCAATAAAACAGTAGGCAAATAAGCATAGGCGTAAGCCTAACTTTACCATAGGCGATAAGGTCTAGGTTATAACAAAGAACTAGAAGATAAAGCGGCCTAGCCATAAGCTAGACTATTAGATGGCGGGACCATACAAAGTTCTTAAGAAGAGAGGCAACTTATATAAAGTAAAGCTCCCAGATTCGATCAAGGTCCACCCTAAATTCTTACCGGATAAGCTACGGAAAGCTGCAAACAACCCATTACCTAGACAAAAGAATAAACCGCCCCTGCCGATTTAAGTTAATAGCAACAACGAATGGGAAATTAAAGAAATACTGGCCTGTAAACTTATACAAGGAACACTAAAGTACCGCGTAAGTTAGAAAGGATATAATCCAGACCCTACCTAGTACCCTACATGGAATTTTATAGGTAGCCCCCACAAGTTATAAGAGTTCTATAGCCGTTATCCTAACGAACCTAGACCGCCGAAGTACTTGGATAAGTGGATAGAGTGCTAGCATAGCAAAAACAATAAATTACCAGTAGAGCATAAAGATAAGAATGCCCCACAGGGGTAATACAGACATACAAAGCCTGAGGGCAGGCTTTTTTGGAGGGGGGGGTAATGTTACAGCACTGGCAAACTGCCGTCAGATTGCCTCAGATTGCCGCAACTTGCCATCACATAATGGCAAGTTGCCATCACGTAACCAGATGATTGTATATAGCTTCAAGCGGTGCTTCCATTCTTCTCCTTTCCTTTCTCTAGCTTTGGATCCTCGTTTATAGACTACCAATTGTACAGGCTTGCGCGTCCCTCTTGCCGTGCTCGTGCCTCAATTGACTAAGTCGCTAACACCGCTTAAATACTAGTATTACGGGACTGCCCATAATATACGCTACGCCGTGCACGTAGCTAGTTTCCTTTCCTTATTTAGCAGATAGTTTATCCGCCCTAATTACCCCTATTATTAGGCCATAGAGACGCACTGGCCGTAACCGGCTTAGCGTAGGCGAGGCGCAGGCGAGACGCCTACAAAACGTAGTCGCCCCGCATTAGAGAACAGCAGAATTTAGTTCTATAGTTCTACTTCATTAAGAACCAGATACTTATTTGCATTCCGTTACTATTATCACGTTACTACATACCCTAAGGACCTTAGCGTCCTAACAGTTCTAAATTCTTATTCCTTTTTAGGAGTAGTGGCCCGATAACACCGCGGTCTGCTAAGGCTATGACTACGTAGCGGCAACTCTCTGTTGAGAAGACGACCTAAATTTATCAACTATATCACAGCCTATCGACCTGATGGCAAGACGCGGGTGTAATACTAGCGTAGTACGTAATACTAGCGTAGTGCGTAGTACTGAGTCTGGGGAACGGCCCTAGGATGATATAGGCGGACTTATATCCCAGACAGAACCGGAAGTTATAGGCGAAGGGGATATATAGGAAGAAATACAACGGCTAGAGAACAAGAAGTTACAACTCCTAGAGTAAAGAAAACTACAGTTACTTAGGGAAGAGGTGGAAGTGCTAAGACGGCGTTAACGCGGCAAGGTGATGTTAACTTCTGTTCCTAACCTATCTCTATAACCTCAAACTATCCTATTAAAGTACTTGGATGGTAGCCAGATGCGTCTAAACCTCAAGCGGAGGGCTACTAATATAATAGGCGCTCCGTTAAAATGGGCCGTTAAAATAGAGAAGATTGCTCTGTATTATGGTAAGAGTATTTAAGAGCATTAAGACTTCCGTGATAGCTTAAAGCTAGCGTTCCGCCTAGAGTATAACGGCTTTGTGGATAAGGATACTAAAGTTGCGTTTACTATACAATATGTAAAGGGGACCAACCGAACCCTTTGGCTATAGTATAAAGATAACCATCTAGACACGCAGTTTACCTGGGAGGAGCTTATAGAATTCTTACTTAATTAGATTAAAAGTCCTATTAATTAAGAACTCTATGTAGCCCTAATATATATAAGGGCAATATAGCGAACTAATTAACCTGTAAATAAGTTTGCTGCTTACCTAACCACCTTAGAAGCGTAAATTAACCCTTTTTATAATGTAAAGTATCTAATAATACATCTATTCGCGAAACTGCGGCCAGAGCTATAGCTTGCTATTACCAACTATTAAGAATTCCCTTAAACTTGAGACCAGCTAGTTTCCCTAGCTGCCCTATTAGAGGAAAACTAGAAGAGCGCAAGCGCCCTATAGGGTAGAAGCAATAGACGCGCCGCGAACTTGAATATAAAGACTACCTAGTTGGGTAACTTAGGGAAAGCGGACTCTAAAACCACCGCCGGCGACTTAACAGCAGGGCGAAGTAATACCGCTAGGGGTTTAACTTAGCCTAAAGGAAACTGCTTAAAATGTGGGCAGCTAGGACATTAGTGGCGACAATGTAAAGAGTAGCTACGGAATCAACTACCGCCTAGCAGTGTAAACGCTACCTCTATATTGGGAAAAGACAAGCGCCCTTAGACCCCCTTATAGCCGTAGGGTGTAAGCTCCTACTAGATTATAAGGAAGCTATTACTGTCTTAGGTAAAGTCCTCCTAAAGAAGACCTAGAAGGAGACCTTAGTAATACTCAACATTGGTGCTGAAGTAAATATAGTTAACCAGTAATTTGCTATGGAGTGTAACTTTAAGACGCTAAACGCAGAACTACTTACCTATTCCTAGTTAAACAAGACTTAGGCATATTACTATAAGGCCTATAAGGTACTACTAAAAATAAAGGATAGCTAGGGTAAGATTAGGGAAGTAACCCTTATCTGCTATAGAATGGCTGATGTATCTCCTTCTATTACTATAGGTATGCTGGGGTTAAAGAAGGCCTGACTTCTTATCAACTATAAGGCGAAGGCGTGGTGATGGAAGCTAGACGGCTTATCCCTGTTGCTATAAACCCCTAAGGGTTTTATGGAGTCTCTCTAGACAGAATCTAGGGTCTTTACCCTATTGACTTCTGGAGTAATACCTAGCAAATAAGATAATGGTAGCTTGCTGGTCCTCCCTCTGTAGTTAAAGGAAGTTAGCGATATCTTCTCCTATAAGGAAGTAGGAATGCTACCCCAATACCACTGGGGCGACTATACTATTGACCTAGAAGAGGGATAGGAGGCCCTATATAGGCCGCTCTATAACCTCTTAGCTAAGGAGCTGGAAGTCCTAAGGGAGTACTTAGACAACACCTTAGCTAAAGGCTAGATCTAACTAAGTACTAGTCCCATAGGGGCACCTATCCTCTTTATACCTAAAAAGGATAGGAAGCTGCGGCTCTATATAAACTATAGAGGTCTCAATAAGGTAATAATTAAGAATCGTCTCGCACTATTATTAATTAGTAAGACCTTGGACCGCTTAGTAGGTTCTAAGATCTTTACTAAGCTAGACCTAACGCATGCGTATCACCACTTTCGTATCCGTTGTAGTAATAAGTAGAAGATGGCGTTCCGCACGCGCTACGGCCACTTTAAGTACTTGGTTTTGCCTTTTAGGCTAATTAACGGACTAGCAACCTTTTAGGGCTACATTAATTGGGCCTTATTAGGACTGGTAAACGTCTTCTATATAGTCTACCTTGATAATATTTTAATTTTCTCTAAAAATCTAGAGGAACATTGGCGCCACGTAGTAGAAGTGCTGCGTAGGTTGCGATAATACTAACTATATATAAACCTTAAGAAGTGCAAGTTTGACGTATAGAAGATTGAGTTTCTAGGATATATTATTAGCCCTAAAGGCGTAGCGATGGATCTTAGCCGGGTAGAAGCCATTACTAAATAGGAGAGCCCTTAATCTTATAGGGATATCTAGGTCTTTTTAGGTTTTGCTAACTTCTATTATTAGTTTATCCATAAATACTCTGCCATTGCGAAGCCTATTACTGATCTCCTAAAAGGAGCAAAGAACGGCTGTAAAGCTAGGCCTTTCAATTGGCTAGAGGAGGCGGAGCAGGCGATGCGCCGGCTCTACAACGCCTTTACGACGGCGCCGCTCCTGTGACACTACACGCCAGGCCTATTAACTTAGTTGGAGATAGATGCCTTAATACAAGGCCTAGTAGTAATTATATTATAGCTGTTTAAAGACGGCCTTTGGTATCTAATAGCCTTTTAGTCTAGGAAGCTTTTGCTAGCAGAGCGAAACTATAAAACCTATAATTAAGAGCTACTAGCTATTATAGAGGCTTTTAAGTATTAGAGACACTATATTAAGGGGCTATCAAGCCGCCTAAAAGTGCTCTTAGATTACAACAATCTAAAGGGTTTTATAAAAGTAAAAGCCCTTAATGGACGGCAAGCTAGATAGGCTATAATACTGGCTGCCTATGACTTTATTATTAAGTATAGGGCGGGAAAAACGAACCCTATAGACGCGCCGTTAAGGCGACCCCTAGGCGCAGGGGGTCCGCCAGAAGAAGACACTATGCTACTACTACTCTAAAGGACTTTGGGAATGCAGGGCCATTAACTCAAAGTAAAAGTCCTATTAGGTATATAGGAAAGCGAGCTTTCTACAAAGGTATCGCTTTTATGGCTATAGGCCGGCAACCTAATAGAGGTACGCCTAGGCAATATAGCATTATGTTTTAACTGGGCAACCTATATGTATGCCGTTAAGCAGCGTGTAACAAGGACCCAAGTCAGAGAAGTAAGTGCTTAAGAGAGTGCTTATAAGTCTAGTATAAAAACAGTTGTCAAGCTTATTAAAGGACTTTAAACCATAGATAACCTTATACTGCAAAAGCGCAGCAACAGCTTAGATACGGCAAGACGCCATTAACGCGCCCACTCGAAGCCAGTGTGGCAGTTTAATTCCGCTGGACTACTTTGTCACTATAGAAGGCTATATATGCCCCTAGACCTAGTAGTTTATATAGAACTCCTACAGATCCACTATGATAATGCCTTAGCTAGCCACTTTAGTAAGAAAAAGACCCTAGATCTACTCTTGCGCAAGTACTACTGGCCTAGTATAACTGCGGACGTTATAAGCTATATCTCTACCTATAATCTATACTAGCGTATGCGTGCGCCTTAATATTACCCTTATAGCGAGCTCTAAGCGCTGCCTTGCCTGGGTTAGCCGTGGCAGGAGATTATAATGGACTTTATTACAGGCCTACCGCCTAGTAGACGAGGCGATAAGGTGTATAACGCGATATGTGTAATAGTCGACCGCTATACTAAAATGGCCTTATATCTGCCTATAGTAAAAACTATTATTGCAACCGAACTTGCGGATCTCTTCTTTAATAAAGTAGTACGCTGTTTTAGAGCCCCTAGAGGGATTATATTTGATTATAGCAGTATCTTTACTAGCGAGTTCTAGTCAGAGCTATACTTTACTATAAAGATAAAATATAGGCTAAGTACGGCCTTTTACCCGCAAATAGATAGGTAAATAAAACGCTAGAACTAAACCCTGGAGTACTACCTCCGTGTGTTCTATAATGAAAAGCAGAGCAATTAGGTAGGCCTACTACTGCTAGCTGAATTTGCCTATAATAATGCTAAACATAGTATAATAGGTATGAGCCCGTTCTATACCTACTATAGGTTTTACCCACGTCTAGAATATAAGGTTAAGGCGGACAATAGTAGTTCTGTTCTAGCCGCCTTAGAGCGGATTAAAAGAATATCCCTTAAACACAAAGCGCTGGCGAAATGCTGGGAACACGCTGCTGAGACATAGGCGAAATACTATGATCGTCATCACTAACTATAGGCATATAAAGTAGGGGATCTAGTCCTGCTATTAACTAAGAACCTTAAAGTGAAAAGGCCAAGTAAGAAGCTTATAGTACGCTTTATTAAACCTTTTAGTATAGCCAAACTAGTTAAAAAGTAAGTATACCGGCTATATCTACCTATGTCTTACCGTATCTATCCAGTGTTCTATATTAGCTTACTAGAGCTATATAAATAACATAAGGGCACTACTAGAGACCCTCTACCAGGGCCTATTAAGCTAGACGATAAAGAGGACTAAGAGGACTAGTATAAGGTAGAAGAAGTATATAAAAGAAAGGGATGTAACTAGACCCTATAGTACCTAGTTAAGTGGAAAGGCTAGCTAGAAGAATATAATAAATGGGTTCCAGCGGAGGATATTAATAAGGACGTAAAGGAGACGTATAATAGTTACTTTACCCTAAGGGGCAAACAGAAAAGAAAGTAGTAAGAGAACTGGAATAATTAAATTATAACCGGGATTACGCCCCGCCAGTAGGGCGATAATAGAATAATGGCGGAGTAACGGTAGAACGCTGATAGAAATATAAATATACTATAGCTCCATTAAGTCCCCCCTTTCCTTACCTCCTTCCTCTTCCTCCTCCTTTTCTCCCTCCTTATTCTTCTTCTCTCCCTCCTCCTTATCCTCTTTATCCTTCTCACCCTTATCCTCCTCCTTATCTCTTATAATAGGAGGCATATTAGCCTATAAGTACTGTTAGCATATACTACGCTGGCGAAACACCTGCGTTATAACATATACTAAAGTACGTATTATATCAAGGATCCCTTTAAGGGTACAACAGATGGCCTGTAATTCCTATACTTAGAGTAGGGGAAAGTCTTCGCCCTTTAGGCGCTAGCAGAGACCGTGCTTAGCGCTGGCGCGCACTAAGGCCTTAACATCCTTTGTAAAGGATTTCTAGGCGGCAGTAATGCGAGCGTTAAGGTTAGCCGTGTCCCCACTAGTAACCTAGTGGCGCTTAGCCCTGTTAATAAGGGCGAGCAGCTTGTTTAGGTGGCTATAGAAGGCCTTAGGGACCTAGTCTTATTAGCTATTAGAACATAAACTAACATATATAGACTTACTGCTTGGCACGACTTATTTAGTCGTTAGCAGTAACCGCAATTACGGTTAGCCTACTTACTGCAGGTAGCCCGCCTAGCGGTAGCCACGCGCTTAGTATAGCAGAGGCAGATAGGTTCTAGCAAGGCTAGGGGAGCGGCTTGCGAGCGGCGTGGGAGCTTAGACGACGTCTAGTAGGATTAGCGACAGCTATAAGCAGGCGTGGAGAATACTTATAGAAGGCTCACCAGCAGGCGAACCGGTAGCGTAACACTTGCGATTTATAATTAAGAAGAAATTATAAAGAAGGTGAGTCGCAGGCTGGACAAATTAAAATTAAATGGGAAGGGAAATCTGGTGTCCTATCTTAGGGGGGACTTCTACCTTTATAGGTTTCTATAAGGCCCTAGTGTTCTATTATCCTATTATCCTATTGTCTTATTATTCTATTATCTTATTATCCTATTGTCCCATTATCTGATCCACTTAAATTTGGTCGCATACTTTTTATTTAGCGAAGGACAATAATAGCGCTCCTATTGTATAATAGCATCGGCTAAGGACAGCCGCTTAAGAAGGGGGGGGCAATTGTTAGGCCATAGAGACGCACTGGCCGTAACCGGCTTAGCGCAGGCGAGGCGTAGGCGAGACGCCTACAAAACGTAGTCGCCCTGCATCAGAGAACAGCAGAATTCAGTTCTATAATTCTACTTCATCAAGAACCAGATACTTATTTGCATTCCGTTACTGTTGTCACGTTACTACATACCCTAAGAACCTTGGCGTCCTAATACCTATATAGCTTTAGCCGCAGTTACATTCCTATTAAGCTCTCTAGCAATCCTCTTAAGTTTTTACAATAGCTATATATAGCTATTAATTCTTTAAATCTAATACTTATTTATCTAGCGTTTGTATATAATATATTATTATTGTAATAACTAGGGGTAATTAGGGAAAGGGCTAAGGGAGTTAATCCTTTTTTTCTTACGCCTATTTATATCTACGGTGGCAGCTCCTATACTTTTGCCGCTTCTTATATATATTTTATAACTATCTTTCCTAAAAGGTTTTCTAGTATGCTATAAGTATATAGTAATAAGTTTTAAACTATTAATAGGTGTTATATTAATTTAAATCTCTATAAAGGTCTTTAAAAAGTATATCTTAAATATACTTTTATATAATTACCTTATAAGTATAATTAAAGCTATAATAGCCTTTTATAGAATTATTATAATTCCTTTAAAGAATCTTTTAATAAAGCAAATTTTTTATTATTAAAATATTACTCTTTTATTATAAAAGATTATTTTAATTAAGAAATATAATCTTTTATACTAATAGGCATTTCCCCCCTTTTTAACTTCTTATAAATAGTATAAAGATTAGTAACCTTATCCTATACTGTTTAAATATAGTTTAAAAGTAGTTTAGAAGGTTCTTCCTTAAAGGTTATTTTAGTAAAAGCTATTATTATTGCTTCTTACTATAGTATAAGACTCTATATAAAGTCTATACTAGTAAGTTTATATATAATATAGATACTACTTATAAAGTTAATATAATAGAGTACCTTAGCTTATTAGTACTATAGTTATAAAGGTCACTTATATACTTTTTATAGTATAGTTAATATAGTAGTACTAGATAAGCCTTCTATAAAGCTTATTACCCATAACTTTTACTATATTATTAATATTGTAGTATTAAGGATTATCCTTTTACTGCCTTTTTAAAACTCTTTTATATAGTCTAAGTACTATAATAGGCTATTTACTAGGTTTAACTTAGTTAATTCTTTTATATAATAGGCCTAGTATACTAATTGGCTCTTTATAATTATTAAGCATATATATTATATATAATATACTTAAAATAGTATTTCTATACTTTAAAGCTTTATACTATAGTATAAAGTTCTTTATTATAGGTATTATATTAAACTTTAGTATTATTAAGCCTCTAGCTATAATATATAATAGGGTATAAGTATTACTATATACTAAAGCCCTTTATAAAAGGCTAGAAAAGTATTATAAAAGAGGGGCTTATATGAAAAAAAATATAAAGTATATAAGACGCCTATATATCTATAGGTAAAGCCGCTATGGTATTAGAACGCGCCTACTACTTACTTAATAAAGAAATAACTACTCCTAATTAAATCTAGGGTATAATATACCCTAGAGCTAATATATATAGCATAGCTAGAAAGCCCGCGCGATATAGGAGGGTTATAGTAGACTTAAAGG
>Ga0307507_10008255_pt1 | contig 14535 bp, 10 predicted proteins | sample 7_EM_MG_FD_207223 | JGI IMG/M metagenome (GOLD analysis project Ga0307507, IMG submission 207223) | Populus trichocarpa ectomycorrhiza microbial communities from riparian zone in the Pacific Northwest, United States - 7_EM | ecosystem: Host-associated > Plants > Roots > Unclassified | place... | reverse complement strand
CGGGCTGTTCGGGTAACCCGGGTTTTGATTGGGTCAGGCCGGGTCGGGTCGGGTCTGACATTGTTTGGGTCGGGTTTGGGTCGGGTTTCTGATATTACGACCCGGGTCGACCCATTGCGAGGCTTGGATAGTGATGGCCGGACACCGCTCATGCACGCAGAACGGTCCGGGAAGATTGGTGTGGTGAGGCTGCTATCAGAACCAAGGCATTTTAGTCACAGAAGGTCGCAAACTGGTGGGCTGAGACAACTGGTCTCTAGCCCTGCCCGAGTGCTCAAAAGGAAGTGGAGCCCGGCCCTGTATCACAACTATCGGGCTTCATTCCAGACCTGAGACACGAGATCACTGAAGCCACTCCTTTCCTCCCGCCCGACCAATCTCCATTGAATCAACTGCAAGCACACCCCTCTAGTATCCGCTCTAGCACCGATCCCCACATCCCATGCTACCCCCGATTCTACTATCTCGCAGCATTCCAGGCCCCCGAGGAGTTGTATTGCAGCGCTCCACGACATTTTTAATCAGGTTAAGCGCAAGCTTTTACCTTCATCCTAGCATCCTCGCCACTACCGATCGTTGCCACTGGAGATTGTATCGGGCTTTACCACCCAATTTCCATATCCGCATCACTCCTCCTTCATAAATATATTCCGTTACGCTTCCAGCACCTCGGAAAATGGTATCTACATACACTCTTTAAAACCGCTTCCGAGCCTATAAAGTATCAATTTTTCTCCTCGCTCGGTATTCGACCAAGATTTGAGCTCCAAGTCATCCCTATCGGAATAGGGCTAGCTGCAGAAGGCTATTTTCTGCCAGTAATGTGCTATTCCTCGTTGGTTTCTTTTCTCTCCACGATTCTTTTGTCTTCCCGCTTTCTCGAGGGGATGTTGGCAGGAGTAAATTACTTCAGGTTTCCGTGCATCATAGTGTTTTTGTTTACTTATGTCGTCATCCCTCTGTTTTTCCTCGTTCTTGCCGAAGCTTATTTTAAAACAGGGTCTATAGGTGGGAATGTATTGTAACATTGCTATTACGAATGACTGTGAGTTGGTTGAAGCATGAAGACATGAGTAATTGTTTTTGTTTCTCTTTTCCGATTTTCTAGAGGGAAGGCGTTCTTGGTATAATAGCTTATATCTAGGGTATTTCGTCTCACCATTTATGTATTACCTACGTTGTATCTATACCTATCTCTTTTTAATCCATAAACAGTATTTTATTAACAGTTTGAACTTGAATATGTATGACCTGTTGATGGAATCCATATACTGTATTGTAAACCGCCTAGAAATTGTTGGAATTCTTGCATACTACTCGGCAAGCTCCGCCGATCGGGCCCGTGGCCAATCCCTTGATCATTCAGACGAGGCCTTCGGATATGCGCCTAGGATTAAGCCAGCGCTGAAAGGAATGCAACCCAGAAAGAATTAGATGTGCGAAGGCTTGCATGCGTGGACGCAATGGGAAGGGGAGGTTCTTTGTGATACCCGTTTTTCCAACACCCCAGCACAGGAGTCGGTCGAAGAGAAAGAGGGACATAAGTCGTAGAGAAGGGAACTGTGTCATGATAGATGGAAGGATAGGAGTACTTTGCTGGTTTATATATACTCCTGTCTTACCATTAATTAGTCGGTTAACTTAGAGCATCACGTGCATGATAGCGAGAGTTCAATGAGGATTCGTTCCCCACTAGAGGTTGTCCTTTAGAGATCGGAGGCTTTTGTTCCGCTTATTCTTGGAATTTCGTTTCGCTTTGCGACGAGTGTTTTGCTGTTTCGTTTTGTCGTCCTAGTCGTCGTTTTTGCCGTCCGTCTTCTTCGTGGACTAACAATCCGGACGTCTAGTGTTGTATGATGAGAAATCTTAGCTTGCGGCTAAAAAAAAGTTTGAAAAAAATGAATAAAAGTACTGCCGGTAGTGGTTTGGGGGCATATTGACACATGCTAGTGTTCGAAAGTGGCTAATCAGGTCAGGATTTTGGTCGGTCTGGGCCGCTGTGGGGGTTGTCGTGGCCGGATCGTAGACCGTCGTCTGACTTTCGAAGCACATCTGCGCATTGACGAGTGACCGAACATGATTCTGAAGAGTTTTATAAATATTCTAGGACCGGAGTTGGCACTAATATAGACTAAACACACTAGACTACATACGAGTTCAAATATCACAAAAGAAAAAATTTAGACCTCAACTTATTTTTAAGCCTATTGAGATATAGTAAAAGCATGCTCTGGTGGTGGTCAGTTGATTGTTCGGAAAAGGGTTCAGACAATGGGTTTGAATATGCATTGGGCATCGATACGTTGCCGGAAGCCATGCAATACTCAAGGAGTCAGATGCATGAAAGCCTGGGAGGAAAATGAAAGCACTGGATGCGCGAGTGGCATGAGCAGTGGGAGTTCTGACACTTTTGTCCCTTTCTTTTGTTAGCACGGGAGTCTTCCGCGGGAAGAATACATCAGATGAGAGCCAATAAGAGCCATCTCAAAGCTCAGACAGACTGGTCTAAAAAGGACCTAGACCCTGCATGCTACAGGTGCAGGCTAGAAGCAGAAATAAAAAAAGCAAATTGGTGACTGCCCCACCGTAGTGGGCGCAAGCCGGAATCGACCGTATCTGCTGGTGTTTGACATAGCTCCTGACTCTGAGCTATTGAAAAACAGAGAATGGAAGGGGATTTGTTAAAGAATTTTCCTCTTATGTGATTCAAAATATGATTAATTTTCTAGTGGGAATCAGGTTTTTCCTTTCACAAGAAACGCTGTTTTAGCTTGATGAATTATGATTGAATTTTCCATATGTTATGAGTTTTTAGTGATTTTATATTGTTTGTTTGTTTGAGAAAGGAGGAGTATTTCTCTTGTTACTAGGGTTTTTATGCCATAACTTAGGTTACATGTCATGGTTTTTCCCATTAGCTAGCTACAAATAAAGCCAGGATTTGGCAAAAAAAAAAAAAAAAAAAAGTGGAGCATAAATAAGTGGTACAGCGCAGGTGGGTTGGGGCAGTTTTGGACAAGATTGTGGGACATTGCAACTGAACCACTCTTTCACCGAAAAATACCCTCTTCAACCATAACCCTTTACCATTGAGTCTTGATATTCAAATGCTGATTTTTCGTGACCATAACCAATAGACAAGAAAAAATGCACAATAGTATAGCAGATGGGTATAATGTCAATGTGTAGATACAAGAAAATATTTAATTTTGAAAATAAGCCATGAGGCCTTCAAGCCTGGGTGCAATTGGGACAGAATTAAACAGAGTGTCAGTATAAAGGTTTGGGCACCAGCCTCAGCAAGCACCTGTAAGTGTTTGATTTGATGGCAAATGGGCCGGAAGAGAGGTTATCCACATCATCACCTGATATTTTCCTTTATCAGTTGCATTGCATAAAAGGAAACACCTATTCTATGAAGGTTTTCCATTCAACCGCTTCAACTGAGACAATACTTATGCAGTGTACCACTATTGTTTTTTTATCACTTTTCGGTATATCAACTAGCCGCCAACTACATGCTAACTAACAAATAACACTATATAGCTTTCGGTAGTATATAATCTGGCTGCCCTGTCCTGCCTAGCCCTTTTCAACCTATACACTCAGACCCTGTTCATCGCTCTAGGGTATAAATCAACGGACTTCTCCTTCATTCTAACCAATAGCCGGAAGCTGGTCAGAACAAAAAGAAATTACCCAATACCTAAGACCAGCGTGTATACTAGGCATGTCACCCGGTCTGGTCATGTAACCTAAAAACCTATATAAAAACAAGACAAATAAACTGCCACACTTTCAACCGTGAGTTACTAATGATAGTATTCTGGGAGGTTTTTACTTCCCTGGTACCTCTCTGTCAGTGTCATGTAAAGGCTCCATTACTACTCGGATGTCTGTTCTGTCGGGTCATTTGAGATCATTTGTCACTTCGTCTCGGGGAACAAAAGAGACATCCATGTCATCCACGGATCATGGGTGCATCCTCGTCACCACTCCCAAATCTCAACCTCAGGTCACATCTCATCTCTTAACTCCACCCCTCTTCCGGGTATGGGATCCTTCACTTGCAATAGGTGAAATATCCCAACCCTGCAAGGTTAAAAGAAAGTAACTGGCAATCTTAAAATTGCCCTCCCCAACCTCTTCTCCTACTCCTACTCCTATACCTGTAACCCTCCATCCTAAATCCAAAACCTTTTCCCCTCCTATTCCCACTCGTCCACGAACCTGATGCTCTTCTAAGAACCCTCAGTCCACTCCCTATCCCTTGTATCACTGAGCTAGGGCCGACTGGAATCGCCCTATCAAAAACTCCCTCACCCACTTTCACTACCCTCTCCCCTTCTCCCATATCCGTCATCCTCCTCTTTTTATCGCCTGGCAATTTAACAACTATCTTGCTACCGACAACTTAATCTTCACCTTCCTTCGTTCCCACACTCATTGTCTCTATCACCGCCACAACCTCTTCAGCCACACTATCTGACTCCTCATCGACTACCTCTTTAGCCATAGCTTTGTAAACACCACTCACAATGGGTGGCGCTGCAATAGCCGCAACCTTAGCCTCAACCTCATTCTGCACCGCCATCTGCACTTTCTCCTCTGTCTTATCTTCCTTCTTTCCCCCTGTCAAACGTTTCGATAACACCGACACATGATACCATAGTCTCAAAACCTCCTTTTCCAACTCTAGAATGCACATAAAGGCAGCACCCATTGCCATGCCGTTCTTCGCAACCTCGGTTGCCTTAAACTAAGTCTTCTTAGTATTAACTATGACTAACGATTTGATTTCGAAAGACCTTGATGTAATAAAGCTATTAAACATAAAAAGATAGATAAAAAAGATGGATTTTCCTCTTTAATCTGATGAATAGATATTAACCTTCGTGAAGGAAAATAAAGACTTGGGAATATCGCAAGAGAAAATCCATGGAACTTATTGGTCGAAACTCGAAAAGTGACATGTCACTGTTGTTGTTATTGCTTTCACTGTGGGTGTAAGAGGGACGGTCGTTGTACCCCTATTTTATCCCTGACCCTTGTACCTCCGAAGAATACCATGCATGGATTAGCTCTTCAGGCCCTGGACACAGCACGCGCGTTTTTTCTTTTTGCGCATGTTTTTTTTGCCTTGGCGAAGAGGTGATTGGTAGAGGGATACGCCATCGTTATCTGACTGTCTGGAGGGGCTGTGCTTCTCTTTGGCGGTAACACACCCAGAAAAAGTAAATTTATTCCGAAGACTTGAGTCCAGTACTAATACGGCACTGGTGTTCGCTAGGGGCTGGAAATTCCTGGACTTTTCGTCTTCCCCCACCTTTGCCCAAACCTGCCCTAAAATATTCCCTTCTGCCTCTCGTCACCCCCTCTACGAAAAGCCCACCTTCACCACCGCCGCTAACAAACAGCGATATGCAAGCCAAGATGGGTTCAGGAGCATACCAAAAGCCTGCCTTTACAATAAACCAAAACGTCGGTAACGTGACGGAAAGTTATAATAATGTGTGGAATAATTGCGCGATATCGGACGAAAAACGACAGATCTTGGAGTGGTTGTCTCCGATGGCACCCCGGGAAAGGCATCAGGCTGTAAGTGATGGCCGGATGGATGGAATAGGAACTTGGCTTCTTCGCACGAACGAGTATGAAAAATGGTATACGAGCGAGGATCAGGCTGTCAATCCGGTATTATTCTGTCATGGAGATCCAGGAGTGGGGAAGACATATCTGAGGTGTGTAAAATTGGCTCTGTTGGAATATCGGTGGCGTGCAGAACTAACTCGAGCGCGGAAACAAAAGCTCTCTTGTAATAGATACACTGTGCGATACATTTGATGGGAGCGTGTCCGTGGCTTGTTTCTACAGTGACTTCCAAGGGCATAAATCCCAATCTGCGACAGGAGTGTTAGCAGCTCTCTTGAAGCAACTAGTTGCCGGGGCGGAGCCGATACCAAAGGAGGTAAAGCAAGCTTTTGAGCGAGCGAGGGGGAAGGTTGACGGTCGCGCACTCCGGCTCCCAGAAATCTACACTATGCTAATCAAGTCAATCTCATCATTGCGACGGGGGTTTATCTGCATCGACGCACTAGACGAGTTTCCCACAAAACATCGACCCGAACTTTGGGACTCGTTACAGTATCTTGTCCGGGAGTGTCCGAACATTCGACTATTCATTACCGGGAGGCCACACATTCGACAGGAAGTGAAGAAATATTTCCCCGGATTTCCCGATCTATCTTCTATAAAGCCCACCGTGGAGGATATTCGAGAATACGTTATGATGAGGTTGAGAAAGGACTTGGAGTCGGATGCAATGGATCCAGAGCTGGAGGCTGACATTCTTACAATTGTTCCCGGCAAGATCTCGGGGACGTAAGTAAAACTCTCCCAAATTAAATCAAAGGTTACTAGCTAATTTTGACCCCTAGATTTCTTCTTGTTTCCCTAATTATGGATGCAATTCTAGTAGGCGCGACCAGATACCAGAGAAGGCAATCGCTTCTTAAAATGACCAACGGCTTTGGTTTAGATGATGCATATAGCACAACATTGGATCGCATAAGAGAGCAAAAAGGGTACAGAGAGAAGCTTGGGATTACAGCACTGATGTGGATTTCATGTTCCAAACGGCCGTTAAAAGCGGAAGAGCTCTGCGATGCATTAGGTGTGGAAATAGGAACCACAGACATCAACGCCGAGAATGTCCCGACAACGCGGACCCTAATGAGCTGCACACTTGGGCTTGTTACAATTGATGAGCAAGGGTCAACAGTTCGTCTCGTGCATTTCACGCTTCAAGAGTATCTTGTAGCACATCCAAACTTGTTCATCACACCTCACTCGATCATGGCCGAAATATGTCTCACCTATCTGAACTTTCAGTCTATGTGTGAGCTCCCAACTACTCTCCATGCTATCCCATCGGTACCACCATTTCTCTACTATGCCTCCTGTTACTGGGGGTTCCATGCTAGGAATAATGTAACAGAAGGTGTGAAACGGCTAGCGCTACGGTTTCTTCAACGAGGTGCGAGCCACATATCGGCTGATATTCTCCTTCGGGAGGAGACGGTGAACTTCTTATCCTGGGGAGAGCATTTCTTTGGTACAAATCCCGACCTTAGTGGGTTTACTGGACTACACTGCATCGCATACATGGGCATTACAGAAATCGCCATTTCCATGGTAGACATGAAGGTATGGGACTTGAACGGCCGTGATTCTAAGGGTGCAACACCATTAATATGGGCTGCTAAATACGGGAATCTCATGCTCGCAAAGCTCCTTCTTGAGCAAGGAGATGTCGACCCTACCTTATCAGACCGGCAATGTCAAACACCACTCGCACATGCTGCGAAGGCTGGATATCAGGATGTGGTGGAGTTACTCCTACAGTGCAAGAATATCAATCCCGATTCGGGTGATGAAAAGGGCTGGATGCCACTATCATATGCTGCTGAATATGGACATGAGGGTATAGTGAAGATACTGCTAGAGCGAGGGAATGTCAATTCGGATTCGTCGGATAAATATGGCCAGACACCACTATCACATGCTGCAAAATCTGGGCATGAGGGTATAGTGAGGATACTGGTGGAGCGTGGGGATGTCAACCCAGATTCGTCGGATATCCGTGGCTGGACACCACTATTATATGCTTCCGCATTTGGACACGAGGGTATAGTGAAGATACTGCTGGAACGAGGGGATGTTAATCCGGATTCGTCGAGTAAGGATGGCCGGACACCACTATTATATGCCGCCCGATGGGGATATGAGGGCATAGCGAGGATACTTCTAGAGCGAGGGAATGCTAAACCGGATTCGTCGGATAATGATGGCCGGACACCACTATCATATGCTACCAGATCTGGACATGAGGGTATAGTGAAGATACTGCTCGAGCGAGGGGATGTCAATCTACATTCGTCGGATAAAGACTGCCGGACACTACTATCATATGCTGCTGGATCCGGACTGGAAGGTATAGTGAATCTGCTGCTGGAGCGAGAGGATTTCAATTCAGATTCGTCGGACAAACATTGCCGGACACCACTATCATATGCTGCCGAATCTGGACATGAGGCTATAGTGAAGATACTGCTGGAGCGAGGGGATGTCAATTTGGATCCATTGGATGGATATGGCCGGACACCATTCTCATATGCTTCAGAATTTGGACATGAGAGTATAGTGAAGATATTGCTGGACCGAGGGGATGTCAATCCGGATTCGTCGGATAATGATGGCCGGACACCACTATCATATGCTATTAGATCTAGACATGAGGGTATAGCGAAGATACTACTCGAGCGAGGGACTGTCAATTTGGTTTCGTCGGATAAAGACTGCCGGACACTACTATCATATGCTGCCGGATCCGGACTGGAAGGTATAGTGAATCTACTCCTAGAGCGAGGGGATTTCAATTCAGATTCGTCAGACAAATATGGCCGGACACCACTATCACATGCTGCCGAATCTGGACATGAGGGTATTGTGAAGATACTGCTGGAGCGAGGGGATGTTAATCCGGGTTCGTCGGGTAAAGATGGCCGGACACCACTATTATATGCCGCCCGATGGGGATATGAGGGCATACTAAGGAGACTTCTAGAGCGAGGGAATGCTAAACCGGATTCGTCGGATAATGATGGCCGGACACCACTATCATATGCTGCCAGATCTGGATATGAGGGCATAGTGAAGATACTCCTAGAGCAAGGGGAGGTCAATCCCAAATCTTCGGATAATGATGGCTGGACACCGCTCATGCACGCAGAACGGTCCGGGAAGATTGCTGTGGTGAGGCTGTTATCGGAAACAAGGCCTTTTAGTCCCAGAAAGTCGCAAACTGGTGGGCTGAGACTAAAGCTCTCTAGCCCTGCCCGAGTGCTCAAGAGGAAGCGGAGCCCGGCCCTGTGTCACAACTAGAAAGCTTCAATTCCACACCTGAGACACGAGATCACAAAAGTCACTCCTCCCCCCCTACCCGACCAATCTCCATTAAATCAACCATAAGCATACTCTCCAGTATCAGCTCCATCACTGCTCCGCATCCGATGCCACCCCCGATTCTACTATTTCGCAGCATTCCAGGTCCCCGAGGAGTAGTATTACAGCGTTCCGCCACATTGTGTATTAAGTTAAGCGTAGGCTTTTCCCTTCATCCTAACATCCTCGCCAGTGCCGATCGTCACCACCGGAGACCACATCGTGCTTTGCCGCCTAATCCCCATATCCGCATCACACCTCTTTCATGAATCTACTCAGTTATTCCTCTAGCACTTCGAAAATAGTATTTTCATGCACTCTATAAAATCGCTTCCGGGCCTATAAGGTACCAATTTTACTCCTAGCCCGGTATTCGACGAAGACCTAAGCGCCGAGTTATTCCGCTTGGAACGGAGTTAGCCGTGGAATGGTATTTTCTGCGGGTAATCCTCTATTCCTCATATGGCTTCCTTTTTCCCCACTGTTTCTTTAGTCTTCTCTTGTTCTTCCCTTGGAGGGAATGCTGGTTGGAGTAAGTTATCTCATGTTGCTATGTATGATAGTGTTTTTATTTCCTTATGTCGTCATCCCTCCGTTTTCTCTCTTCCTTGCCAAAAATCTTTTTAAAACAGCCATCTATCTGTGGGATATTTGGTAACATTGATATTACTAATAGAAGTGGCTATGAGTTGGTTGCGACATACAAATATCGGTAATGGTTTTTCTTTCATTTTTCTGATTTTCTAAAAAGGAGAGGGCTCTTTCTGTAATAGCTTAGATCTAGGGTACTGTAGCGGCCAGGTCAATGTGAACGGTCAGCCGTCAGCATCGAGTCAGGGTTCCGAATGGTCCGACCGGTCAAGTCCTGAAGAGAAGACCGACTGGTCAGTCGAGAGATGTAATTAAGACGGCTGGCATACTCTTCCTGGTAAAACAAGCATCCAAGGTAATGCAGAATTGACATATTGAGATATTAAATGTAAAATTAGAATAGATGAGCAATAAAATATAAGTTTTGCCTAGATATTAAACAAAAAGAAAGAGAAGTCTTGATCATCTACTATAAAAGATACAAGATGTTGCCTAGCTTCGGTGATCTGAAACTAGAAGATATATATCTCAGACTAATTAAGAAAAACAATATTATTCTTGAACTCAAATAACAGATATTCTATAGCCAGAGACTTCAAGAAACCAAGAAGGAAATACCCAATTCCTACTAGCATCAGGTGTCAGATTCTCCACCTGCTCCAACGCAGAAAGGCAAAAAGCATATTTGCAAACATCTCTAGCCTGTATACCAACAATGTTCGATATTTCAATATTCCAACAATATCTGCCAAACTGAATGCACAATAGGCAATTCAGGAGAACGTGAACCAAGGTAGAAGAATACAGAAGTGAGTAACACTTGAAAAAATAATAGGAAGCCAAAGCCGTGCTTCAGGAAATGAAATTTGGAACAATACTAGAAACATGTTATGGAAACTGGATAGTTAGTATAAGAAGTTCAAGTTAATCCAAAAAGTAATAGAAAAGATGCAAGATTCAGGTTTGAAACATACAAAAAGAATTGCCAGAGTGGAATTCAGGCCATATTGTCTAACTAATCATGAATTGATTCTGGAATAGAATGCAGCCGGTAGAGCCTTAATACAACTAGGCCTTCCTTTTTCCAAGACTTAAGAGATTCTAAGGCCAGTAAGGCATCTGATTATAACTAGTTTCGAGTATCGGTAAGAGTGTATTTACAGCTAGAAGATAAGTACTCACCATAGGCAGACATTGATGGAACTGAGAAAATCTCAAGCCCCCTGGCTGCCAGGCTATTCCCCAATTTATAATCATGATACCAATAACCAAAAGGATTTTGAATATCCGATTCAGTTGGTGGTTGAACATATCGAAATAAGGCATCTTCTATATACTCCATTTGTTAGTTATAAATATATTTTTCCAAAAGGTTTGAGGTAATATTAGGTTTTTAGTAGTTAGATCAAAGTCTATTGTAAATGTACCTGGTGCACCCCTCTAGCGCATGGGTTTCTATCGCTGGCCATGTCTCTGTACTTCACTTGAAATATCACCAGAGGTATCCCGAAACTCTGAATCAGAGATAAGTACGGTATTATCACTATTCGGCTCTCTTTGTAGCGATATTTTAGGCTTGTAGTTGATCCCCCATAATCTGGTAACTGGTTCTCTTGCATTGTCCACCTCCTTCGATGTCCAGTCACCTTGTTCAATTGCAAGTTTGAAGTAGTTCTATTTCTGTCAGGTGTCTCACACAACGGCTGCTATATATGTAGATATTTTCCTAATTTTTCTACCATATGTTTCAAGTTTATATAAACTCAACCAAGCAGCCCAGGCAAGATGAGAGTCTTGTCCATATTTAGCTAGTACTTCTCTGTAAATCAATTATCAAGCTAACAAGCATTTTAAGTGAAATCAAACGTGTAGACATGACAAAGGTAATCTACCCTCGGAATAATATCTGAAAGATTGGGTTCTTTTCCCTCCAAATGCAATCTGAATGCAAAAAACTCTTCCAAAATTTTAACTGCTGCATGCAATTGTCACCAATTTCCTTCTAATAGCATATCTCTGAATAAATATCTATTTTGAGCGGACAAGATGTCCACCGCTTCGTCCTTTCAGAGAAGACTTTTGATCATACTAAGAGCTGAGTTCCATCATGTGGCATTCCTGGCATGAAGCAGTGTTTCTGCACCAAGTCGTTGGAGTTGTTATTTTCGTTGTACAGTGGAACAAATGTAAATTGTAATGTTGTTTACCTTACCCCATGGTCCAATCTTTCGGTACTCTGCAAAACTCTTCTCAGTAACAATAATAACATCTGGTAAGCTTTTCCTACGAACTTCTTCACTAAACCACAATGACCAGACTAACAAGTTTATTCCATGTCCCATACATCTTAGTCATCTATGTTCTGTATCATAATTAATATCAATAGCTGGCTGGTTTCTTCAAATTGCCCTGACTATTGTACCATTATTGGAAGCATTATTTCCCTGAATGTAACCAACATTCCACACAAAATCATATCTAAGTTCCAAATAGTTAGACTAATTCAATATGTATAATACCTATACTGGGTGTAGGTAGCAGAGAGATATTTTGTGAAACTTACAATTGAACTATGATCATAATGAGGGTTCCCAAAGAATGCCCATTATGCCCACCATCAATTTCACGTAACCCAATAACTGGATTTAGCCTAACATTATGAGTATTGGTAAAGTGAGTTACTAAACAAAGTACATTTATACTTTAATGTTGTTAGGCATACCAAGAATGCCAACCCATAAGGCTCACGCAGACCCCTGCGCACCAATTAGTCAAAAGGTACAACTAGAAAAGATATATCTCGGTCTAGCTCAAGATGATAGTCACGTGCCTCCGACTATAAGGTCACGTATTCGATTCACAGCCACATCATAGTTATTTTTAGTTAAAATATAATTATGCGACAAGTCATAAACGACAGGGATAATAGCGCAAAGACATCTGAGAGATTTAAGTCTGAGTTCCCGTTTTAGGATGCCCACAGGGTGGCAACGAGAGTTCTTTAAGATGACGGACGGAATCAGAAGAAACACTGGAGTAAAATATTGAGCGACGATACCAAAAGACACATAGCGGAGACATCCGGGCCCGCTCAGAACCAGTCAGTACGACTATAAGATACTGAGCGCAAATTGCTATTCCAGCAATTGCTGCCACAAGTGAGTTCTGAAACCTGATGCGCAGACAGTGACAGACTCTGGTGCATTGAATGGTCTGACGCCCTTGAAGTTGCCCACTTCATATATAGTTCGGTGAAGAGATATTATTATGTTGGCATTAGTTGGCTACCTGTACTCTAGACTGGCCTATTATCCACGAGACAGACACACCCTTACAATAATATAGTAGTCTATGTCTTTATAATGTGAGCATGGAGTGGAACAGTTGTCGGGGTCAAGAAGTGTTCGCACTTACGAGTTCAGAGAACTTTGTTCGGTAGATACTTAGTTAGTATGGTTAAAACATGTAGCCCACGAACACTCAGACGCAGAATATAAATATCCAAGTGCCTCTCTCGCTTACAGAGAACTATCAAGCACCGGAGAAGAGATCTCATCAATATAAAAAATTATCACACAAGAAAATCATCTTTACCTCTATTACTTTTTATCCGTCTTCCTTTCCAGTAACTTAGTTCTACTATCCAACACGCCTTTCTAGACAATAATCTCCGTTTAGGAATACATAAGATCTAGCCTGCTAGTATAGTTATGACCTTGGCTACCTCTGACAAATATAGTGTAGTCCAACCGTCAATAGATATACATCAGCAAAATGTAAAAACCACCCCTGGTCCACCAAGGGGGGTTATGGTCCCCCTGGTCCTCCTGGTCCACCTTGATCCACCCTGGTCCACAGTTTCGGTATAATTTGAAAAAGTGTGAATCCGAATGGATCGGAGTAGACCAGGAGGACCACGGGGACCACAACCCCCCTTGGTGGACCAGGAACGTTCAGGACCACCGTGGACCACGCTCCGACATTTTTTTGATGTATGAATTTGTAATATGTTCTGATGAAATTCATTTCCAATTTCTGACTCCTGGTCACGGTAGTTATGGATAATCTAGTTCTGAATCGTATTACATGCTTTAGGGAGTTGGTACTTGGACAGTAGAAACTAAACAAATTCCCAAAACAAATCTGGTTCTATGACTATAAATGCTGGATTGCTAGGGAGGAGCCAGTTGAGTAGAAAATGATTTCCGGTTTCTTTGTTAATTGGTTGAGTAGATGCATTCTGAGTATTTGCAAACACTGAAAAGAGTGGACTAGCTCTAGCAAGCAGCACTATCCCAGAATCTGAAGATTGCTGCAGCCTTCTTAGATGTTTATATGATGGATGCCCAGCCAGCTTTGTTGTTCCTCCATTACTAACATATTGCTTTGTACCGAAAGAGAATATATTTCTTACCTAAAGTCATACAACAAGATGAAATATATATTGTAGAAAATGAAGGAATTGAACAAGAGGGAAACAAATTGAGTAACGGAATTGCAACTAATCATAGTGGCATTTCCAGCGGGACTGTCACAAACGGTGACTAAGCAAGGCAGACTCTCACATGACTAATAGTTATTAGTCATCGGTTTGTTATCTTCCACACTATGAGATCAGTTGACTCATAGGTTTTCACATGACGACGCAATAGCGTGTCATTGGTTTATTGTTATTGGTTGATAGTTGACATGACGCACGATGGTGGTCATGTGGTTTTGACATGACGCACGATTGTGGTCATGTGGTTTTGACATGACGCACGATTGTGGTCATGTGGTTTATGTATTTTGCACATGACTCATATTTACGAGTTATGGGTTTTGCGCATGTGACCCCGTTAGGGCACATGACTTGTTTTATGAGTTTTGATTGGTTGCGAGATAGGGCGCAGCTGACTCGGACGAGTCAGCTGATGGATTTCACACTATGACTCACTATGA
>Ga0307507_10008254_pt1 | contig 14538 bp, 12 predicted proteins | sample 7_EM_MG_FD_207223 | JGI IMG/M metagenome (GOLD analysis project Ga0307507, IMG submission 207223) | Populus trichocarpa ectomycorrhiza microbial communities from riparian zone in the Pacific Northwest, United States - 7_EM | ecosystem: Host-associated > Plants > Roots > Unclassified | place... | reverse complement strand
TCGCCTACGCCGTCGGCCTCGACTTCGGCCCCCGTGTCCCCGAAGTGGTCCGGGTCCCGCACCACGCCGCGCACGCCGCCTCCGCCTTCTACGCCTCCCCGTTCGCCAAGGCCGGCGTACTGGTGGTTGATGGGCACGGGGAGAACGAGTCCTCGACCATCTGGACCTTCGAGGACGGAACGGAACCGCGCCTGGAGCGCAGCTGGGAGCGGACCGCCTCGCTCGGCTACGCCTACGATGCCGCCTCCACCTGGCTCGGCTTCTCCTTCCTCAACGCCGGCAAGACCATGGGCCTGGCCGCGTACGGCCGCGAGCGTCAACTCGCCGTCGAATCCCTGGTGGAGGTCTGGAGCGACGACTTCCGGCTGGCGATCCCTCCGCTGAAGGAGAGCACGGGCCGGGCGACCGCCGACGAGATCAAGGCACAGTACGAGGCGATGGTCGCCGCCTGGCGGGAGCGCTTCGCCCTGATCGCCGGCGCGGACGGCCCGACCGTGCCGGAGGACCGTCTCGTCGAGGACCCGAAGGCCGTACTCATCGCCTACACCGCGCAGCGGATCGTAGAGGAGGCCGTCACCGGACTGGCCGCCGTCACCCGGAAGCTGTCCGGCGTCGACGAGCTGTGCATGGCCGGCGGAGTGGCGCTCAACTGCAGCACCAACGGCATGCTGCCAGGACCTGTGTACGTGCCACCGGTGCCGCACGACGCGGGCGTCGCGCTCGGAGCCGCGTGGACCGTGCGGCCACCGGCCCGGCGAACCGGCCCGCTGAGCCCCTACCTGGGCTCGGACATCCACAGTGACGGTCAGGGACGATCGGGCGCGGACACCCCGGACCTGCTCCGCTCGCACCTGGACATCGACGTGGTCACGGCCCTGCTGATGGAGGGGCAGATCGGCGCGGTCGCCCAAGGTCGGGCCGAGGTGGGTCCACGTGCGCTGTGCCGCCGGTCCATCATCGCCGTACCCGACACCGCGGACGTCAACGACCGGGTGAACGTCGTGAAGAACCGTGAGCAGTGGCGGCCCTTCGCCGGCGTCACGCGCTCCTGGTACGGCGCACAGCTGTGGGAGCGGCAGGAGCACCTCAGCCGCTACATGCTCGGAGCCGCGCGCGCCACCGACCTGGGCCGCCGCGTCGCCCCGGGGGTGGTGCACGTCGACGGCACCACCCGCCCGCAGGTCCTGCACGGGGACGAGGCCCCGGCCGTGGGAGCGATCCTGGACACCCTCGAACGCCAGGGCGTTCCGCCGGTCCTGCTCAACACCTCCTTCAACGACAAGGGCGAGCCGATCGTGAACACGGCGGGCGACGCGCTCGCCGCCTTCCGCTCGATGGACCTGGACTTCCTGGTGCTGGGTGAGGCGCTCTACCAGAAGAAGGACGCGCTGTGACGGCCGGACGCCCGGCGGGAACCGACCGGTTCCGTGCCTACGGACCGCGCCACATCGATGCCATCGCCGAGCGCTACGGCCTGCCGGACGACATCCGCGAGACGGTACGGCGGATCTCACTGGTGCTGCCCTTCCGGGTCAACGACTACGTGCTGTCCGAGCTCATCGACTGGGACCGGGTCCCCGACGACCCGATGTTCCGACTCACGTTCCCGCAGCGAGGGATGCTGACGGCGCAGGACGAGCGGCAGTTGGCGAAACTGTCCGCCGACCCTGACGACAAGCTGCTGCTGCGGGAGGCCGTCAACGCCATCCGGGCGCAGCTCAACCCGCACCCCTCGGGGCAGCAGCAGCTCAACGTGCCCATCCGGGACGGCGTCCGACTGCCGGGACTGCAGCACAAGTACCGCGAGACGGTGCTGTACTTCCCCGGCCAGGGCCAGACCTGCCACGCCTACTGCACCTACTGCTTCCGGTGGGCGCAGTTCATCGGCGACGCGGACCTGCGCTTCGCCGTTCCCGATCCGTCCGGCCTGGTCGACTACCTGGCCGTGCACCCCGAGGTGCACGACGTGCTGGTCACCGGTGGCGACCCGATGGTGATGTCCACCGACCGGCTGCGCACCCATCTGGAACCCCTGCTGGGCGTGGAGTCGGTACGCACGGTCCGGATCGGTACGAAGGCGGTGGCCTACTGGCCGCAGCGCTTCACCACCGACCCGGACGCCGACGAACTGCTGCGGCTGTTCGAGCAGGTGGTGGCCTCGGGGCGGCAGCTGGCGGTGATGGCGCACTTCAGCCACCCGCGTGAGCTGGAGACCGACCTGGCACGGCGGGCGATCACCAGGATCCGCGCGACCGGCGCGATGGTCTACTGCCAGGCGCCGATGATCGCGCACGTCAACGACGACGCCGAGGTGTGGAGCCGGATGTGGCGGGCGGAACTGGCGGCGGGCGCGGTGCCGTACTACCTGTTCGTGGAGCGCGACACCGGTCCCTACGACTACTTCAAGGTGCCGCTGGCCCGGGCCGCCCGGATCTTCCGGGACGCCTACAGCTCGCTGCCCGGCCTCGCCCGCACGGTGCGCGGCCCGGTGATGTCCGCGACCCCGGGCAAGATCGCGGTGGACGGTGTCGAGGAGACGGCGCACGGCCGGTACTTCCAGCTACGGATGGTGCAGGCGCGCGATCCCGCGCTGGTCGGCCGCCCCTTCCGGGCCGTCTATTCCGACACCGCCGCCTGGTACGACGAGCTGGAGCTCGACCCCGCCACCCCCGCCGACATCAGGGCCGCCCTGCAGGGACAGCTCCTGCCCGGTCCCCCGGACGCGGCGGACGAGCGGGATCCGGCGTCCGAGGAAAGGCCCAGGACATGACGGCCCGGCCGGCCGGCCTCTCCCCGAACCTGGCGCTGAACCAGCTGGTGATGGAGCGTCAGGCCGCCGGCGAGTCCCTGGTCCATCTCGCGTTCGGCGAGGCACGGCTACCGGTGCTCCCGCAGTTGTCACGCCAACTGGCCGCCGGCGCCTCGCGGTCCGGGTACGGCCCCGTGGCCGGTGGCGCGGCGGTACGCGAAGCGGCGGCCGGGTACTTCAGCCGTCGCCGGCTGCCCACCGAGCCGGACCGGATCGTGGTCGCACCCGGCAGCAAGCCGCTGCTCATGGCCCTCCAGCTGGTCCTGCCCGGAGACGTTCTGCTGCCGCGCCCCGCCTGGAACAGCTACGCACCGCAGGCCCGGTACGCGGGCAAGAAGGTCTTCGGAGTGCCGATCCCGGAGGAATGCGGCGGAGTGCCGGAACCCGCCACGCTGCGCGAGACGATCCGCGCGGCACGGGCGGCAGGCGACGATCCGCGGATCCTGATCCTGACCCTCCCCGACAACCCGACCGGCACCCTCGCTCCGCCGCCGCTGGTACGCGAACTGTGCTCCGTCGCACGGTCCGAGGACCTCGTCATCATCTCGGACGAGATCTACCGCGACATCGTGCACGACCCGCGGGCCACCCCGATGCTCAGCCCGGCCGAGATCGCACCGGAGCGCACCGTGGTGACCAGCGGGCTGTCCAAGACGTTGGGGCTCGGCGGCTGGCGGATCGGTGTGGCCCGCTTTCCCGCCGGAGAGCACGGCGCGCAGATCCGCGACGCGGTGGTCTCGGTGGCCAGCGAGGTGTGGTCGACCCTGGCCACGCCGATGCAGCAGGTCGCCGAGTACGCCTTCACCGAACCGCCCGAGATCCGCGAGCGGCTGGCGGCGAGCGCCCGGCTGCACGGGGCCGTGGCCCGCGCCGTGCACGGGATCGCGGTCGGGGCCGGCGCCGTGTGCCGGCCGCCGAGCGGCGGGTTCTACGTCTACCCGGACTTCGCACCGTTGCGCGGACCGCTGGCCGCGCGCGGTGTCACCGATGCGGAATCGCTGGCCCGCCGGCTGTTCGACGATTCCGGCGTCGTCGTCCTGCCCGGACACGCGCTGGGCGACGACCCGCGGGCGCTGCGCTTCAAGGCCGCGACCAGCCTCCTCTACGGCGACGAACGCGAACAGCGAGCGGCACTGGAATCCGACGATCCGGTGCGGCTGCCGCACCTGGCCGAGGTCCTGGGCCGGATCGAGAAGAGCTTCGCCCAACTGACCGGAGGGAACCGATGAAGCACCTACCCGCCACGGACGAGGCGTTCGGTGAGATCGCCGCCGCGGCCGGCCGGCTGGTGGCCGACCTGGACGGCCTCACCGATGCGGACATCGCCGCTCCGTCCCGGCTGCCCGGCTGGACCAAGGGCCACGTCCTGAGCCATCTGGCCCGCCAGGCACCGGCACTGGAGCGGTTGTTCGCGTGGGCGCGGACCGGGGTGGAGACACCGCAGTACGCCGACCGGGCTTCCAGGGACGCCGAGATCGAGGCCGGGGCGGGGCGGCCCGCCGCCGTACTGGTGGCGGACGTGAAGGAGACCGTCGGGCATTTCCAGCGGACCATCGAGGAACTCCCCGAGGCCGCCTGGAAGGCGACGGTCCGGCCCTTCACCGGGGAAGTGTGCACGCCGGAACGCATCTTGGTGATCCGGCTGCGGGAACTGGAGATCCACCACACCGACCTGGACCTCGGCTACGGATTCGCCGACATTCCGGCCGTCGCCCGGGACATCGTCCTCGACGACGTCACCGGATATCTCGACCGGTCCGGCACCGCTCCCGACCTCGTCCTGCGCGACGAGGCCGGGGCGACCGTCCACCGGTTCGGCACCGGCGGCCCGACCGTGACCGGCACCCGGGCCGACGCACTGGCCTGGCTCACCGGCCGTTCGACGGGCCACGGGCTCCGGGCGACGACCGCCCTGCCCGCGCTGCCCCCCTGGATCTGACCGACGGACCACCGAAGGACCACCCACGGACCACCGGAAGAAGGTGAACACCATGGCCCGGACATCGCCACCCGAGCGACTCGCGCTCGATTCCGTTCCCGGCGCACTGATGGACTGCATCCAGGTCAACCTCGGCGTCCTCGCCGACCACCACCACGGCGCCGGAACGTCGCTGCGGCTCGGCGCGACGCTGCGCCTGCGGTGGTGGACGGCGCAGGCCGGGGAACTGCCCACCGTCGACCCGCCGCTGGCGGAACAACTCGCCGAGGCGGAGCACCTGTTGGGCCTGCGGGTCCGCGACCGGTCCCGCATGACGCGCGGCGCGATGCTGCGCGCGCTGCGGGAACACGGGGGCACCCGTTACGTGGTCGCCGACTCCTACGCGATGCCCTGGCTGCCGTACCGCGGGCGCCGGCACATGGAGCACAGCTTCCTGCTCACCGCCGCCGACGACCACTGGCAGATCACGGACGCCTACCGCAACGAGACGCAATGGGGGGCGGCGACCCCGGGACACTGGGCGCTGTCCGACGACCAGCTCGCGGGCATCGACCTCGCCGAGGTGATCGACCTCGAACCGGTGGCCGCCCCGAAGCCGGCCGCGTCCTTCGACGGCGGTGCGCCGGACGCGTTCCTCGCTGCCTACGACGCCTTTCCCAACCGGGCACGGGCGCTGGAACAACTCACCGTGGAGACCTGGCTGCTGGCCCGCTCGCGCAGGCTGCACGCGATGTTTCGCGCGCACGCCGGTCGTCCCGTCGACGAGGAACATCTGCGCCGCTGGGACCACGTGGTCGAGCAGACCTATCTCGCCCACCGCCGGGTCGCGCGCGGCCGGGCCGAACCGCCCGGTGTGCTCCACCGCCTCGGCGAGGCGCTCGCCGCCGACGCCACCGCCTTCGGCGACAGCGCCGTCGCCGCCGGGCCCGGTGACGGCGCGGGTGCGTTCGCCCCTGCCGGTCCCGACCGGGCGCTGCGCCTCGCGGTGGCCGGGGTGGTGAGCGCGGTACTCGGGGTGGCGCGCCAGGAACTGCTCGACGGCGCGGCCTTCGACTCGTTCGCCGCCTTCAGCTCCTTCCGGCTCGTGGAGATCGTCGAACGGGTCGAGACGGAGCTCGGCGTGGAGTTCGACGCCGACGAGCTCGTCCCCGAGAACCTCCGACAACTCGACGACCTGTGCCGGATCGCGGGCTGAACGCCTCACCTCTCCTGTCCGCCGTTCCTGCTCTCCGTCCGCTCCACCCGACGCCTCACACCGAAAGTCATCGCCATGGACGCCACCTTCGTCGACCTCCTGCGCCCGTTCCTCAAGGGCGCAGGTGACGTCGACATCACACCGGACACCCATCTGCTGGAGCTCGGAATCGACTCCATGCAATCCATCGAGCTGCTGTTCTCCATCGAGGACACCCTCGGAATCGCCCTGCCGGACGAAGCGCTCAACGAGACGACCTTCGCCACCGCGGGGAGCCTCTGGAAGGCCGTCGCGGCTCAGCTGCCGGCCGGAACCGTGACCGCATGAGTGCCCGCGCCATGTCCCCGGACGCCCAGGACCGCACCGTAGAAGGCGATCGTCCGGCGGCGGGACCGCCCGCCTCCGGGACCCCTGTCGAGCGGGCCGCGCGCGTGGCCGAGGTCACCGAGCAGCATGTCGTCCGCCTCGACCGGGACGCCGCGTTCCCCGTCGAGGCGCTGGCGGAGCTGCGCAGGACCCGGCTGCTCGGGCTGATGGTTCCCGCGGCCTTCGGCGGCCTCGACGGCTCGCTGCGCGATGTCGTCGACGTCAGCGAGGCGTTGGGGCGGGCCGACATGTCCGTCGCGATGATCTTCGCCATGCACTGCCAGCAGGTCCAGGCCGTAGTGCGCTACGCGCACGAGCCCCTGCGGTCCGAGCTGCTGCCGCGGATCGCGGCCGGGGAGATCTACCTCGCCTCGGTCACCACGGAGACGGGCAAGGGCGGTCATCTCCGCAGTGCGGAGGCCCGGTTGCACGAGGACGGTTCCCGTCTCGCGATCGAGCGGGTCGCGCCGATCGTCACCGGTGGAGCACAGGCCGACGGCTTCCTCGTCACCATGCTGAGCCCTGCGGCGGAATCGTCGCACCAGGTGTCGCTGGTGTACGCGCACCGCAGCCAGTTGGAGATCAGCGGTACCGGAGACTGGCAGCCCATGGGGATGCGGGCGAGCCACAGCCTCCCGCTGACGCTGACCGGCAGCGTTCCCGGCCACCAAGTGGTCGGCGAACACGGGGCGTTCCACGAGATCGCGGGCAACGTCTTCGGCCCGGTCGCACACCTGGGCTGGTCGGCGGCCTGGCTCGGTACGGCGGCCGGGGCGCTCTCACGCGTACTGAAACTGCTGCGCAGCCCCGCGGGCCGCGAGCGGTTCGACCTCCGCTCCGAGCTGTTGCTGACCCGGCTGTCCCGGTCCCGGCAGCGGCTGGACGGCGTGCACGCGCTGCTGCGGCACACCTTGGCGATGGTGGAGCGGCAGGAGAGCCTGGCCGCCGCGAACAGCCAACTCCTGCTGAACGCACTGAAGATCACCGCGTCCGAGCAGTGCCACGCCGCCGTGGAGGACCTGATCGACGCGGTCGGCCTGCGCCACGGCTATCTGAAGGACTCGCCGACCCGGCTGGAGCTGGCCCTGCGCGACCTGCGGTCCGCGGCGCTGAACTACAGCAACGACCGGCTGCATCTCGCCGACGGCCGGCTCGCGCTGCGGGACCAGGGAGTGCACTTTGCCTGAGACCGCCTTCCCCGCCCACGCGCCCGACGGACAGGCCTTCGAGGTCGGCGCCCTCGACGCGCTGCCCGTCACCGCCGACGGACAGGAGGTCTGGGCGGCGCTCGGCTCGGCGGGACTGATCGCGCACTGCTACCGGGACGGCGCCGTCGCGGCGGGCGTCGACCCCTGGCGGCTGGGACGCGTCCTGGCCGCCGTCGACGCGCGCTTCTCGATCGCGGCGACCCTGTCGGCCAGTGTCCAACTGGCCACGGCCCTCCCCGTCCTGGCGGCCGGCACCGGCCCGAAGGCGGAGCGGGCGCTGGCCCGCGCGGTCACCGGCGAGGCCGTCATCGCCCTGGCGGCCACCGATGTCACCGCCGGTACGGACCTCACCGCACTACGCACCGAGGTCCGCACCACCGACGGCCGGCTGGAGGTGCACGGGCGCAAGACCTGGATCTCCAACACCACCACCGCCCAGCAGTTCCTGGTCCTGGCCCGGCACCGGGCGGGTCGTCACTTCACGCACTTCACCTGGGTGCTGGTGCCCGCCGACGTCCCCGGCGTCACCGTACGGCCCGCCGACTCCGCGCTGTTCGCCCGGTCCGGAGTGGGCCATGTGGAGTTCGACCACGTCCTGCTGGAACGGGACCACATCCTCGGCCGTACCGGCATGGGACTGCCCGGCTTCGCGCGGCACATCGGCACCGAGCGGCTGGCCGGAGCGCTGTGGGGGGTGGCCCTGTGCCGCCGGGTACTGGACAGCACCCATCGGCATCTGGTGGGACGGCAGCATGGCGACGGCACGCTGTGGGACCTGGACAGTGTGCGTCAGCGATTCGCCGCCTGCCTCGTGCGTACCCGCGAACTCCACGCCCTCGCAAGGCAGTTGGGCGAAGCGGTGGCCTACGGACGGGACGCCACGGCCGCCGCCACCTTGAAGGCCGCTGCGGGGGACACCGTCGGCCACGTGCTGGGGGAGTGCGCTCACCTGTGGGGCGCCGCGGGGTTCGCCTCCGGCGGGATGCAGGAGATCCGCGCCCAGGCGGCACTGTTCGGGATCGGCGGCGGCGCCACCGAGGTGGTCCTGTCCACCGTGGCCGACAACGCGGAGGCCGTGCTCGCCGCCCTGGAGCCACCGGACACCGCCGTATGACGACGCACAGGGCGGCACGGGCAGCCGTAGGAACACCATCGGCGCTGGAAGTGGCCGACCGGGTATGGCTGGCGACCGCGGAGATCGACGACATACCGGGTGGCACGCACCACCAGGACCTGGCCCGCACCGACGGCATGGCCGGATGGCGGGCCCGCGAGTTCCTCGCGGGCCGCGCCCTGCTGCGAGCGCTGCTCGCCCAGGTCCTCCCGGCGGCCGCGGACGCGGCCGTCGTCCCCGACCCGCGAGGCAAGCCGTGGCTGGACGGCCACGGGGACACGGGCATCAGCGTGTCGCACGACGGCGACAGCGTGGCGGCCGCCGTAGCGGTGGGCCGCCCGGTCGGCGTGGACCTGCAACATCCGGACGGCGGCGCGGAGTCGGCCCGCGCCCGCAGGTGCCTGCGCGGCTCCTTCGCCCAGCTCGCCCGGCTGTCCGCGGCCGAGGCGGCCATGGAACTCGCCTGGGTCTGGACCGTGCAGGAAGCGTGCGTCAAAGCGACGGGGCAGGGCATCGCGGGACGCCCGTGGGCGATCGACGTGCCGCTCGGCGCGCGGACCGGCACCTGGCGCGAGCACCGCTGGCTGAGCCTGCGGGACCGGTCGGCCACCCCTCTCAGCTGCGCGTTCGGCGTACGGAACTCACTGGGCCCTGGAGAACGAAGGTGAACACGATGGGAGCACAGCGCGCGCTGTACGACTGGTTCGAGGCCTCGGCCGCCGCGTACGGGGATCACGTCGCCCTGCGGACCGCGGGCCGGACGCTGACCTACGCGGAACTGACCGCGCTCTCCGACCGGCTCGCCGCGGAACTCCTGAGCCTGCTCGACGGCCGGGTGCCGGACCGGGTCGGACTCCTGGCCGCCCGCACCGTCACCGCCTACGCGGGATACCTCGCGGTGCAGCGGCTCGGCGCCACGGTGGTGCCCCTGGGCCCTTCCTTCCCTCCGGCACGCAACGCAGCCATCACCCGCGCGGCCTCGCTGGACGCGGTGCTCCGCGACCGGAGCGCGGGAACGGTCCATGAACTCGGTGTCCCGCTTCTGAGCCTGAGCGACGCGGACCTCATCGACGCGAACTCGGCCCGTGCGACGGGACCTTCCGTCTCCGTGCTGCCCGAGCGGAGTCCGCGACCCGACGGCCTCGCCTACATCCTGTTCACCTCGGGCTCGACGGGCGCTCCCAAGGGCGTGCCCGTCCAGCACCGCAACGTCGACGCCTTCCTCGCCCACGTCGTGCCGCGCTGCGAGGCGGGGCCCGGGGCGCGACTGGCGCAGACCTTCGACCTGACCTTCGACCCGTCGGTCTTCGACATGTTCGTCGCCTGGGGAACGGGCGCCACCCTGGTCGTGCCCACCAGGGGCGAACTGCTCTCACCGGTGCGCTTCATCAACCGGCACGGCATCACCCACTGGAACTCGGTCCCCTCCGTCATCTCCCTCGCCATGCGACTGCGGGCCCTGAAGCCGGGCAGCCTGCCGACCCTGCGCCGCAGCGTCTTCTGCGGAGAGCCGCTGACCTCGCAGCAGGCGGACGCCTGGCAGCGGGCGGCCCCGGACACCGTCGTGGAGAACAGCTACGGTCCGACCGAACTGACCGTCACCTGCACCACCCACCGTCTGCCGCGCGATCCCGCGCACCGGCCCCGTACCGACAACGGCACCGTGCCGATCGGCGCGCCCTACCCGGGCCTGGACATCCGCCTCCAGGACGGCGAACTGTGCGTGCGTGGCCCCCAGCGATTCCCCGGATACCTCGACCCGGCGAACAACGCCGGACGGTTCCTCACCCCCGACGGCCTGCCCTACGACACGTCGACCCCGCTCACGGACGCCCACTGGTACCGCACCGGGGACCGCGTCGCGCCGTTGGAGGGCGGGCCCGACGGCACGCTGGTGCACCTCGGCCGGCTGGACCAGCAGGTCCAGGTGCACGGGTACCGCGTGGAACTCGGCGAGGTCGAGGCGGCCCTGCGCGACCAGCCCGGCGTGACCGACGCGGTGGTCCTCGCCGTCACCGCGTCGGACGGTGGCACCGAACTCACCGCCGCCTACACCGGCCACGCGGGCGACGAGCCGTCCCTGCGCACCGCCCTGCGCGGACGCCTCCCCGCGTACATGGTCCCCGCCACCTTGACCGCCCTGGACACACTGCCCCTCAACGCGAACGGCAAGATCGATCGCGGCGCGCTGGGCACCGCGCTCCGGGCCGCCCGGGCACAGCGGGGCGACTCCACGTGACTGTGGCAACGAACCCGGCCGCACCCCGGTTCACCGCACCGCGGGTCTGACGCCGGGCCGTTCTCCCGTCCCCTCACCCTCACCAGAAAGCAGGTCGTATGGAACTCGAACTCCCCCCGGGACAGGTCGTCCTGGTCGGATTCGGCGTGATGCTGCTGCACCGGATGGAGCGTCTCCTCCCGCGGCACAGTGTCGTGGTGATCGAGGATCCCGACATCATCCGCAAGCGGTCGGTGCACGAGACGGCTGCCGGGCTCGACTGCGTCGGAGCGATCGTGGCCGCGCGGTACCACCAGAACCCCGACTTCGTGGCCACGGTCGAGGAACAGGTGCGGGGGGCCGCCGTCGCCCTGGTCGTGCCCGGCCTGGAGTACGGCGTACCCGGCGCCGCCGCGCTCGCGGAGCGCTGGGGACTGCCGGGGGCCGGCACCGGCGCGGCCTCGACGCTGACCGACAAGCTTCGGCTGCGGACCGCCGCGCACGACGGCGGCCTGCGCAATCCCGAGTGGGCTGAGGTCCACCGCTCCCAGGACGTACGGGACTTCGCGGCGGGCGGTCCGGTCGTCCTCAAGCCCGCCAACCGGCACGCCTCACTGGGCGTGCAACTGCTGGACGCGGGCGAGGACATCGACGCGGCCTGGGAGCTGACGGTGTCGGCCCGCGATGACCTGCTGCTGCCCGACGACGACCTCACCTGGCGCTATCTCGCGGAGCGGCGGCTGTCCGGACACGAGTACAGCGCGGAGGCCCTGGTGCGCGGCGGCGACATCGTCTTCATCAACGTCACCGACAAGCTCACCGCGGCCGGCAGATACCCGGTAGAGCTCGGGCACGTCGTCCCTGCGGACCTCCCCGCGCCGGTACTCGCGCGTTTCACCCGGGCCATGACCGGCCTGGTCGCGGCCGTCGGATTCGACACCGGGATCCTGCACGCCGAGTGGATGCTCGACGACGAAGGCCCCGTGCTCATCGAATGCGCGGGCCGGGTCCCCGGCGACTCGATCGTCCCGCTGATCGACGCCGCCTACGAGGTCGATCTGATCGGGGCCCTGCTGGCGCTGCTGGCGGGGCGGACCCCCGCACTGCCCCACGAGGCGCGCAAGGCCGGCGCGATCCGGTTCGTGACGGCGGAACCCGGCGAGGTGGCGGAAGTGACCGGGCTCGCCGAAGCACGGCAGCGGCCCGGTGTCGTCAGCACCTCGGTCCACGTCGCCCCGGGCGAACAGGTCGCGGAGTTGCGCTCGTCGTGGGACCGCGTCGGCGAGGTGTCGGCCACCGGCGCCGACCCGGCGCAGGCCCTCCGACGCGCGGACGACGCGGTCGCGGCGATCCGGATCACCACGTTGGAAGGGGCCGTCCGGTGACCGTCGCGAAGAGCGCCGACTCCGGTACGTCGTCCGTACGCCGACCGGACGTCGCCCTCGGGCCCGCGGCGGGCCCGGGAGGCGCGGCCTTCCTGGCAGTTGGCCTGATCGACTCGACCGGGACGGGACTGTACCTGGCGGGGTCGGCGCTGTTCTTCACCCTCATCGTGGGACTGACCGCCGCACAGGTGGGGATCGGCCTCTCGATCGCGGGAGTGCTGGGCCTCGCCGCACAGCCGGCGATCGGGTGGCTGGCCGACCGATGGGGGCCGCGCCGGGTGCTGGTACTGCTCCACCTCTACCGCGCCACTGGTTTCACGGCGTACGTCTTCGTGGACAACTTCACCCAGTTCGTGATCATCGCGGCGTTCCTCGGGGCGGGGGACCAGGCCGTGGGCCCGATCTACCAGGCCCTCGCCGAGGAACTGGTCGGGCCCGAGAAGCGGGTCGGCATGATGGCCCGGATGCGGATGGTCTTCAACGTCGGCTTCACCGTGGGCGCCCTGCTGGCCGGCCTCGCCATCGGCAGGGGCACGCGGCTCGCGTTCGACCTGCTCATCCTGGGCAACGCGGCATCCTTCCTGGCCGCCGCGGTCCTGCTGGGCCGGGTGCGGGTGGACCCCTCGGGCGCGCCGGGGACCACCGCCGCCAGGAAGGCGGTGCGGGCGGCGCCGCTGCGTCTGCCGGCTCTGCGCGACGGGCGCTATATGGCGGTGGCCGCGGTCAATGGGTTGTTGACGCTGCACATCGCTCTGCTCGGCATCGGCGTACCGCTGTGGGTAACCGGCCACACGCGGGCGCCCAAGGCGCTCGTCGGTCTGTTGCTCGTGGTCAACACCGTGCTCGCCGTGCTGTTCCAGGTGCGCGCGTCACGCGGGACGGAGAACGTGAGCGGCAGCGCGAGCGCCATGCGCAAGGCCGCCGTGGCGCTGGCGGTGGCCTGTGCGCTCTTCGCTCTGGCATCGAGGCCGGGGTCAACTCCCTTGGTCGTAGCGATTCTTGTCGCGGGACTGGTCGCGCTGACCGCGGGCGAACTGTTCCAGTCCGCCGGTGGCTGGGGCCTGTCCTTCGCACTCGCGCCCGACCGTTCCCGGGCGGAGTACCTGGCGACGTTCAACCTCGGGACGAGCGCCCAGTTCGTGCTCGGTCCCGCCATCGTCACGGTCGCCGTGGTGGGCAACGGCACGGCCGGATGGCTGGCCATGGCGGGCGCCTTCCTGCTCACCGGCTCGGTGGCCGGACCCTTGGCGGCTCGCGCCCAAAACCGGGACCTCCCCGAAGACGGCTCTGCCCCGTAGCCGGTGGTGACGAAGTGCGAACGGGGGTCTACGACACCCCTACCACCGCCCCCGCGCCCCTGACCAGCACTTCGGTCACCGTGTTCAGGTTGTGTTCAGGCTCGTGCGAGCGTCGGGCAACTCACGCTCCAGAAGCGCCAAAGCTCTGGCAAAGGGGGCTGGGGCAACCGCCGGACAGCATGCCATCGTGCCTGCCATGACGACAGATCACCTCACTCACAAACGGCCTCCGGGCCACGCACGACACACGGCGAGCAAGGTGCCGGAGGTGACCGTCTACTTCTGGATCATCAAGGTGCTGACGACCGGCATGGGCGAGACGGCCTCCGACTTCCTGGCCCACCTGTTCGGCCCGATCCCCGCGGTCGGCCTCGGCGGCATCGCCCTGGTGGCGGCCCTGGCCGTGCAGTTCGCCGTCCGGCGGTACGTGACCTGGATCTACTGGACGGCGATCGTCATGGTCAGCGTGTTCGGCACGATGGCCGCCGACGTCCTGCACGTCGGCCTCGGTGTGCCGTACACGCTCTCGACGCCGTTCTTCATGGCCGCGCTGGCCGCGGTCTTCGTCCTCTGGTACCGCAGCGAGGGCACCCTGTCGATCCACAGCATCCACACCCGGCGTCGCGAGACCTTCTACTGGGCCACCGTGCTGGCCACGTTCGCGCTGGGCACCGCGGCCGGGGATCTCACCGCCACGATCGGCCTCGGCTACCTGGGCTCCGCCGTCCTGTACGCCGCCGCGATCGTCGTCCCGGCCGTCGCGCACCGATGGGGCGGCCTGAACGCGGTGGCCGCGTTCTGGGCGGCGTACGTCATCACCCGCCCGCTCGGGGCCTCCGTCGCCGACTGGATGGCCGTCAGCCATGGTCGCGGTGGGCTCGCTCTGGGACTGGGGCCGGTCACGCTGTCCTGGACGGTGGCCATCCTCGGTTTCGTCGGCTATCTCGCCGTCTCACGCAAGGACGTCCGGCCCGGCGCCATGTCCTGAGGGTCCGGCACGCCGAGC
>Ga0307507_10008253_pt1 | contig 14542 bp, 12 predicted proteins | sample 7_EM_MG_FD_207223 | JGI IMG/M metagenome (GOLD analysis project Ga0307507, IMG submission 207223) | Populus trichocarpa ectomycorrhiza microbial communities from riparian zone in the Pacific Northwest, United States - 7_EM | ecosystem: Host-associated > Plants > Roots > Unclassified | place... | reverse complement strand
TAGCCTCCAAGGGCTATCAATCCAGGGGGGGGGAGTACTGGGGTACCTTCAGATGAGAAGGCAGCTCCACAGCCAGTGGTCCGATCGAGTCTGGAAGTAGCCCCTTGGAATCCACTCAGGGAGACGAATCGAATGGTATAGGGCTCCAAGTGGTGGGATAACAGTAGGCTCCAGGAGCTATCAATCTTGGGGGTGGGAGTTCCTGGAGACATTCAGAAGGGAAGGCAGCTCCACAGCCAGCAGAGGGATCCAGTCTGGAGGTTGCTCATTTGAATCCGCTCCCTGAGACAAATTGAATTGTATAAGGCTTGAAGTGGGGGCATGACTGTAGCCCTCTGTAGCTTTAAGTCTGGGTGAGCGCTGCCTGGGCAGCCAGAGTTAGGAAGAATGGCAGCTCCACAACGAGCAGTCGGATCGAGTCGGCAAGCAGCCAATTTGAATTCGCTCGTTGAGGCGGACTGAATGGTATCAGGCTCATCCGAGTGACATGCTTACAGCTGTCAGTAGACTAAAAGGAAGCATAGGTCACTGGGCAGGCGTCCGCCAGGGTCAAGGAAGCCCTCATTGGAATCCACTACCTGAGACGAATTGAATGGTATAAAGCTTGCAGCAGTGGCATGACTGTAGTCCTCCCAAGCTTTGAGTCTGGGTGGAAGCTGCCCGGGCAGCCAGAGTCAGGAAGGATGGCAGCTCCACAACCAGTGGTGGGATCAAGTCAGGAAGCAGCTCTTTTGTATCCGCTGGCTCAGATGGATTGAATGGTATAAGGCTCGTGCCGGGGGGATGCCTATAGCTATTAGTATGTATAAAACAATTGCTGTTCATAAGGAAACCTTCCTGCAAGTAAGATCCCAAGAAGGTAAAGAGTACTTGCGGTGTGGAAAAACTTAAGTATTCTAGCATGTAGGAATCAGGGGTGCCTTGTGGGTCTTAGCTGTTGCTGGGACAATCAAAACAGAATTAGATATGATCTATCGCCATCTTGCTCACAATGCCATCTTCAGAACAGGGCAATTGTGGGAGATATGTAGAGTATAAACTGAGCAGTGTGAGGTATTGGGACGGAGGTTGTGTGCACTGAGCACTGTGGGATGATTAGCCTAGAAAAACCCCTGTCAGAAGGCAGTGGGCGGCCGGTTGCCATCCTACCGGATTCCGGAGGCACCAGGTGCCCCAGGTGTTCCTGGTGGATTTTCTACGTCCGGGCACACAGCTGCTTCACCCAACGCACATTGTTTTCTTGCTGATATTTACCTGCCTCTTCAGTGATTAAGATTCAGGCATTTGTTGTAGGTCACAGTGGTTACTGGGACAATCAATATACTATTAGATAAGCACTTTCTCAATAACCTCTTCAGGATAGCAAAATTATTTGAGGTAGGTAGAGTAGATACTGAGTCCTAGGATGGATGGGGGCAGAAGTTCTGAGAATTAAGATCTGTGGGGTGATTAGATGAGAAACATTGCCAAGGGAAGGCCCGGGGCGGCTGGTTGCCATTCAAAGAGGATCCGGACACATCAGCCGTATCGGGCATACCTGTTGGATGCCACCTGCCCGGGATCATGGGCCTTTCACCCAACCCACTTCCTTTTTTTTACTGATGTGGTATCAAAGGAATAAATTTCCAATATATATTAATACTAGAAATTTATACATTGGCAAATCGTATTTAAACTAGGAGTTTTCATTAAGAATATCACTCCAATAACTCCTTGCTGATTTCTTTTAATCTGATGCATGTGTTCCAGTTCATGTTATAATTGAATTGTTAGGAGGTTAACAGAAGTCTAGTATTGTTACCGTGGCTGGGTTTATTCGGGTAGTCAATACACTATAGAGACTGAAGATTTGGGGAATTAGTATCCCCTGCAGTGTTGATAGTGCCGAATTTCCCTACATCACTCTAAAATGTGAACTAAAAACTAGCTTCGCACCTTTCCAGAAATGTCAATCCGGTGATATCAAAAACACTTCAGGTCAAGTTTTGGGACTGATCTTTTTCTGTTAACAGGAGCACTAAACCTAAGGACGTTTCACCTCTTGTGACGTGTCATTTTTTAGGAGTCTTCCAATAACGTTCCTTGATTCTTATCTCGCGATAGCTTCAAGTTTTTAATTTCAGCAGATTTCCTCTGACTTTAATCTTTGATACTGAGATCAACTTATCTCTTTTATCTACTTTTCGAGCTTATCCATCTTCCTACGAACCTTACCCTTCGAGTCAATATGGTTAAGGCAAACAACACTAAGTTTTCCGCCGCCTCTGTTGCAAAGGGGTCGGTGGTTCTTTCACGAGCCGTTGAGAAGAATTTTGCCCTCGAGGCTGAAATCTCTCGCCTACGGCACCACGTTTCGGTCCTCTCCAAGAGATTGCACGTTGTAACTCTGGAGAGAAGAATATTCGAGGACATTGTCAATCAAACGCAATGTCAAAACTGTCCGGGAGAAAGAGAGCCATCGGGGGATGTGGTGGCTGAAGAGGTGGAAAAAATGGACGCCACTGAGGAGGTGGCTGATGATCGGAGGGAAGTTAGGCCGGCCTGTGAAGAGGTGGCTGAGGAAGTGGCGGAATACCAGCCACAGACATTTTGGGTTGTGGGAAGAGGAATGGTTGAGCCACAGGTGGCTGAGCCGGTGATGGAGGTGGACGAGAGGTACAAGAGGTTCGCGCTAGACCTGGTACCACACGATCAGGAGGAATCAATTCAGGTTCCGTTAATATCCCAACCAAGTTTGGGAAACATTGTCGTGAGAGAGGATTCCGGAAGTCCGGAAGGGAAGTACGAGAGGATGAGAACTGTATTCGAAGAAGAACAGTCCAGGATAAAAGAGAAGGTAGAAAAAGCCCCGAAGAGAATAGGGGAGGACTTGGAAGAGGTTAGCGGTTCTGGAGAGGAGGACGCGGTTACAGGGGGAATGATCGTAACGGTAACTTCCTCACAGAAGGCTAAGAAAAAGAGGAATAAGAAGAAGCAGAAGTCTAAGACTTCCAAGGAAAAGAACGGGGAAGGCTTTGGCCCATCAGAGATGAAAGAAGAAATAAAATTGATAAAGGAGAGAAGAGAAGGAAATAACTTGATCATGAAGGATAAGATGGATCCGGTTATGAAAATGCGGGAGGAAATAAACCGGATAAAAGCCAGTATAGAAAATAAGGTTGACCATTCCAGATCACTGGAATGGTAGTTTAGGTTTTAAATTGTGTCATTTTTTATGGATTTTTTGTGATGGAAGAATGTTGGGTTAACATACGGGGCTGCGTATGTTAACATGAGTAGTGAATTTTGGTACTGGAGGAGGATTTATTTTATTGGAGAGTTGATAAGGGGGGGTTGGCTTACCCGAGACCGTAATGCCGTAGGATAGAGAGCCTGGACTGGAATGCTTCCTGTAGTTACTACGAATATATGGTATTTAAGCACTAAACCTAATATGAGAAAGATGTTACTGGTAATGAACTTGTTGATATTCACTAACCAACATCCGGGATTATGTGGCAACATTGCCCTGTATGAGGTCGAATCTACCAATCAAAGAAATACGCTAATTTCGCTTGTGGGTCTTTAGCACGGTGTAGGGAAATTCGGCACTATCAACACTGCAGGGGATAGTTTAGATAGTCTGAGGCTAACCAGCTTTACTTTCTCCAGATTACTACGTACCTAATCCATTTCTCATGTTGGTAATCAACCAGAGAAGAAATTAACATCTTGTTTTCGCTCCCCGAAATTAGGATTCTCAATTATGGTGATGAGTAGTTGATTACATATAATTTCATCATACCCCGCTTCTTGATTACATCTCCCTCTTTCTTTAATAATTTGTCAGAAATAAGCAGTGGGGCATATTATCACCCAGCCAGTAGCCCTTTTACCAGCTGTATTAATACTCGAGAAGGCATTGACCCCTCAGGTTTCTCAAGCCCTTCTCTGCACACACCAGGTCTGACTGGGACCCGCTGCTATAGCCTACTTCGGAAAACAGCTGACGGCGGATGCCCATTGTTGCCGGGAGGAAGAGGGCCACATGCCAGTAGCCCAAAGGCTGAAGCAATAGTTAACATTGCTTAACACCGGGGGTTTCCTCTTCCTCTAACATCTGTTGTACCTTCATTTTCTTTTACCTCAACTCCTGGCTGGGAAAGAATCTTCTTGTTGTTTTCTTTCGATAACCGAAATAAGGTAACCCTAGACGTCCAGATACCACTCCCAATGATTCCTGCTTTTACGACAGGTAGTCCGTAGGAACGGCGAAGGGAGGGAAAAGAGACTCATGAAATGTAAGTGCCCATCAGCACAAATAGTAGTGTCTGGTAGAAGGGGTGTTCTGCTGGCCGGGGTTCTGTTGCTGGCTAGTCCGGAACGGTGGATTTCACCGCTGAGGCGGGGGATTTCGCACGGTCGTAGCTAGTTGCGATCCTTTCTTCGAGACATGCATGCTTAACTTTCTAGCCGAGATGCCGCACGCATATGCCCCTCTTTGCATAAATTAGAAGGATTTTGTGGCCACTTTCACAGCTTCCTTCCCCGGGTGATATGTAGTGAGGATTATTAGGAGAATAAGTGACAACTAGAATCAACATCTCTACTCTGCCCATTTGACAATTTACCAAAACCTGGCCAAGTACTAATGGTTCAATTATCTATAAATTCATAACCTAGTATATACATCTGACGAAGGGAATAGGCTAAAACTCCAAGCCGAGTCGATCATTCATCGATCACTCAGAACCGGTAAGAACCGCTCCTCGTCCAAAACCGTTCTAGCCTCTAGGCTAGACTTGAGCCAGTCCTTCGATATGATTCGGGGGATGCGTGGGCGCCTGCAAATAGCAATGAGTGAGAGCGTGCGAAGAGAGGAGTGTCTTAGGTATATACCACTTGATCGCTTCCCTGAGTTCACGGAGTCGTTGTTGGCAGTTTGAAGCTACGATATGCGTTATTTCGATGTCATGGAGATCGTGGGCTATACGAGCACCGGCGAACAGGGCTAGACACGCTGTCGGTTTGAGGCTGGGAATATTTAGTCAGTAGTTGTCAAAAAATTTGAGTCTGCGGGAGTACTTTTCGTTAGCATCCCCTTGATCTCGCGTGTCGACATAGATAACAAAGGTCTTAAACATCCAGCCAGGAAGCTCATCCAATTCTCGTTGGTCACGCTCACAGAGGCCCTTAGCAAAGGCGGCTGCGAAAGTCCTATCGAATGTTCCAGGCATATCTTGAAGGAGCTAGTGACCGCGTTAACGATCTTGAAGTTCGAAAGTGACAGGAGGGAGGCACCTACCTTACTCAGTTCTTCCGTGGTAAGGTCTCGGGCATAGCTATCACCATATTGGTCTACAGTAGCGGCTGCTCGTCTCTCTACACTGGCGGTAGCGTGCAATACGTGCCTAGAGGTGGAAAAGCGATTAGCGATGATGCTAACAGTGATTAACAGAGTCCATAGCCCCTACCTAGCTTCGATGGGAATGATGTAGTAGCCTTTCTGACCACGTTGTAGGTCTAGCTCATGTTGCCGAATGCAATCGAAAATCCACGCAGGACGAATGACGTCGTGAGTTCCCTCCTTTTTGAGGGCGGATATTTTGACATTATCTAATGGATTTCAGATCAAGTCTCTGGCGATGTATGGGAGTTGGAAGGGGGAGCCTTACTCCTATCTCCAATAACGTGAGTATCAGAAACTGCGTCCTTAGTTTGATATATCTTCCCACCATAAGACTTGATGAGTTGTTCCATCTCAGCCTTACCCATTTTTTTGGGCGTCGCGGTGTCAGACACGACATCTGTAGTTGGATCAGCAATCAGAGCAAAGAGAACAGTTTCTGGTAGGTGTACAAAACGAGTGCCCTTCGAAGAGCCGTGGACCACCCTGAACCGTTGATGAAATGAAGTCTGCGGGTTTATCACTGGCTCCAAGAACAGCATATTCGCGCTTAATTCGCTTTCCCGCTCTCTGTTTTCGTTTCTCAACCTCTATTCTTTTCTCTTCTTCTGCCTTTTCCTTCTCAACCTCCTCTTTGAGTGCAATGAGCCCTGAAATGCTAAGCGCACTTTGCCAGTCTTTGTCCTCGCGTATATGCCTGAATCGCGGAAACCGCAAGGATTTACCTACTCGAAACTCATCTGTTGGGATGACGCTAGCCGCCTTGACCTCCAAGACTATAGACTTGTCAGGTCTGATCCAAACGTCAGGTTGGTCAACGCCACGCCCACCCGCCACGATCTCAATGTATTCATTAGGCGGTTTTTTGGGATCCCAAGGGATCCACTGAGAGTCTGTCATATGGGCGATCTTAGAGTAGTCGTTTGCGGTGAATCCACCACCGACTTTACAGAAGGAACGGAATTTCATTAGATCCCCCCCAGGCTCGAGATGGTTCCCATCCACACGCAGTCCGCAGAGATAACTCGACAGAATTCCGCCCCGTGTACCGCTACCCCAATAACCACCTAAGACAACTAGGTCCAGCGATTCACCAAACTCTGTCATGTATTCCGGTTTGACCTTCATCCAGTCATCGTTTCGGTCGTTAAGACGATACACACTTCTTGGGTTCTTTCAGCTTATAGGTTAGAATCATGGATTCGCACTCGATCAACCCAAGAGAGGGGCAAACCTTTATTACTAGACCCTCACTAGCCTCAGAAATGACCTTTCTGAGGGCTCTTTCAATCTCAACAGCCTCTCGCGCTACCTCGTACCCATGGACCTCCAGTCTGCGGCCCACAGTTTTGACGCTTCGTTCGAGTGCTGTGCGTCTATCCTGCAACGCGTAGTTGATTAGGCACTCACCATTCAGGTGAAGAATATCGAATACCCTGACTGTAAGGATGGTGAGTGAATAGAGGACCATCTTAAGCGAGATAGATGGCATAGTTACATAAAGGCCGAGGACCATCACCATAGGGGTTTCGGATCCCTTCAAGAGCTGCAGTTTTAAGTGTCCCAAAAGAGACTACACAATCCAATCTTGGATCCCAGGTAATCATCTCACCGTCCAGGATGATACTATAGGCTTGGTCAGAATTGATAGCAGATAGCAAATAAGATAACTACGGATATACCTTTTAACACCAGTGTCGAAGGCGCCGCGGAGGTGTCTTGTTAGGCTCCCGTCATCGAAACAGGAGCCGTAAAGCCTAGTGTAGTCTTTAGCTTTGCGACTCCAGAACATGAATTTGCCGTTGTCGTAGTGCATTTGCATCCGCTCGCCATCTAGTTTTTCTTCAATCCAAAAAACAGGGTCTTCGGGGGTGAGATTCATGGCCTTAACGGCATCATCGAGGGAGCGTTTCTGAAATTGGGCCAGTTGAGGTTGAAAACATGACATTAGTAATACTGACTTGCCCTATATCGGAAAGTAAGCTAGATTCGCAGGGGTAAGTATAGGAGATAGGAGAAGCGCACATCAGAGTCCATGCGAAACTCGAGATCCGAGAGTTCCCAGCAGACACGCTTGAGTGACGATGATATATTGAAGAGAGCAGCGGCATCAGGATGCCAGGCACTAAGTGCAAGAATTAGCCAAGTTGATTGCCTCGATGGGTGATATAGTCCGTTTTCGTAGTGAAAAAGTGCACCGTGAAGTCCAAATGACAGTAGCAGGAAAACTGGACTTACTCAAAGAAGGTTCTTTCGGTGGCACCAACTTTCATCTCTGTGCTCAATAAGGCAATTAGTAAATGTTTCAATGGCCACATCAGGAAAGGGTCGATCATACGCCTCATAATTATTCTAATCAACCACATAAGCTCACTAGCATTCATATTGTTGTAGAACTCGGTCATTATTGGAAGCTGCTCCTCCCTGAACACCACATCAGATTAGAGGAAATGTAACGATCGGCACTAAATATGGGAGGGCAAAGGCACTCTTTACTCGCTAGCGAGAGACTGTCTAGCATTGAGTTCACTTGGGAAATCGTCAGATTTCCAGGGGTTGTACGCATTGGCCGCTTCCTGATAATCTCTGGATTTTAGATTGATGGGTTAGCATGGCACAACGAAAAGGTAAATTTGGTTAATGAGATAAGACGGAGGGACAGCTATTAGCCATAGTAGACAGCTTCGAATAGGAAAGAAAAGAGTGGATGGAGTGCTACCGTAGCAGCGAAGCGCAAAATCCCCGGCGCTCTTGGATGCGCCAGGGTGTTTCCAGTTAACTAGCGCATAGCCATCATCACTATCTTTATTGATTTTCATGACCTTGACTAACAGTCTACCGATAGTTTTTTCTTTAAGGTGATAACTGATTTGCGAATTAGCGTCAAAAAGAATGATGCTTCTGCTCGTAAAGGTATAACATACACACTTCTATCCCGATCCTTTTCGCAGAGTATTAGCCTAAGAACAGGATATATGTCATTGCCAACTTCGCTACGCCAGCGAGAGATGAATTGATCGATAATATTTCTTCGAATCTCATGAGGCTTTAATGCTCTAGTCCCACGGATGCCCACTCCGATCTTCTTTTTTTTATTCGCAAGGAGTGGCTCAAATAGGGAGAGGTAGAGATCCGCAAAAGGTAATGTAGGGTTCTTATTTCTCGGTCGATTCGGGTATGCTCGATCAAGATCGGCGTCAGTGAGAATCGTGTTGGATCCGAACCCATCGCCAGAAGGGTCTACGGGAGCCCTTGGGATATCCGGAAGGTCAATATCATCAATATCAGACATCCCGAGCACAGAGGCGAGCTCAAGAGTGGGAATGAATTGTGTGTTGCGGTGGATTGGAGCTGGGTGGCCAAAAGTATATGAGGCTCAACATTGGGAGACGTGACTCACAACGCGTTGAGGCTCAATAGAGCATGGTGATTGGCTTCAGGGTCACGATACCCAGAGGGGCGCGTCGCGACAGTGGCACCGCGTTCGACGAGAAGGAACGCCAAGAGTTTAGGGTTTTCGTTCGCTATGACGAGGTTGTGGATGGAATTCCAAAGAGCTAGGCCCGTTTGCACGAGGGCAGGGGTGTAAATTCCCAGAGGGTTCATTCGCAATAGCGAGGTTCCCATAGGGTTCGATTATAGGGAGGTGCGACTGTGCCGTACTCCCAATTGTCTGACGTTTGTAAAAACGACTGCTATTGCATATGGGCAAAAAATGGGCCGGAGCCTCAAGATTTTGGTGTTATGCAATAGCAGTCGTTTTTACAAACGTCAGGCAATTGGGAGTACTTGCAACATCCTGAACCCTGCCAATTCAGAAAGCCAGCGCAACCCCCACCCCCCAAACCCCGCTAAGGCCACAGAAACTTCCAAAGGCTTCAAATATCACTCCTTCAACTTTCCATTCTTCACAATTGATTCACTCATTATGGCCGGCAAAGTTACTGTGCGCGCTGCTGCAGCTTCAGGTAGGTGAATGGACAACTTCCCGCCAAATATTGAGCTCACTATTATCCATGCAGATGTACAAGTAATTCTGGAGATGATTAAGGAATTGGCGCTTTATGAGAAAGAGCCAGACAAGGTACTCGCTACCCAGGAAAGCTTGCATGACACATTAGGGTTTAAGGAGGGCTCAAAGCGCTACGCAAAAACCCTGTTGTTGTATGAGGACGACAAGCCAGCCGGAATGGCGCTGTGAGTATCATGCCATTATTAACGATTGTGAACGCCAGATAGCATGTCACTGATGCGGGGGATTGAGATAGGTATTTCAACAGTTATAGCACATGGAGGGCTAAACCCGGAATCTACTTGGAAGATCTATTCGTGAGGCCTCAATTTCGTGGAAAGGGATACGGCACAGCCCTATTAGCTACCCTAGCAAAAGAGGTGCTAGATATTGATGGTGCGAGATTAGAGTGGAGCGTTCTTAAATGTGAGTTGCCCACTGAGAGAGCGAGACAGGATGTTGTGAAAATTAACAACGATGGGAAGGGAACGAACCGTCCATAAAGTTTTACGAAGGAATCGGGGCAACAAATCTGGGTAAAGAATGGCAGCAGATGAGAGTGGATGGCGATGCTTTAAAGAATTTGGCCAGAAGAGGTGCGTTCGGAGACGGAAAATAACCGTATAAGACGAGAAGCGGGTTAGTAGGGAAAGGGATTAGTCAAATTGCAAGAGGGAGAGTGGAAATCTGGAAATAGCAATCGAAATCAATCGGCACTCGAGTAGAGAGGGAAATAACTGTCCCAGAGTGCCTGCCGAAATAATGTGACCCGTAGGCAGTTCTAAACCTCACTACCTTTCTCAATAATATTATGCCTGCCAGCTCAACACTAGTCTTGGTCTAATATCACAATTTAGGAAATTAGCTATCTTAATAAAGTTGATCAGGAAAAGGTTGAAGGCTTAAAGGAGGAGATAAATTGTTACTATGAATGGCTGCTAAGGGCTAGTGAAACCTAGGTTAACTAATGTACAGCACATAAGGATCTCTTAGCAAAACTCAATACACTGTTCAATTATTCAAGTGTTTCACAGTACCGATGTTGTATTTAAGGAGAGATAGGCGTGCTCCCTACATTGGCAGCAGCAGTTGTGTACTGTAGAGACTAGACCAATTTATGAAACTCGAGTGATAATGTATGACTCCTGTAGGTCAAGGCAAAAGTGGGATGCGCTCTTAGAGTCAGTTCCATTAAATTTTACAACCTAATGTTCGGTCAATCACTAAGTTACCTGTGGTTGCTCCAGCATGCTTCTAATTAATCCCCCTACTAGCATTTATGATATATGGCCTACCTGAAATGGAAAGCTATCTTGCTGGTATTGTACCCTCGCAAGGATACTACGAGGATGGTAGTAGTTAGCTAGCAGGCAGCCAGGATTTTGGTTTGAAGATTAAGACTAGGGCCTAGTTACCCGGGCCAAAAAACAGTAAACGGCAAACGGCCTACCAAGCCCAAAAATGGCAGGGCGCTTGACTTAACCTTGTAATCGAGCACTGTACTTGCCCCTTTCTAAACTTCATCTTTTGCTAACCATTCTAACTCTGATACCAACACCAAATACTACTCATCATTCGTTCGATTGGAAACCCTGAGAGATATCATACTAGCTACTCTTCCCTGCTTATTTATAAAAATTTAGAGTCAGGCGGACTAGCTCTTAGTTGACTACGTTAGCCTTTCTCTGGGCGCTCTTAGCTACGGAACTCAATGGGATGAGAGAACAGTAGGCGAATAACTAGCGAGGGGACGGAGGATGATGAGAGAACGCGGAGGTATGTATCCAGTTAATTTCATGCCCCACGAGGATTGATGATTGAATTCAGAGTTAGGAAATCAGGCAGCCAGGGAAAAAACAACCGAGTAGAACGAAAAACGAAAAGGGAAAAGGTACAGATTAAAACAGATAATTTGTTCTCAAAGTAAAAAGAAAAGAAAGTAATGGAAAATGTAGAGAAATAGAAAAGGCAACACAATTGGAGAATTGCGAAACACATTACTAAATTTTGTGTATAAATAGTGTAGGGAATAATATTTTGGGGGATATCCTACCATCCCTATTTGTCCTGCCAATTGAACGCCTCCCTAAGGTCCAAAATTTTTCCGGTTCTAGGCTTACTATTACAACAAAGTATATGAAAGCCATGACCGCCAATCCCGGCAACCACCCAATCCAACTCAATAGAAATGTCCTCTGCCAAATGAAACCGTTAAAAGGAAAAAAATAATTTTATGTGAGTAAAAACCAATGAAAAAACCAACCTCTACACAATGATGAGCAGCCAGCACTCGAATCAAGTATAGAATAAAAAATAACCCCCAATCACCGCAATAGCCATACAGAAAAACAACCGAAAAACAACGCAAGATGCAGAATAGTGACAAAAACAAGGATGACAAAGGAAAGGTAGGAAAATGAAAAGCAAATGCGCATGAAGGGTGAGGGGCAAAAAACGTTGGGAAGCAAAAAATATTAAAGCGTCGTACCGAAGGATTTATATGTACCCAGAGATACTGGGGGTATTCCAACCGGGAAGTTGGGTGGGTTACATTCCATTCGCTGCAGGTGGAACGCCTTGTGCTAATGAAAAGTGCATCATCTGCTGCATATCCAAGTCGTCCTGATCCTCGACTGAAGGGGAGTGACCTGATAGAGCTAGTGATTGCTTCGAGTACAACTCGCTCAATCCAACACCATCGTCCGAAAGAGGATTTTGCTGATCGTATGACTCAGGGAACAATTCGCTGCTTGTGGATCGGTGTAGATGGGGCAAGGGGGGTGAGGTACTGGCAATCACGGGGTCACCGTGATCCATCGAAATAGGAGAAACAGACGTATTGATGGCATTGGTTGTATCGACCATAGGCGAAAGGAAAGGCAAACTATATGGGGTGCCATAACCGGCATTGTTACCTACATCATGTTGCAGCGAAGAGTTGATCATAGAGGGGCTAGCATAATCCGAAGGAGAGGTAGTGGTAGCAGCCGACAGGGGGTATGCTGATCCCGGCCTATAGTCAAGGAATCCAGAAGAAGACGTATCAATACGGAGAGGGTTCGAAAGTCCGGAGTTCACAAGTGCGTGAGGATGTTGAGGAGCGGGAGCATAAAGATGGTCTTGAGCATCCTGGAATGAAAATGATGGCATATTCTGCTGGAGCTGAGAGAAATCAATCGCGAGCGGAACAGAGCGACTTCTAGTACGCCTGTGCTTCTGATGAAAATTGTGCCCAGGAGCTGGGTCCTGTGGGTAACCGGTATGAGTGTCAACATCGTTAGATGAGGCGGGCCGCACAATTTGGGGTGACACAGGGGCGGAAACAGAAAACGTTGGGTTGTCATAAAATTGCTGTAAATTTGATTGGGCGTGAAGGTGTCTGTTCGCATATGCATCCAAGGTCATTAACTTCGCAAGCTGACTCTGGAGAATCTTTGGGTGCCCTCCAAGTTGATGGGTCAAGATTTGGGAAGCCTGTTGGTCCTCGGTAAAATCACCACACTGGTAAAACCCACCGGATCCGGATGCAGATCCAGACGAGTCCATGAAGAAGTTGGGAGGCTGTGTCAAGGTGATGACAAGTTGTCCCTGCTTCTGTGCCCCGTGGGGTGCAATCGGCGAATCTAAACCCTCAATTTCGATGCTTTTGATATACGCGAATGGATACTCGATCTTATAACCGGCCGAATCATTGTTGATGTAGTAGGTAATACAGGCCTTCTCTGGCGAATAGAATATAACAAGGTCCATCGCGTTCTGTCCAACCCGACGCCAGGACCCAATGCTCAATGAACGACATGTAAAGTGGTGGATCACTAGTCAATGTTAGTTGCATGCAATGATTTTAACTTAGACGCGGAATTTCTAGCATACCGATCTTTCCCTGAGGACTTTGCTCTGGGTTCAACATATTACCATTGCCATAAGCCGAAAGACTTCGGGACCGATCTCCCATGAGACCACGAGGGAATGCTTTTCCGTTTTCCATTGCTTGCATGGCGAAATATTGACGCACGCAATCAGGAACAGCATCACACTCCTCCCCAGTCTCAAGGCTCTTCTTTGCCAAATGCTTTATCTTGGCGCGACTACAAACGTAAGACGTTAGATCACTTTATCCAATACTACACAACACGCTACGTACCGATTTTGAAACCAGATCTGTACTGATCGCTCGGTCATGTTAATTTCCTGGGCGATCCGTTCACGAACAAGGGCTGTAGGTGTCGGGTTTTTATTGAACTCCGCCTCCAAAGTAACTAACTGCTCCTGAGTTGCACGTTGGCGCTTCTGATTCTTTTGCTGCTGGGTGAGGGTACTCTTGCGCGGAGGTCGTCGCGACATGTTTGCCTGCTGATGTGGGGGAGAGGGAGAAGGACTAGTCATTGATGACATCCTGCTGAGTGTTGTGAATGTAAGGTGAGAGTAAGTATCAACTATAAACCTCAGCCTAGTTGTCAGCCGATGACTCCGCGAATCTTCTGACTCAGTAATCTGACTCCGAATTTTCGTACCTTGCACAAATTTGGCACTTTAAGCCAGCTGCTGTAGCCGAAGGTTGAACGGGGCTTGGGTTTTCGCGGTATCTCGAGAGCAGGGAACTCCAAGAAATGCCCGAGTTATGGGACAAAAAATGATGACGGCTTATCGACAGTTAACCTGAACTGTGTAGAATCAAGTCGGATAATTTAGAGGTGAGAGTGATGCGTAAATCTCGAAGTGCTTGTGATCGTGTGGAAATTTCGCGCCGGTCGGAGACGTAGAATCCCAAAAGTTGGTTCTTTTTAGAGAAAAAGAGAAAAATTGTCGAATGAAAGAATGAAAAGATTAGAAAAGACAGAGAGTGTGGAAGTGTCGTCAACCAGATGAATGTTGAGAGCACGTTTGGAAAAAGGTAAAATGGGCTGTGGGCCGCGGTCCTGACGAACGTCGTGAAAGTGTGGTGATGGCTGAAGAGCCTGGAGAAGGAAGTAAGGAAGAACTAGTGAAAAGGTGCCAAAAAAGAGCGTCTAGGACAGCCAAATGAGTGAGGCTGGGTCCTGAAAAAGGCGAGCAAAGCTAAAGAGTATAGAGATGGAGCAAAGAAAGGAAGATCACGAAGCAAGCCTGAAGATCAACTGTCGGTGAGGTGGAAAGGGAGGAGA
>Ga0307507_10008252_pt1 | contig 14542 bp, 17 predicted proteins | sample 7_EM_MG_FD_207223 | JGI IMG/M metagenome (GOLD analysis project Ga0307507, IMG submission 207223) | Populus trichocarpa ectomycorrhiza microbial communities from riparian zone in the Pacific Northwest, United States - 7_EM | ecosystem: Host-associated > Plants > Roots > Unclassified | place... | reverse complement strand
AAGTAATAAAATATTTTTTTTCATACTAACCACATACCTGGTGGACAATATTGTGAGAAAAGTTTATGTACCATCAAAATACTCTTAAAATATTTTCACCTCAGTATGTTGATATGCTTGCAGTGTGGTGTTGTAATTACACCAACAAAAGGACTAGCCAATAATACTTTTTCATCTTTCGTGCTCACAACTTTCTAGGTTTTCGAACTGTCACAGTCAACCTTGAATGTCTCCACTTTCTCATACTGCCACAAAACCCTGAGCAAAGCATGAAAGGCTGGAATTAGGCAGATGTGATAAATGCCCATAGACATCGTAATTCTGTTCCATCCTTGGAGAAATCGAGGCATGGCCTTCACATGAAAAGAACTTCAAGGATCAGACTCAGCAGAGATGCAACTTGGATTGTAGAACAGGACTTACAAGATTTCTCCAACAGAGGTGAGCCCAGAGTCTTTCAGAAGCACTTCCTTTCGCTCAAACTTGCATGCCAGCTTTTGTTCATCGCTTTGCTGAGACTGCCTCAATCAAGGTTGGCTCAATGATCCATCCATTAAGACATCAAAGGGGGAGCCTTAAGGTGACAGAAACATGGTATATGGTGATTCCTGAAGCTTGCTTGGAGATGAAAGGAGGGAGGAGCTTGATGTGGAAGGTAGGACAAGCTTGAAGTATTGAGGGATTTCTGGCACTGCAATAAGATGTGTTTTCTTGTAGGATCAAACATTTCGGACATTTTGTTCCATCGAGGTCAATTTTTCAATGAAATCTGAATTGAATTTGTAGCAATGGGGAGCTCTGTAAAGGTATAAATGTGTCAAGAGTACAAGGAAATACAACAATATTGACACAATGAGGTTTCAAAGTCCGAAGATTACATAACAAATTTCTGACATGGTTCAGGGGGCATGATATGCACAGGACTATAGTTGTGCAGCCTCAGCAGGATATATGTTAACAGGAGATCAGGAAAACCCAGTTTTACCTGAGATACATCTTGAAGGTCTCAATCTGAGACTTCAAACCAAGATTGAAAAACAGAAAGAACCACCCAAGACTCTGGCAGAGAAGTCAAGCAAAAATGAAGATCATGAACTGGTAGTGATGTCAATGGCTCAGCTCAGAGCTGTCAAGCTGTTAAGCCAAGCCATTATTAGAGCCAGCCATGCCAATAAATCGGCTCCCAGCTCAGAGCTGCTTAGAGTGGCTCAAGCCATGTCTCAAGTTGCCTAAATGTCAGAGCTGCTAGATAGCTCTGAACCTTTTGAAAATATTATAAAACACTGTTTACAAGGCTCTACAGTTGCAGACAAACAAAGCCATCAAATTTACTGACTGATTTTTTGGGACTCCAAAAAGCATTGGAATTGGTAGATAATGGCATAAATGGGTTGCTATTGATCTCCTTCATCAATTCTAACCAGCAGAATTTCCAGAAATGATGATTTAAGGGTTTTATACCCCAAAAATTTGGCATGTGCCTGAAAAAATAGTTAAAAATATGAAAAATGTACCAATCAACTTCTTCTTGTTTCTTCTATCTGATCCCATCAAAATCTGTGCCAAATATTCATTGGAAATCTCTCAAGAATGGTGGGGAATTTGCTGAAATTGTCATGTGGACAAACCCTTTCCAGGTCAAGTCTCCCATAAAAAGACATAGTTGGGCCCTGATTCTTTTTTTTTACACATCTATCTAATACATGTAATGTGAGGGTCACAGATGGCACACAATTGATCCAAAGACAGCTGATTCCAGACACTTTTGGGTGCATTGAAAACACCCAAAAATTTGGCACAACCAAAAAAGCGTGGGAAAAATAAGGCAACACCTTTGCTGAATGTTTTCAAAGTCCCTGATTCCGAATCTGAAGTCAGAATTTCGATTAAAAAAATTGGTTCTCAAGTCATCAAATTTGATGACTTTGTTTGTCTGCAACTGTACTGCTATTTTGAATGTATATTTTTGTATATTACTTGCCAGATCCATCTAGCAAGCATGTTTCATCATAGGTATGAGGAGATAAACAAGGTCAAATAATGTCATCAAAAATACAATTTGTGCAAAACTCAAAAATATGACTTAGTTCTTTTGTGTGGATGGTCTACACTTCATATTTTACAGTTAAAAAAGGCTCATATTACCCAGGGCCTCACACTCAGGGAGAAAAGGACCCAGTGTGACGTCGAATCACATCTCAACAAATCTCATGTAAAACGATGCAAAACCCAGTCTTGGGCAAGTCTTGGGTGTTGCTTATCAGCAGTGGGCCTTCTTCAAGGACTTGGATGTGCGACTAAAACATAGAAGTGACAACCTTGCACAACTCAATTCTTCAGTACCACACAGCCATGTAAATTCATCTCTCACTGTGTGCTGGGTTTTGCAAATTTAGAACCAGATTCCTGGGTGAAGACAAGTTATAACTTATTTCTGCCAGGAAATTGGATAATCCAATTTCCTGTCCTCTATAACAATTACCCATCAGTCACCTTTGTAATCAGTGGTCAAACTCCTGCACAACTGGATTAGACCTTATTATTTCTCTATCCCACTGGTTTTGAGTCTTGGTCAAGTCTCATGGCCACAGGACTCCAGCCTTCAACCAGAGGGTGATATAATCTATGGCAAGCTCTTGCCATTATCTATTTGTTCAGCCAAATATACTTACTGTTGAGATGTGAAGGGAGGAGACACGTATATTGTTAGACATGTATGACTCATACATAGATGTTTAACTACATAGAGTATTATGTAATGCATTGTAGACTTGTATGTCTACACTCCCCTTCAAGTCGTCAATGTATTTTGTTGGACAGGAACAGTGGGTGCATTAAAAAACCTCCCATAAGGGTAGGGAAAAGCTACCACATATTCAAGTTCCTTCCAGTGTTGACTTCATTCCCATTTCAGCAATGTGTTTTCAATGTTTGAAGCGATGTAAAGCCTTTGTAAGTACATCAGCTGTTTGTTCAGGATCACAGCAAGAATCAATTTTGATTATGCCATTGTTTATTGCATCTTGTACTCTGTGGTATCAAACAGCAATGTGTTTGGCTTGGTTGTGGAATTGGGGGTTCCTTGCCATTGAGATTGATCCATTATTATTGCCTTTAATCGTAGTAGGTGATTCTTGTTTAATTCCTAATTCTTCATAGAGGTTTCTGAGCCAGTAAGCTTCACAAGCAGCTTCAGATAAAGCGACATATTCAGCTTCGGTTGTCGAAAGAGCAGTGAACATCTGTCTTTTAGAATGCCATGTTATTGCTCCCCCTGCTGCGATGAAGACGTACCCAGCCATAGACTTGTAGTCATCTGTGTTGGCATAGGCCATGTTGGCAAAACCATGAAAGAAACCATGGAATAAATCATTGTTGTCGCCATGAGAGCTGGAATATTTTATTCCATGAGATTTGGTGCCTTTTAAATATTCTAGGATTCATTTTAATGCTGTGACATGTTCCATGGTTGGATTAGCAGTGTATGAGGAAGGAGGGTTGACAGCAAAAGCAATATCCGGTCAGGTGGCATTGGCGAGGAATTGTAACTCGCCTAATAATTGTGCAAAGTAATTACTTCAGCTACCTTCATTGCCTTCCAGATTTGGTAAAATTTTGACTTTTGGATCGATTGGCATTGAGACATGATTACAATCTGTCAAATGTTCATGTTCGAGTATTGATTCAATGTAGCATTGTTGGGAAATTGTAACAGCGTTCCTGGTATGAGAGATTTCAATGCCAATTATTTTCTTCGGCTCTCCCATGTTGGTCACTTCCCATGAGGCCTTGATATCTTCTTTCATTTTTCACATTAAGTTATCACCTGATGTGAATAGAAGGAGATCGTCGACCCAGACAGTGATTATGGAGATTTTATCTCTGTCACGTCATACATAGGCACAAGGATCTGAATAAAGTCTTGTATAACCGAGATTTTTGAGCTTGGTGTTAGTCTGTGTGAGAAAATGGAAATTTCGTGAGGATAGTATTTTGCATGTAGATGCATTGTAATAAAGAACAGAATTAGAACCATCATTGTAGCCAACATAGGCTCATCGCACTGATTTTGGTTGTATTTTTCATTGTTTAGCCTGTCCTTGGTGTAAAATCCAGACAGGCACACTGAATTTGCAAAGATGAGCAACATTGGGCTTATTATTATGCCAAATTTTGTAAGGGGTGTGGTTGCTGAGAGGTGAAGTGAAAGGTTGATTTCATAGATAAGCTGTGTGAGCTATGGCAAGTTCCCAAAGAAATTCTGGGAGTTCATGAGCATTGATCATTGCACATGCAAGCTCTACTAGTATTCAGTTTATACATTCAGCAATTCCGTTTTGTGCTGGAGAATAGGGTGCAGTAGTTTGAATTTGAATTCCTTGTTCAGCGCACCAATTCTGAAGGTCTTCATTTATGAATTCCTTTCCCTGGTCAAAACATAGTGCCTTTGGTTTTCTCCCAAGGGTTTTAAGGCATGTAACATAATTTTTGACACTTTGAAGCTTGTTCCTTCAATTTGGTGAAGTCTAAGGAAGTAAATCCTCCATGATCATCAACAAAAACGACATAGTATTGATTTCTGTTGATGGAGGAAATACGGTATTTTCCCCACATGTTGATATGTGTAAGTTCCCCAGGTTCTGTCATTCGTTCAGAAGATTCATTGAACAGTTGGACAGTTTGCTTTGCCTCTGTACAAGGGATGCAGTCCGGTTCAGGTGTCTGGATATCTACATTGAATCCATTGACAAGTTTGAGGTTGAGTAATTTTTGTAGACCTGAATAGCTGATATGGCCAAAGTGTTTATGCCATGTTTCCCAGCTTTGAGCAGGTTCCGAGGTGAGATAAGATTGAGGTGTTACAGTCATAGATTTCATAGTCAAAGATCCTGGTTTTCAAATGGTTAATTTCATTCAATATAAATTGTTTGAGATCTTCTTGCAATGAGCGATGGATTTCCCATCTTTTGTAATGAGGATAATAGCTCATCCCCCTCCTGTATATCATCCTCCAGCTGTATCCCATCTTCCAAGTGAAAAGAGGTTGTTGGGATTTGACGGGATATATAGGACATTCTCCAATTGCAAAAGATACTTGTGTCCATTGTGAATGGATTCAACCTCAACCATTCTGGTACCTTGGGCAGTGGTCCTTAAGCCTCCAACACCAGAGACATTTTTGTCTTCTAGTGTTTGATAAGTTGTGAAGGCATTGCATCAATTGGTGATGTGGGAAGTCGTTCCAGTATCTGCTACCCAGTCATCATAATAGGAAACATGCTCATCCATTGCCAAGCTATCCAAAACATCAAATGTGTCATAATTGTAGTCTTGTCCTTCATCCAACATAGTCTTTGGTGAAGGTGTCCCAGGACTGGGGCAAGGATGAGGATATGATGACTTTAAATTGTGCATCAGAGATTTTGAAGTCAGGGTTGGCAGTGAGATTAATTCAAAGGAAGTATTGTCTCAGTTGGACAAGGTGTTTAGGGATGTCATCTCCATCAATGGCTTGTAATTGGTGTAAGTTGCATGTAAAAGCAATTATGGTGTCGTGGGTAGTGATGTGCAAGGGTTCATAAACCCACATGGGTATGTGGGTAAGGGTACATGGGGTAAGGGTAGAGATCAAGGTATTGGAACCCTCACCAAACCCTTACCCTCAATGCAGGTGGGGGGTTACCCACAGCTTTTTGGAAGGGTCATGACTCACCATCATTGTAACTATGGAAAATCAGAGCTGAGGGTTTTCCCCATGCCTTGGCACTTTCCTGCCCAGTGTTTTCTCCTTTTCACACCCTCTTCATTACCCCCACCATTGTTGTTCACCCATCCACCCTCTCCACATGCCCCACCCTACATTAAGGACCTCTTCTCACAGCCTCACCTCATTGCATCAGAGCATGACTGGGCCCCCCAATTCCCATGCACTCAAGAATCCAAACTCACAGCATCCAGGAGGAGACAAGGTTCTTTTAGCTGAGGGTGGTATGTGGCAACATCTAGGAATTACAACATTGCAGCACAACCCTTTTTAAACAGGCCAGGATTCAACAGGAGCCTTTGAGGATGTGGGCCACTCCTATGAAGCAACACCAACATCTGCACACAGATGAACCACCAGCAGCAGCCATGTATGGTGACCACAATGGCAACACTGGGAGCTTGACCTTGCAACTGCTGTTGCCATGTCAATTGACATGTGCATTACATTCGCAAGGTGGGTCACTCCGACGAAGCACCACCAACATCTGCACACACATGAGCCACTAGCAGCTGCCACGTATGGTGACCACAATGGCAACACCAGAAACTTGACCTCGTGACTGCTATTGCCATGTCAATTGACATGTGCATTACATTCATGAGGTAGGCCACTCTGACAAAGCAACACTAATGTCTGCACACACATGAGCCACTAACCTGACCCTTGGATTTACCCTTAGTAGGTTTTTAACCCATGAAACCCCATATACACCCTTACCCATACCCACAGATTACCCTGACCCATGTTGAGGGTGCAGGTTTCTGGAGGGTATGGGTATAGGTCATCGCAAAGTGACCCGGGGGTTACCCATGCCAATCACTAGTTGTGGGTTTTGTTCTTGTATAAAGCAAGGAGCTGTTTCCAGCATTCGAATGAGGTACCAGGTCATCCAAGATTCATCATCTCAGTGGTAGATATATTTGAAGTTAACAGGTGTTTTGCATAGTTGTCATTCTTCGACCAGTTTCTCACACCTTGAGGATTAATGAGTGAGTTGGGCTTCTTGATTTCACCCTGAGTGTATTTGTAGACCTCATGTAGTTGTAGCATAATATACATCCTTTCACGCCAAACAATCCAGTTTTGTTATATACTAGTATCCCTACATACTTAGTAGCTACTTAATTCCATTATAGTCTGTATGTACTCAAGAAAGTGCAAAGCACGCTATGCGCGTAAAGTGTATATTTGTTTAACTAAGACTTGATACTCTAACAAAAGAATGCACAACAAATGTCAAGACTGAAATGTATGTTTGTTTGGCTAAGGCGTTGTTTACTCAAACAAAGGTTACAAACATCATGTCGCAAATACATGACTCGGATACTCAATGACCTTGAATTGAGTCATCGCTCCCCCATGCGGATTAATCTATTCTATACAGTACAATCGACTCATCGTATTGCCAGCAACCAGAGTTGAGAGATTGAGAAACGGGTTCAAGTGATGGCTAGTCATATGTTAACAAACAACGTGAGTCAAAAGGACTTAGAAGAACCTTACAGAAGAAGAACAAAGCTTCTAGTAGTTATACAAGGAAAGTATATAAACCTTGATAGTTATATGTTGTAGATACTTTTGGAATCCATTGATTAAACTCAACATGTTTGCACATACTTGAACTGAAGATATATTTGTACGAGTCGTATAAATAAATCTTTCAATCACTGATCGGATAGGATATTCTATCAGCAATAATATATTCAAAGGTCTTCAGGTGTCCTGAGTCCATTTGAATAAATGGTTTACTTCGCATGTGTGACTGGGGAGTTACTGATCAATTGCAGAACTCATTCAATCTTTATCACGTTAACTCTATTTTTGAAATCTATTCATAAACTTCAACATTGGTGGACACATTGGGAAATTGATTTAGGTAACTAACAGATTTTATTAAATCATGTCTGAAGTCACTGACAATGTTGTACCCCTTACTGACAAACCAAAAGTAACTTGCACACCAGATGAACTAGATCTAAATCAATCTGACAATGAGAACTCTACGTTTGACTTTCAACCTCTCAGAACCTTCCAGGGGCCAGTTAACGAAGAAGACGTTTTAATGGAATCTGAAGGCACTATGGTAGATAATCCTGTTTTCTACTCCTTGCATTCTTTTCGTGACAATCAAGATCTTATGACCCAAAGAGCCAAGGCCCTTGAGTTAGGAGGTAAGTCATTTAAGAAACAGCTGACAAGACTCACCTCCGAACATTTTTCCTGACGACTTCTTAACGATGTCTTTCCAAAGGAATCCTCCATACTGAACGATCTCCTCATTAATTGCAGTTGCGTGGCCACCACGACTGGTTATGCCTATACAGTCAAGAGGGAATACTATTGTCAAATTCTTTCAGCACTTTACCAGATCAGAAAGACACATGGCAATCTGATTTTAACTGAAGGGTACCTGATCCCCAAGTTGCCACTATGGGGAAAGAGGGGTGATATCTCCAAATTTCATTTAGAGAATGAATACGAGATCCTTGCCATTTGTTTCAGAACAGAAGTCGAATCCTTTCTGATCACGATCGACAGACATTATAATTTTTTAACAGGAACACCACGAAGCGCTGATTTGATCATCGACGTACCTTCTAGGGATCTTCCCCCCCACTTCCCTTCTGCTCCTGCCACGCTGTCTTTGGGTAGTGTTCATGAGGAAGTTGTTGCAGGACCCAAGCGTTTGGTAGTGACCGAGCGAATTAACACATGGCTCGAGACTGGTGGGCCAAGGAGCCATCGACAGTCCAACCTTTATAACTTCGGTAGTAACATACTTGAGGACTGCCTACAAAAGAGCCATCCTGAAGGGACCCCATGTTGTACGCTTCACACCAATAAATTAAGGGAAGTTCTTGGCGATACTGAGTTACCACAGGACGAGCTTCCTGATGATGCAGTTAATCAACCACCTATATGCAATGCTAGAGCAAGGAGTGATGATTTAGAAAGAAATAGTACAAGTACCAGGGTCTTTCAGAACAGACATCAAAGAAGGATGCCATTAGATAATGGACCAAGGGAACTTGAAGACGAAGAAGCAGATGGCGAATGTCTTCAAGGGTTGAAGGATTATTCTAAAAAGAAGGACCGAGTCAATAATTTTTGTGAGAGCACTGCTGAACCGTTCAAATCCAATTCAAAGGAATCTAGAGGTCTTCACTTTGAAGATAAGCTTAAATTGAGCAATGTACCCACGTGGAATGGTAATACAGATACCATTATCCTGTGGCTTTCTAAGGTTAACAACCTAGCTCAATACTCTAAGAAGATCCATGATCAATTAGGATCCATAGTGCCTTGGAGGTTAGAAGGAGTGGCAGAAAATTGGTATTGGTCCTTACCTTATCTTACAGGAATCAGATCAAGGTATCTTGGACTGTGCTAAAAGGGGCAATAAGTCACTATTATATGAACCGTAAGTGGTTAGATAAACAGAAAGCGAGAGCGACTTGTGCATATTATCGCGAACCGCAGCATGATAGAGAAATGCCTAGTGAATACTACATCCACAAGAGTGAACTTCTCAACACTGTATACAGTCTCGAAGATTCAGAAATCATTTTGGAAATCATGGAGGGCACACCTGCAAGTTGGAATACCATATTAACCACGCAATTGTACCTCGACACTGTTGAATTCCAAGATGCTATATGATTTCATGAGGATAACTTGATGAGAATGCCGCCAGACGTTACTCTAAGAAAGGAAAAATATGAGCAGGATTTTTGATGTCAGAGTAAGGAATCGTACACTCCCCAAGTGTATTTGGTAGGATCCTTCAAAGGGCTGGAACCACCCAAAGTTCCAAAGGATGACTCTAATGTCTCCCGGAAAGGTAAGACACCAGAAGAAAAGGGAGCCCGCCCATGTCGTCATTGCGGTAGTGGCAAACATTGGGACAATGAGTGCCAACATTCGTTTAAAGGGAATCGAGCAGTGAGAGCCAATCTGTCTCAAATCTCGGGAGAAGAAACAATTGCTCAAAACAAATACAACGATTTGTATTACTCACTTTCTGATAGCGAGACAGAACAGGATTTTCATGAACCCCTCAAGAATTACATATCTGACTGCCTCCGTGTTGCACTATGCAATGTTACAGACAGTCTTGAGACGCCTCTGGAGGATCAGAATGTACTAGAAAACCGACAACATACACCAGTTAAATCTGAAGAAGAGGATTATCTGAAAGATAATACTCATCTCCATCCCTCTGAATTATCTTCTAAACCACCTTTGAATTGAAGGACCCGTCAATGATTAGCCAAAGAAATCCTACACGTACCTCCCGTGACCGATGAAGGAGATAGGACAGGCAAGTTAATTGAATTGAAGCAGCATATGTCACAACCACCCGGATGTGCATTTCTAGGGTCTAAGGCAATGCAAACAATGGCGTCCGTTGGAGGGCTAGACGAAGAATTAGTCAAAATAATTGTAGACTCAGGATTCAACATCACCTTGATCTTGCAGAAGGCACTTGACAATCTGAAAACCAAACCCAAGATAAAGAAGGGACAGAAGATCAACCTTATTCAGGTTACAGGGTCGACTTTGATCTCAGGGTATGTTACCCTAGATCTCATCTTTCACGCAGAAGGCAGGCCAGTCAAAATCATGGTTGAGGCATACATCATTAAAGGGATGACTATGCCTTTTATACTAGGAAATGACTTTACTAATCAATATTCTATTTCTATCGTTAGAAGTGAAGGCGAGTGTTATCTGAATTTTGATAAGTCAGGACGTTGTCTCCAGGTAGAATCTTTAATGGAGCCTGCATACCTTTCAGATCATGGTCACAGCTTCAAAGTCCATGTACTCCCTAATTTTGCTGCCAGGAATTTCAAGATCAAGGTCCATCATAAAAATCAGAAGAATAGATGAAGACAGCGTCTATGTGCCCAACGATCGGAAGTCCATGCTACTGAAAGGACGATCATTCCCCCTATGACTAGCAAGTTAATATCAGTCGACGCTTACTTTCCAAGTCGATTGGGAACACTTTTCATAGAAAGGAAATTGTTGTGTTCAGGAAATGCAGATAATGTATTTGGTTCTCCGGACTCTATGATAAGCGCGAGTCAACCTCGTCTACATGTTTCGAATTTTTTGACCGGGCCTATCACTGTTACAGCAGGACAAATTCTAGGAATTGCCAGGAACCCCCGCAATTGGCTAGACCACGAAAATATCATGTCAGAGTCCACTATCGCACAGAGAACAGCTCAAGCCATGTTAATTCGACAACTCTCCGAATCTCTGCCCTCATGAGATGTCCCATCGGGGATGGCTTCAAATGTTATCCAAAGTCAAACAAAGATAACATCTAAAGCCCAGAGGAATGCCTCAGAAGAAGACAATCCCCTAGCAGAAGATCCAGTTGAAGGTGGCCCAAAGACGTCTTCAACCCCGGAAGATGAGGTAGAGAGTTCCAAGCTTTCAGAGACAGTCGATATCTCACCAGACCTTACTGAGGATCAAAAGGCCCAGCTTCTGTCTTTAATCATGAAGCATGAATAAGCTTTCGGTCTGGATGGGAAATTGGGTAATTACCCTAGCAAAGTCGAGATTGCCATGAAACCCGAAACAGTCCCCATTTCCCTTCCTCCCTATCATGCATCCCCGGCGAATCGCGAAGTAATTAATAAGCAGATGGATTCTTGGATCGAGTTAGGAGTCATAGAACCATCAAAGAGTCCTTGGGCTGCACCGGTATTCATAGTCTATCGAAACAATAAGCCTAGAATGGTCATTGATTTAAGGAAATTTAATGAAAGAGTAGTTCCTGATGAATTCCCCTTGCCCAAGCAAGAGGATATTCTTCAAGCGTTGAATGGCTCCCAGTGGCTTTCCACTTTAGACACACTGTCCAGCTTTACACAATTAACGTTAAGTGATAGTGCAGCGGAGAAACTTGCATTTAGAACACATCGAGGTTTGTGGCAATTCTGACGAATGCTGTTTGGGTATCGTAATGGACCTGCCATTTTCCAATGGATAATGCAGAATATCCTCGCACCATTTCTGTGGATTTTCGCATTAGTTTACATTGACGATATCGTTGTATTTTCTCTAACCTTCGAAGATCATCTTATTCACCTAGACAAAGTCTTCGTGGCAATATCACAGGCCAATATCACACTTTCTCTGTCAAAGTGTCATTTTGCATTCCAATCGCTTCTTCTCTTAGGGCAAAAGGTTTCTCAGTTAGGTCTGTCGACTCATAAAGAGAAAGTAAGTGCGATTACACAATTAGATGTACCTCGGAATATTAGTGAACTGCAAACGTTCTTGGGAATGATGGTATACTTTTCAAGCTATATACCCTTTTACGCTTGGATAGCGCATCCATTTTTCCAATTGTTAAAGAAAGGTTCTAAGTGGGAGTGGTCATCAGTCCATCAGGAAGCATTTGAGTTATGCAAGGAAGTCCTCACAAATGCACCTATCCATGGATACGCCATGCCCGAATTACCCTATAGGGTCTATACTGACACTTGTGATTACGGTTTAGCAGGAATTCTACAACAGGTTCAACCCGTAACAGTTAGAGATTTAAAGGGAACAAAGGTTTACAATCGGCTTAAAAGAGCATTTAACCAGAAGGAACCTATCCCTCAATTAGTCACAATTCTCTCTAAAGACAAGAATGATGTACCTAAAGTTGGAGAGTGGAATGAGAATTTTGATGATACCGTAGTGCACATCAAGAGAGTAGTCTCATATTGGTTGAGAGTCTTGAAATCAGCTGAGCGGAACTACTCGCCGACAGAAAGAGAAGCCCTAGCGCTTAAGGAGGCACTTATCAAGTTTCAACTCTTTCTGGAAGGCATTCCCACCCTTGCTATCACTGATCATGCAGTGCTTACTTGGAGCAGAACCTTCCAAAATGTCAATAGGCGACTGCTCACCTGGGGAACTGTATTCGCTGCTTATCCAGATATGCAGATCATACATTGTGCAGGTAAAGTGCATTCCAACGTTGATCTGGTTTCCAGGCTATGGAGACGAGTTCCGATCACTGATGGCCCTATAGCAGATGACGTCAGGTCAGTCAATCTATCGGAAATGATTGAGGACCCTCTCAAAGATATGTTTAGTGAGTTAGGGTCCCAATTTGAGGAATGACTATTGAAAGTAGCTGGAGACTATGTCGCTACCCTGGAAGACACCGAGAATTTCCAGGTCACGGTTGATCTGGTCACACTGGATTCAGAGGAAGATCTGGACATCAAAGTCCCCTACGTGAGTTCGTTGTCTTTCTCAGTCCTCGTTGGAATAGATAAAGAGGAATTACTTACATGGACACAAGGGTACGCAAGTGACCCATACTTTGCTAATCTTCTCTCTAACCTTCGAAAGGAATCCAAATGGAACAACCCCTCCTTTCCTCAATATCATTATGGAGAAAACGGGCTTATCTATTTTGAAGACTGGAATGGGAATAACAAATTGTGTGTCCCTAAGAGTCTACAGAACAAAATAATGGCTGAAATGCACGACAACATCTCTGAAGGGGCCCACGCAGGGTATTACAAGACCTATAATCATATTGCCTCCACTTATTACTGGCCCAAGATGTCTCGGGGCATCAAGGCATTTGTCAGTACATGCGATATCTGTCAGAAATCGAAGCTGAGGCGACATGCACCAGTTGGACTTCTACAGCTGATCCCCATTCCTACCAGACCGTTCGAAGTCATATCTATGGATTTTATCCCTGAACTGCTGAAGTCGAATGGATTTGACAACATTCTAGTCATAGTGGATAAATTAACTAAATATGGTATTTTCATTCCCTGCTCGACTAAAATTACTGAAGACAAAACTGCTAGACTTTTCTTCATACATATTATCGCTCACTACAGTCTACCTCAGCAAGTAATTACCGATCGTGACTCGAGATGGCATAACGACTTGTGGGGAGAGATTTGCAGGCTAATGGGTACAAAAAGGTCACTAACCACAGCACACCATCCTCAAGCTGACGGTCAGACAGAAAATTTAAATCAGACCCTCGAAATCGCCTTGCGTGTGTACATAGGACTGACTCGAGATGATTGGGAAGATCACCTCGATGCTCTTTCCCTAGCCTATAATTCTTCCCCACATATGGCAAGCACTTTCACTCCAGCATACCTCCTGTGGGGATTTACCCCAGTAACTTGCAACACCTTAATGAATCCTCCCCCTCATATACCTCGACCGTCTGACTGGGATTCTGGAGATGCATTAAGCCAGAAGGCTGTCAAAATGTGGGAAAACTTTGAGTGCGACCGCACGAGAGCAAAGGAAGCTCTATTACTCTCACAAATTTATCAACAAAGAGTGTATAACAAAGGCCGGTTACTTAAAGAATTCAATGAAGGGGATTTTGTCATCCTAAATCCTCATTCCTTGGATCTACTTAAGACAGAGAAAGGACGAGGGAATAAATTACTAATGAGGTATGATGGACCATTTGAGATCATTCGGAAATTGAGTCCGGTTACTTACCAGCTGCACTAGTAGCTACCATTGTATTTAATATACTCCTGGCAAATGCCAGCACAGATATCTGTTTGCAGCCAGGATAATCTAAGATATGAAATGGTGTGGCAAATGGTATGAAATCTATGTTATTGTCTCTTGGCCTGATATCTTTGCCATTTCAATCACCTCCAGCGCACTATTTCTTTCCTCCCATACACCTATTTCTTTGCTTGCCAGCTGTATATTTCTTTGCCTGCCAGCTCTATATTTCTTTGCTTCCCTAGGCTGATGTTT
>Ga0307507_10008251_pt1 | contig 14542 bp, 6 predicted proteins | sample 7_EM_MG_FD_207223 | JGI IMG/M metagenome (GOLD analysis project Ga0307507, IMG submission 207223) | Populus trichocarpa ectomycorrhiza microbial communities from riparian zone in the Pacific Northwest, United States - 7_EM | ecosystem: Host-associated > Plants > Roots > Unclassified | place... | reverse complement strand
CGCGAAACTTATTAATAAAGATTAGGACGAATTCGCCTTTAATATAATAACTTATACCATAAAACAAGTTAACGGCTTTCTCCTATACCATATTATATTCTACCGAAATAGATGCTACGCCGATTTACAACTATGGGAGTATTTTAGGGAGGATTTTATAGGATGGACTACTAATACCTAGGCACTTAGCAACGTTAATATTATTTAGGATTTTTAAGACTTCCTCTATAGGAATGGGGTATACGTTGCTAAGAACAGTAACCCAATTGCTAGTAATATTTAGGCCGTTATTACTAGTACAGAAGAACCAATATAGACGGAAGCTGAGATTATACGTTAACTACGGAAACCTAAAAACAACCTATATTCTTTAGAAGGCAACTTTAATTCATATTAAAACCCCTAGAACGCTGACCCCCCACCTAGAGCTACTCTCCTACCTAGAAGTGCCCTTCTACTTAGAGTTGCTCTACCTCTACCTCCTCCACTCTAGCTAACCGGTGAGCCTTTACTACAAGAAGTTACGAATCTGATAAAGGTATATTTGGACAAAGAGAAGAAGTTTAGAGGAGAACTATATAACATACTTAAAGCAAAACTACAGGTCTTTTATAACTATTGTAATAAGGTTGGAATTCAACGCCACTAATACCATCACGCTTTCTCTGTTATATTAAAGGGACAGGTAGTAATATTCTATTACGACCATATTGCGGGTAAAAACTATAGCTTTAATATAATGCTTCAGCTTACCAAAGCCCACTTTAAGACTAATAAGAATTGCTAACTTTATATATCCGAATGGCGAGAGACTACGTTCTAGAGAGTTATTACTTCTAACCTAATAAAGACTTGTTTAGAGTGCCTTTAACTACTCTTTAATAAACTCTAGAAAATCTAACGTGGCCTTACTAAAACCTACTAAAATAAGAACAGCCTAAGGGACTAGGTTATTTTAGCATGCTATAGCGTTCCTAAATGTAACTTGGCGCTATACAAACCTGTGGATACGTTTAAAGGAGTATATACTGAGCTACGCTCCGCTATAGGTACTGTGATATGAACATAAGAATCTTAATAGCTTTATACCAAAAACCCTACCTAAATAAGTATTCCCGATTAATATAATCACAACTGGACTGATCGAATATATGGTGGCCGTGGTAGGGAATACGGAAGAGGGTACAATTAACGTTAACTATAAGGTAACTGTGGAGGTCCTTATAGAGGTTTATTTTAAAGTAATCGCCAGAAGAAGTGCTATGTTTATAAGAAGCTAAAGTGCTAGTTAACTAGACACTCCCTTAATAAGCGAAAAGAGGTATATAATAAGTTCCGTTAGAGTATAAGAAATGTCGGAAATCGCAAGGTCACTGTGGCCTACTTCCAAAGCTTCCTGGTTTAATACGAAGGCGTAGAAGACCTTAAGGGTGAGGTTAATAAGGTCGAACAGCTCCTTATAGATATGGAAATTGAGGACTACTCTCCTAACCAATACTTTACTAAGTATGGTAAGGTAAATGGCACACAAACCGTCGCTGTTCTTAATAATTAATCTATGCTCCATTTTATCACGAAGTCAGATATCTTTAATGAGCTAAAGGAGAGCTCCGCGTTTTCCTTTAACGATAGATACTCGGCAAACGTCTTCTATGGTATTATGCCGGATACTAGAGCCGCAAGAGTATCTATAGTAGGAGAACCTTAAGTTCAAGCCCTTTAGCAGCTTAATAGCTCTATTCAGATTAACTAATTAACGGCAGGCCAATATACGATTCGCTTTAGTAAAGGTACTGCAATCTTTCTTAGCACAATTAGGGTCCAAACCCCCTTAGGATATATTACTTTCCATATTGTTCCTACAAACACTCCGTTTCTATTTTGTATTAAAGATATAGATAAGTTAGGCGTTAGGCTTAACAACCTTAAGAATATACTTGTTTAGGGAGACAATTAGGTACCTATTATGCGCAAGTAGGGTCACCCCTGGTTGCTTCTTTATTAACTAGAAAAGAGTGTTGCTTAGAGCCACTTAACTAAGTTAGAATTACGCCAACTGCACCGTTGTTTTGGCCACTTATCTGTTTATTAATTGCTTAGGGTTCTTCAGCGAGTAGGCTATAAAGTCAAGGTTAAGGCAATTAAGCATCTTATAAAGTACTACTATTACTGCTAAATAAACCAGAAGTCCCCTGGCTAATTTAAGTTCACCCTTAAAGATAACTATGACTTCAACTTCTGTATTATTGTCGACGTTATATATCTTAGCGGCAAGCTAGTACTCTAAGTTATTAACTTCTTAACCTCCTTCCAAGCCGCACGATTCTTAAAGGATATGTTAGCTAGGAACGCATGGGATACCCTTTAGTTATGCTAGATTAATATCTATTTAGGACCCCCTAATCAAATTGTCTATGACGCAGGAAAGAACTTCTTATCTACAGAGTTTTGATAATAGATAAAGGCAATGGTAATTAAGGTTAAGGAAGTCCCTATTAAGGTATATAATAGTGTCGGAAAAGTGGAGCGATATTACGCGCTATTATGCCGCGTATATAAGATTATCTCTTTAGAACTAGAGGACGCTAGTAAAGAACTTACCTTGTAAATAGCTGTTAAAGCTGTTAATGATTCTGCTGGCCTGGATGGACTTATATCTATGTTGCTAGTCTTTGGCGCCTACCCTTAAATAACTAACAATTCTCTACTATCTCCCTCTGTTGTGCAACGAGCTGAGGCTATTTGTAAGGCAATAAAGGAGGTATAATGTCTCTACGCCACACGCCAAGTCAACGACGCACTAGGAATGAGAAATGGCCTAAATACCTTAACTACGCTTGATCTGCCACTCCAGTCTAAGGTACGCGTATGGCGTAAAAAGGGAGGATGGTTAGGCCTATATTAACTTATTACAATTAATGGCCAGACTTGCACTATTTAGATGCCTTATAGACCCACTTAATTCCGTTTAACTATTATTAAGCCTTACTACAAAGATAACAGTTCTGAGCCTTTGTAGGATACCCTAGAAGATGCCCTAAAGGAGAACCACAATTAACGTGCTCTAGAAGGCGACTATAATCCCAATATAATATTAGTAGATGCGCTATAACTACGACGCGGTAGAGGTCGCCCGAAGGGATTACAAAACCGCTAATATCTTGTTGATTTTGAAGAGCAATTCATTACCGCTATTAAAAATGGAGTTAAGTTATTAATGGCCTTTATAACAGCCAAGGAGAAGGATGACTTTGAACTCGCAAAATAGCTCTAAAAGGAAGGTTATATTATAACTCTAGGAGCTCCTTTTTAAGTATCTAACAAGTAGGAGATCGAGGGTCTTATTACAAGAGAAGTCTTTAAATTTAAGAAGTATGACCCTACCAAGTTTAATGGAGTTCGCATCTTTAAGTTAAGAATAGTTAATAAAATTAAGGGCAAAGCTACTAATACCCTATTTAAGAAATTAAGGCTTGTTATCTAAGGCTACAATGATAATAGCAAGGAGGTGATTCTTATGCAGTCTCCTATAATTTAACGAGCTAGTTAGCGAGTTATTATTGCGCTAGCTCCCTCCTTGATAAAGAATAGAATAGCGGTTTATTTATAAAATATTACTTAAGCCTACACCCAATTAGAGACGCACCTTTAGCGCTTAATATTGGTATACCTTCTAGAGCAAATTCGCCACTAGTATCCTAAAGATACGATTATGGTTATACTCAAGCTATTATATGGGATCGCAGAGGTAGGAACTTACTGGTAGGCTACCTACAGCAAGCACTATAAAGAGAAGCTTTTAATAACTACTTCTATATTTAATCCCTGCTTCCTTATCACAACTATAGAAACTCCATTTGGAATTGTTAGTATGCAAACTAATAATATAATTATCTTAGGAGACAACCAATTCTTAGCTCTTAAAGAAGACGAGCTAGTAAAGGCAAATCTTATGGCAAAGCTAAAGGAAAAGCTTAGTTTAATAATACTATTACTCTTTAACGGATGCATCCTCTCCCTAAATAAGGATTCTATTGCTCTGCGCTAGAAGGGTTAAGGTAAGAAGATTGACGTTATTAACGCTAATTCTCTAAAGCAAGGATACGTGGAGCAACGCGCTCGCGGAGCTTATATTGCTTCTATCTATTAACCTGAGGCTTTATTTAATCTCTTTGTTGCCGTCTAACACCAGGAACTAACTAAGGATGATGTTCTTGCCCTAAATAAACGCCTTTTTTGGCAAATAAACTATCTTGACTGGGGCCTATACTACGTGCCTATTAATCTTCCCACCACTAAGCTCTTTGTATTTGTTAATGGATTATTCGCAAATAATAAAGATTTTAGCTCCTAGCTAGGATATAAGATTATTATCGCAAATAAGTTTACTGGAGAGAATAACTTCATAATCTATAGCAACCTTATCCATTGGAGTTTAACTAAGAGCAAGCGCGTTACCTAAAGTGTTTTAGCGTTAAAGATATATAGAATAGTTGGCGGAGTTGATATAGCAATTGCAATTAGAACTACCCTAAAGATAATTATAGATTGACTCGAACTTCCTATTATCCCTATAATTATATGCACCGATTCATACTCCCTCTATAAGTGCTTGGTTAAGCTTGGTACTATAAAGGAGAAGCGCCTTATAATTGATATTATAGCACTTTATTAATCCTATAAACGGCAAGAACTCTTTAAGATTTAATAGATTAACGGTTAAAATAACCTAGCAGATGTAATAATAAAGGCAAACCCAAATAAGGCTCTAGAAACGTTTGTTAATATAAATACTCTACATATACGAGTTAAAGGTTGGGTTAAAAGGGAGTAGGAGTATGATATTCTGTAGACCCTGACTTAAACCAGCTAATTAGGATTTTCCATCCCTAGGATAGAAAATTGCTATTGGCTTGCTTACTACTAGCGCCTTGGCGGCCTACCCGTCTTTGTGTTATCTGCCAACTGCCGTATTGTTGCATATTGTCGCATATTATTTGGTATTGCCGCATATTGTTTGGTATTGTTGTATATTGTTTGGTATTGTTGTATATTATTTGGTATTGTCGCATATTGTTTGGTATTGTTGTACACTATCTGGTATTATCGCATCCTGTCTGTTTGTCTATATATAGATGGCAACCACAAAAAGAAGAGTTGCCAGTGTTGGGAATAAGGTAAGCTGCCGTTACGCCAGGCATGTTGCCGTCACGTGCTAACGTGGCCCTAGCGTAGTGAGGAACCTTAAGTTCCTTACCCCTTTCCTTATTCCTATTAAAAAAAGAAGAATAACTATTATACTATCTACGAATCGTAGCTACGTGATATCCCCTTATGTAACCAACAATATTAGTAGAGGAGAAACCCCCGCAAATAGGCATACTTATTAGAGATTGCTATATTACTAGCCTCTACTAACTATTTATTTTTAATATACTAGGGCGGATCTAACGATCTATCTGTCCTAAATAAGCGATTGCGCGCTAGCGGTAATACTATCTAAAGGTTAGCTATTAACCCTTATATTACGTTTAGAATAAAAAAAGCGACAGTAAAAATCCCCTGGCTATTTATCTTAAGCAAGAAATATAGGAACTAGCTAGCCTAGGCCTCTTAATCTATTAAGGAAGGTTAAAAGTAACCTAAGTAAGGTATTAAAGTTTTACCTAATGTCTTTAAGAACCATACTAATAAAAGTCTATATACGCAAGCGCTACGATCTTTATAAGCTTTAAGGAGGTGCTTAACTAAAAGTAGATAAGCGGTAATCCTAACTCCACTTATAATAAAAAGAACTTTATTAAACTTATCCAAACTCTACATTTAACTATATAGGCCATTAACGATTGTAGATAACTGGCTTAGTATTATTATTAGTATATTACTAAAACCTTTACACCTTTGTATTAAGAGGGTAATAGAGTCTTATAAATACTATATAAATAAGTATAAATAAGCTTAAAAAAAACCACTAGAGTAGCAAGTGATGCCTAGTAATATAAGATATACGTATTCCCCAGGCGTGACTTTTTACGGTTTTTTAAGAGTGATTGATACCTGTATGGCCTATATAGAGTCTAACTAATATAGAAAACTTTTTATAGTAACTTTATTAGCTAGACTAGAGCCGCAGTTTTAAAAGCATAAATAGATAAGCTAGATTATATAATAAATAAGCTATAATGTAGAGCTGATCGAGAGACAAATTACTAGTAGAGTTTTCCTTAATCTAATATAAACCTATAATATACCTATAAGCGCAATCGCGGAGACTAAGTATAATTTAAGGAATACTTTATATATATAGCGCCGGAGATATAATACGGATAGTCTATTAAGTAATGCGATAACGGAAATAAGCTAGTATTCTTTTAGTATAGGAGTAAGTGTGGTATGGAGTAACAAACTAATATTTCCTAAGTGGAACTGGGAACTACTAAAAAGTTAATAAAACTATATATAAGACCTTAAATTACGCAAACGCGGCCTACCTAGCGGTGAAGTAGGCCGTATTGGCTTAGATTTAGATAAAGGACTTTATTACCAATTAGACTGGTCCTGCTACTAAGATATAGCAAGACTATATTAACAACGAAAAGAGAGCTATAACGTTTCGCCAACTTAGCGCGGCCTGAAATTCTAAGAGTGTAAATAATAATATTCACTGTAATATAAAGAAGAATAAGAATTGCTGTAAGTACGCTTATATTAGAGCTTCCTTTTTGGCGCTTAATAACTAATATATAATTAAGTTTTTTATAAAGAAAAGAGAAGATTAACTTATAGGTGGGTGTATTAATTAGCTATAAGAGCTTCTATAGAGTAAATGCTCTAAACGCGGCTCTAAGGGAGATAAGAAAGATTATAATTATTTGCATAGTGGTATTCTATAATATTGAACTTCTTAAGCAAGATATATATTATATATTAGTACCTAGATATATACTTTACTTATATAATTTAGCCTATATAGATGGTTTTAAAATATATAAAGACGGATTTTGAAATCCAGAAACTGTTTTTAAGGAAAGTAGGGTTTACAAATTAGCGATTTATAATTTGCGATTTTATAATCCTTAATCTGCAATCACGAATTATAAATCTAGCGTCCGAGATCCCCAATCCCTAATTCCTAAAATTTAATACTTAACTTTCTTAGCCCTAATTCGCTATTAACACGTATTTAGCTTCGCCTTCTTTTCTTAGCATACACATCTTCTAACTAGCTACTTATTAGTTTAACGTTAAAGCCCTAGCATTAATTCCTTTTAACGCGCGTAAATAAGGGGGCCATGTCTAAAATACGCCACTTAGGCGCATCCAGCCGTCTATTATCTTACTTCCTTTTTATTAGTACTGGGAGAAAATAAGTATAGCTAAGCGGGAAAGTATTACTAGTATGCGTAAGCCTTCTAATGGGTAAATTCGTTAGTGTATATATTAAGAGCTTATACCTAATAGTTAGTATAAGCTAATAGGCAGCGAGAGTATAATTAAAATCTTAATTAAGTGCCGCAGCTAATTGGAGTGAAAGTTTGAAAGCTATAAAGTTGGTGTTTATTAGATACGGCTTCTGTAAAGGAACGATTAACTATAAGATACTGTCCGCAGGCCCTTTAACTGGTCCTCTTACATATGAGCTGTAATATATCCCCTAACCCTATAATTAAATCTATAAAACTAAAATATTGGTTTTAAAAGGCTTAGTATTAGTGGCAAAAGTTAAATTTGGCTGTGTATAAATGTTTACTATCCTCCTTATAAGCTTATCCGCTAACTTTATATTAACTTATTAATATTTAACCACTACCAAGATTTAAGCTTTACGTATTTTTCCTCTTTACCCTTAGCTGTTCCTACCATAATATCTATAGTAAAAAATTTTTTTTAAACGCCGTAAAGAAGAAATTAATAAGAGGTATTATAAGCTTGTGAGAAGAGTCCCTAATACTAGACTTGCCCTTATTATTAAAAGAAATAGAGTTAGGTATATTTTCTGTTTGTACCCTAATAACAACTAGCCTAAATCTATGGAAGAGATAGCTAGTTTCCTTTAAGTTTTTGCTAAAATATATCTTGCTAACTAAAGTATATAGTAACACTGTAATCTACGGAACTACTACCTAGCTAACTACTAAACTATTAATAAGTTTTAAGAAGTTAGAGGGCTCCTTACTGGAGATATAATGGTAGCCCACCTGGTAATAATAACGTCGTAAACATAAACCTCCTTTAATCCAACTTTTGATAATGGTTATATTAGCTTTAATAGGCTTAGTGGAGGTATTTAGACTCCTAGGTTTACCGAGAATATACTTAACTAACCCCTTAATAACTTTCTTATTGGCTCTTATAATAGGGGTAATAATATAGTAAAAGATAATTAGGATCCTAACTAGGAACTAGACAAAGACTTCTTAGATAATAATAATAATAATAAGGACTTTCCCTATCTTGCGCCTATTAGAGAAGAGGATAAGTAATTCTAAGATATATTTAACTAGCTACTATCTATTGGCTCTGCCCTTTAACTAGGTCCTTAATAGTTTACCCATAGAACTAAAAAGAGGCATTACGCTACTTTAGCTAGCTAAAACCTATATTAGAGCACCTAAGCTTAGATGGCTAGGATAACCTAAAATATGGCTATGTAGTAATAGGTAAGTCCACCTAGCTTAAACGGGTCTTTCTCTAGTGGGTTATATCCCGCTAGTAAAATTATTAAAAATACGCAGTATAGTAATTACTTACCTAGCTGTAACCTAAATAGAATGCCTGCTAAGTCTATATTACTAATACGGTATATAAATAAGGGATTAAATAGAACCTGGTTGTTTAACTCGCTTTAGATAGCACCGCTGCCTTTAACCTTTAAACCTAGCTCTTATACCTAGCGGTTTTATTTTAAATAATAGATAGTTACATATAATTACATGGGATCTTTAGTATATTTATATTGTGCTAATTTGTTAAAGTTAAACTATTATAATTCAAGATTAGATGTCTGCGACTGGTGAAGGTTTATTAGGTTCTAGGCGACTATTGCAATGTTTTAGTATTAGAATTCTGCATTATCTTAAAGGACTAGGCGGCTCTTTTTTTTTTTAAATAATCTAATTATTGTTGCTAGGTTAGCTATTTACTTTTACGCTCTATAATGTTTTATTTTAATACTATTTTATATTTATTTCCTATTTATAATTTATCGTTATCTTTAGTATTAAGTAACTATAGCTGTCCTTGGTTCTTTCTACTAATACTAATATTACTATTTAGGTTGCCAAGCTCCACTAATGGTCCTAAAGTATTATATATAAAATCGCCCTTAGGCACTAGTAGTACTGGCGGCACTAGCGACCCTTATAGCTTTCTGGTTTTAAGTATGGCCCTATCCTTTAGAGCCTCATTCTGCCTTTTATTAATATTAATATTAGTCTAACTTTCCTAAATAGCGCTTTTATTGCTAGCGGTGGTAGACGCTATAGGGAGTGCCTTATAAACCTAGAAATCTAAGTCCTTTACTAAGCTCTTTAGACCTAATTCCTACTTTATCTATTTTAGTAAAGGCCTAATCTCCCGATCTAGGAATATTAACTTCTATTATTTCCCACATATAATTAAATAACAGTTCTACTTATTAACGACCTCCTCTATATCCTTATTTATATTTTTTATAAGCGCTAAGCGATATTTTTTTACTATTTTGGTAATACTGTTTGCAAACGTTTCTATATCCGCTAATTCTCTAAAATAGTAACCACTATTCTTAAGGCAGAGATCCTTAAAATTTATGGTCTAGGTCTTAGGCGTAACTAGCTAAAGAATACTAAAGCGGCTAGTATACATATCTCCTATACATTTTATGCACTATTGTACAAATTTAGCTATATATTTCTTATCCTTTAGAATATCTATCCAATAGTATCTAAAACCGTAAACGAGTCAAATTAAGAAAACTGAGATGTACTCGCCGCCCCTAAACTTTATCTGCCTAATCTCTCTAATATCTACAAGCTGGGTAGTAGCGCTCTCTCTTTATAGCAAATTAGATTTACGCACAATAACGTTATCCTTAGTCTTTTTGGTGACGGTGTAATATTGCTAGGTTTTCTCCTAACTAGCTTATACTCCTAGAGCGCAGCCTATGGCTTAGAGAGTTTTTTAATACGCAGTAGCTTAAAGTTCTTCCTTCTGGCGTATAAGGTCACTAATTATTTAGTCCCGCTAGGAGCCTATAAGTTTACTACTCTTTAGCTTAGCTTAGGTTTTTTTAAGTTTGGATTTAAGGTTAGTGATTTTATATTATAACATTTTTATTTCCTTAGCACTTGTCTCTATGTCAGGATTCAGTAATTAAACCGTTTAGCTATAAAGTTGCTATACTTTGGTCTGCAGCTAGGCTTATATATTTTATAATTAAGTAATCTACTTATCTTTAGCACGGTTCTATATAGTTAGTAAATTAGCCTAAACTTTTCTATCTGGGGATTGAATAATAGTTTAGACACCAAAATCCTATATTTATGCTCTTCTTATTTAAAGCTTAGATATTAATTTATCTTTTTTTCTTTTCTAGGCTATAAGTTGGGCTTATAGTCCGCTATTTTCTACTTTGAAATTTACTTTAAGTTAATTTATTTCAGCCTGTAGCTGGGCTTATGTATTTATTAATAAAGTAATCTGTTTATCTTTAGCACAGTCCAATTTAGTTAATAAATTAACTTAAACTTCTATATCCTAGGATTAAATAGTTTAGACGCTTGCTTTGTTTTTTTAGAGCTTAGAGGTTAATTTATCTTTTCCCGCCCTATAAGTTGCTAGCTAAACCTATAGCTTAAAATTTCTGCTTTAAAGAATGCAGTCTGCTTAATATATCCCTCTATTAATTGTCTCTGCTTTACTAATTCTGTGTTTAGATCTTCTTTATATTTTGTTATTGACTATCTTTTTCTCTAAAAGGAAAATGGTCTCTTATAGGTTTAGCGCACCAATATCTTTATTAAAGTGATGACTTATAAGATTATTAATATTATTAGAATTTTTAAGTTTATTAATCTAAATTTGCTAATTTTGAATTTTTATCTCCGCTTCTCCTAACTTGGCCTTCTCTTATTAGGTATCTTGTACTACGTTTTAATAGAGTCTTTTAAGATCTCTAACCTTATTTTATAGCTGCTAATTCTTATCTCTCTCTATAGTTAACTCCTATTTATACTATCTTCTTATATCTCCCTTAGAATTTCTCTCTCCCTATAACTCTCTTTTTAGGCTTTTAATCTCAGCACGTAAGTGGCGCTTAATATCCTTAAGCCGTTCTACTTTTTACTTCTCTTAGGCTAATAAGTCTCCTTATAATATAGCTGGAGGAGCTTTAGGGATATAGTTGGCGTCAATATGCCTATAGAAAGAAGTTAATGTTTCTAGGAAATTAAACTTCGAATTATTAGTAAGTATTCGGATTTTTATATCCAACGCCTTACCTATTAGGTGCTACTTTTGAGAAAGCTATAATATAAGTCACGCTTAATATAAAATAAGGTTATTTTAGTGCCTTAAATATAGTTTATAAAGAAGATTAATGGAATAAATAAGGAGGACTGATCCTTAATATGGTTATTCTTAAAAGGTCGGCTATAGTAATAATTACTAAGTAACTTTACCCTAGAGGTAAACTAAGGAAGCTGTCGTTCTCTATAGGAATGCTTTATTAACTTTAGCACTTATATAACCTAAGATATAGGTCTACTAATATTATCCCCATAACTAGGCTTTGCTTACTTAAGAAAATAGATAGCAAGTTCCCTATTAGGATCTTGTTTCTATAATTTAAGGGCCCAATTTATATAAAAACCTTAAATAATGGCAAGATTTCCTAGTTTATGCTAAAGAGCTAGACTTGGCTCTTTAATAATAGGTTTTTATTTACCTTTTTCCTTTTTAGGAGCTATAAAATGACGTATATAAAATGCCTATAGCGTAATATAACCCAACCATCTATCCCCCTTAAATGTTGTTGGGGATAATAGTGTTATCTAGTCTTCTAAATATTTAATATTGAGATTTTCGGAACGAAAATAGACAGCTAAAAAGCTACGCTAGATGGTACGTTTTTGTTTAGAGCCTAGAAGTTGTTTAAGGATAGTATAGCAATGTTTAAAATATTTTAAATTTTTAAAATAACTATATAGAGTAGAAATTAAGAAAGAAACTAATAAAATGTTTTTAAGAAGCGAATCCCTCTTATAAGAGTCTGTAATAGTAGGAAATATTATTTTTAATTATATCTAACTTTTAATAGAAATCCGGTCTTTTTTAGAGATAGCAGGTATATAAAGCTCTAGTTTCTGTACCGTAAGGGCATTGACAGTAAAAAATGGGATGTTTAAGTTTCTATAGCCTAGAATTTGATTCTAGATAATTAAAATATGCTTAAAATAATTAAGGATCTCCTAAATATAAATAAGTAAGAGCATACCTATATAGTTTAGAAACATACCTTATCACACTTTAAACCCAGAAAATAATATAGAGTGCCTAACTAAATTGGGTAAAAGAGTTCCGGCATATTATTAAGTGCGTAAAATACATCTTAAAAGCATTTGTTCTTTAATAGCTACCATAAATCTTTCTCTTTTGTAGGTGTGAGCTAACTCCACTATTAGTTCTCCGATTTATTATTGTTTCTTTAACAATAATATAAGATTTTATAAAATATTTCTCTGTTTAAGAAGGGCTGCTCGTTTCTAAAGGCCTCTATAATATTTGTTAAAGCGTTTAAAAAGAGTTCTAGAAATCGCGTTCGATACTTAAGGGGGTATAAATATTAAAGCTTACGTTTAGAGTAAAGCTCAACAGTTTACTATTAATTATTTAGATCCAGAACTTGCTTAGTAGTATAGATGCGGTGTAATCTATTAAGGCAATTAACTTGGGCTATAGAAAGGTAGGGAATCTTCATAGTATCCTCCTTCTAATAAAGTATATTCTTGTTAATACTAAAGACCCTAAGAGCATCCATAAGTGCATTATTATCTACAATAGCCTTAATAAAATGTTCCTTGGTTAATCGGTCGTAACTAGTTCTCTTAAAAACATTTTTTAGGACTGTAACCTTTTTTTTAGATGGCCCACGATAATATTTACGCGCTAAAGTATGCTTAAAATTAAGTGCTTTAAGGTCAACCTTTATAACCCCTCTAAAACACTGCGCTTTAATAGCTGCGAAGTCTTTGCCTAGTATATCTATTACTATTACCTCTTCTTCTAAGTATAGTACGAGCTATAAAAAATCTTAAAAGTAGTTATAATGTAAGCCTAGTTTATAGAAGATTAGAAGAGGGCGAAACGTCATCCGCCCTTAAAAACCCGCGTATATTTAAAAGTAGGAATAATTTAGGATTTAGGATCTTGGAATTTGGTTTCTTAAATCTAGATTTTAATTTTTTCTAATCCGATATCGCTAAACTAGATTCCGAATTCGTTTTCTAGAAAATTAACTAAGCACTACCTCTAATAGTGTGTCAATTCTCCTACATTCGAGGTGTAGTTTATTAAACTATACTAAGGGAGCGGCTATAGAGAGTAGCTTATATACCAGAATATAAGACAACTGTCACAGCGACTCAGTCAATCAAGGCATAAGCGCCGTAAAGAACGTATGCAAGCCTGTACGATTGGAATGTCTATGGACTCGGATATTAAGATGAGGAGCAGAAGAAGGTTGTGGAAAGGACACGTCTATATACATGGAGCTAAGACGTAAGCGAACCCCCCTGACTAGGCCCTATCCAGGTTACGCGTACTAGTGCCGTAACATTACCCCCCCCTTTAAAAAAGCTTGCCCTTAAGCTTTGTCCTTAGGTGCTTGTCTTCCCCTTGTACAGTTGTTGTACAGCTGCAGGCAGAGCAGCGAGAGTCAGTTAGAATGCTGCAGGCAGAGCAGCGAGGGTCGATGGTGGTGCTGCAGGGAGAGCAGCAGTGGTCTGTTGGCTGTGCTGCAGGCGAAGCAGCGGAGGTCGAATTAGGGTTAGCTGTAGGTAGAGCAGCAATTGTCAAATCAGGATGGCTGCAGGTAGCAGCAGGTGTTGGTTGTAATACTGCGGGCAGGAGCAGTAGAAGTCGATTGGCTACAGTACCGTAGCAAGGTACTGGTCCAGCTGCGGGCAGGAGTAGCAAGTGGTCGACAGGGTTACTGCAGGCAGAGCAGTAGAGGGTCTATTGTAATAGCAGTACGGTGCAAGCGTCAAGTGGTGATAGTAGGTCGAATATTCGGAATTCGATCTATCAATTGGTCGATAGATAGTAGGTATAGCGGCGCTATCGTTATCTGGTTTATGGCAGTACGGTGCTAGCAAAAATCGGTGGATCGCAGGCGTATCGGCACGATCGTACGGTCGGTGGGACTGTAGGCGTATTGGCACAGTTGTTGTCTAGGTGACGTCCTAGTGATTTCGTTCCTCGAAGCTCGTACGACTTAGTATCAGTTGGGGTCGTTCATCGCAGCCAGTGTATAGCACTAGTCTCAGTATCAACCGATTTCGTT